>Ga0131853_10002294_pt1 | contig 34332 bp, 21 predicted proteins | sample TergutLab28metaG_FD_92764 | JGI IMG/M metagenome (GOLD analysis project Ga0131853, IMG submission 92764) | Labiotermes labralis P1 segment gut microbial communities from Petit-Saut dam, French Guiana - Lab288 P1 (version 2) (version 2) | ecosystem: Host-associated > Arthropoda: Insects >... | reverse complement strand
GCCCTGCTTGTGCCGTAAAGAATTCTATGGAAAAAATCGTTTTCTCTGCTTGTTTGAAATTCAAATATCGCAACTTCGTTATTGTCAATTTTTGCACACAAATCCAAGCGATTGTATTTGTCCTTTTCGTCTTCTTTGTTGCTTTCGCTCTCAATAAGTTCAAGAACTTTAACGTCTTTTTCAAGCAATTCTGTCAAAAAACCGCTCAAAACGTCAAAGTTTGCTTTGTCGCGTAATATTTCCTTTATAGCCCAATCAAACGACATTATATTTTTTTCCATAATTTCCCCCTATTTCGAGAAAAATACTATTTGCCCCAGCGAGAAAACCGCAAGATGAGGAAAAATGTAAAAATCTATACATTTTCTGCTCACGGTTTCTGTCGGCGTTGTCGTATAAATCGAAACACTCTTCCAAATTTTAGACTTGTGATCTTTCCGCAAACAACTTATGCCGCTTTCCGCCAAATCCTTTTTGCCGCTTCACAAAAAATCCCGCCGCACGTAAATTCTGCTTTACAAATCCGCAAGCAGTATATGTTCCTGCGGTTGTTCCGACTTTGCTCTTATCATAAACTTTTCTGCAAACATCCTCGCTCCACATATCGGGATTTTTCTCGGGCGCGTGTCCGTCAAGATACCAACAGTCGATTTGAGTGTCAAGTTCGTCCAAAAAATCAAGCACGTCGCCGAAATACAAATTGAAATTCACCGTTATTTCGCCAAACTGCCAAATCGCCGAATTAAATCCGTGTTTCAGATTACGAAATAACTCGTCGTAAAATTGCAAATACTGCGCGTAATTTTTCGGCGAATATTCACCGATTATTTCATCGATTTGCTCTTTTGACGGTGGGTGTTTTTCCACAGAATAATATTGAATTTCACAAGGGAAAGAAATGCACTCCAAAGTAGCAAGCAAATTCAACCCCGTGCCGAAACCAAGTTCGCCAATCGTTAAATTTTTGCTTGATTTTGCCTTCTCAACAACTCCGTTAGTACAAACGAAAACGGACTTCGATTCCTCGAAGCCGTTCTCTATTGAAAAATAACAATCGTTGTAAATCGAATTTACAGCCAAATTACCCCATCACAACTTCCACATTAACGCTTCCGCCTTTAGCAAATTCAAGAGGAATTACGTTTCCGTCGATGTCTTTGCCGTCAACTTTAATTGACTTAACGCCTTTTTGAACACCGTTGGGGTTTGAGAAGTTAATGTTAAACGTCGTGTTTCTGAAAGTTCTCACTGCCGAGAATTTCTTCCATTCGGGAGATACGCAAGGGTCAATTAAAAGACCGTTGTAATCTCTGCGAACACCGAAAATCCAGTCGATAAGAACGTTCAAGCGAGTGGGAGCAGTTCCTGTAAGCCAAGTATGTCCTGCTTTTCCGTGGTCGTTTGACGCGGGACCGGATACATATTCGGGATACACAAAACGCTCAGCCGCATACAAATACGGGTCGTCTTTACTTGCAACCGCAGGAAGCGTTTTCATATAAACGTCGTGCGCTTCTTTTCCGTAGCCGAAAATACAAAGCGACGCGATATACCAACTTTCGAGGTGTCTGAATTCGCCGCCGTTTTCTTTTTTACCGGGTGCGTTGCGTTTCCAACCTTGGTTATCTACAGGTAATTTTCCTTGGGTCATAGTTTTGTCGCCTTGGCAAATTGCTATACCGTATTTATCGTTAAGCGTGCTGTCGCAAACTTTTTTACAAGCGTCAAATCTTGCTTTGTCGGCTGCTCCGCTGAAACCTGCCCAAGCAATCGGCTCAAAGAATACGAAACCGTCGGTCTTACTGCTACCCAAATCAACGGGTGCGCCTGCGCCTTCCATATCTGCCAAAACTGCGCTCTTTTCAAGTCCTGTGTTTCCGAAATCCATACCTGCAAGGGTCTTTCTGAAGTCCTTTGACGCAACTGCGCGGATATAGTTTCCGTCCTTGTCGATACATTTCTTCTCAAGCTCTTCTTTAATGGTTTTTGCTTTTGCCGCATAATCCGCCGCCAAGTCTTTTTCTATTCCTTGTGTGTTAAAAAGCGTAATCATATCGTTAAGCGCTTTGTAGAATTGCTGTCCTGTCATAGAAGAAACGCTTGTGAAGTTGCCCGACAAGTCGTCGTTCCAGTCTGCCATATACATATAAGGCAAGCCGTTGTCGCTTTCTCTCCAAGTTTTGGCAATTCCTACTTTGAGGTGCTCAAGGATTGTGCCTTCTTTTGCAGGCAATTCTTCTTTTGCGTCGCAATAGGGGACTACTTCGTTAAGGAACGCGAAATCGCCGCTTTCTTTAATGTATTCGCAAACCGCATATACCAACCACAATGGGTCGTCGCAACAAACGAAACTCTTGTTTCCTGCCGCTTTTACGTAGAAGTTGTGATACACAAAACCGTCCGAGAACATTTGCTGAGCAGTAAACTTGATAAGTTCTTTCGCAGGTTTCGGGTCGTATGGCAAAAGCGCCAAAATATCTTGCAAAATATCGCGGAAACCGTAGCCGTATTCAAAGCCCGAGTGGAAACGCGACTTCATTCTGTTAAGAAGCGCAACCATCGCGCACTGATATTGAAGCCATTTGTAAGACGGGTTAATAACTTCGTCGTCGCCTTCTACTTTAATAGAAAGTTTTCCGAGTTCCACTTTCCATTCAGCTTTAACTTCTTCGAGCATTTTCTTTGCATTTTCGGGGTTAAGAACTTCGTTAAGAAACGCCTTAATTGATTTTTTGCCGTCGCAATAGTAATCTTCTGCAGAAGGTGTTGCGCTTACTACAATCAATTCTTTTGTTTCGCCTGCTTTAAGCGTAAATGAATTTTTAAGCGAAGCGAGCGCAGAGCAGTTTTCGTGTGCGTCGCGGTTAGGCAAATCCCAATTTTCGACAACTGCCGCAGGACTTCCCATTGTGTTTGAATGGTGTCCTACAAATTCGTCATAACGCGTAGCAAATTGATTATTCGGAAGGGAAGACGTATGAACAAGTACTTTTCCGAACATCCATTTAACTTTTTCTTCATTGCTGTCGAAATCGCGACCAAAGCCGTTTCTCCAAACAGTTGCGTTAAGTTCTTTGTCGATAAGCGCGGCACCCATCATAAGCGTATTAAAACCGCTGAACTGAATGTCGCGCGCGTCTCCGATATTCACGGGATTTACGTTAAACATTGTAATTTTGCGGTCTTGGCTGTCGTTGTTTTTAATTTTTATGATTTGAACCATAGCGTCGTATGAGTTCGGCACAAAATGCACCGATTCAACGTCGAAATTGTTGTATGATGTCTTGAATTTGAGGTAGCCGAAGCCAAATGTGGTTTCAAGCTCTTGCTCTTTGTTCATAACAGGATACCACGCGTTCGAGAAATATTTTCCGTCGTCTGTGCGGAAATATGCGTAAGTTCCCAACATTCTCGTTTTGTAGGGGTCTTCGTGAACAAATCCGTTAAGGATGTCGCCTTCTTGCGTTCCGATACGCGCAAAAGAAGTGCCGTTGTTCGTCATTCCCCAGCAGAGAGTGTCGATAGGTCTTTTGTTTCGTCTTGCCAAGAGCATAAGCCACGGCTCGCGAGTCATATCGCCGTTTTTCTCCTTAATTACGACTTCGTTTTCGGAGTTGAATTCAAATTTTCCGTTGTTCCTCAAGTTAGCCATAAAACCATCCCTTTCGTTAAGTTTTTTTAATAAGTTCAATACAAAATATGACACAATATACAATATGCCATCGCAATAAAGTGAAAAAATGTTGGTTTTTGAAAAATTTCACGCATTTGAGTTTTTCCATAACGTATTTTAGCCTTGACGTGCAATTTCTTGTTTAGTGCGCAGGAACAATTAAGTTCGGAAAAAATGATAATCTCAACGGGTTATCTCTGCGATTACGGGCGAGGACTTGTTATCACGTTTTTAATTACTCATTTTTATTGGAGGTTTGGTTTTATGGAAGTATCATCATTAGGTATGATTATGGGCTTCGTAGGTATGGCGCTTATGGTCGGTATGAGCGGTTTGGGTTGCGCAATCGGTGCGGGAAATATTCCTTGCGCGCTTGTTGGCGCGTTAAAGAAGAGACCTGATTGTTTCGGTTCGGGACTTGTATTGTCGGCGGTTCCTTCAACGCAGGGACTTTACGGCTTCGTCGGATTTGTTATTTTTTCGGGAGCTCTTGCGGTAAATGGCGCGTCAACTTTTAACGGCGCTCTTACCTTGGGCGCGGGAATTGCGCTCGGAACGGTTTGTTTGGTTTCGGCAATTTTCCAAGCGAACATCTGCGTAAGCGGTATGAACGCTATCGGAAACGGAAATGACGTATTCGGAAACACGCTCATTTTGATTGCGTTCCCCGAATTCTTCGCTATTATGTCTTTGGTTACAGCAATTCTTATTTCGGGAATGATGAGACCTGCGGTAGGAATGTAATAAGTTTTTAATTTTAAGATAAGTTAAGTTTGCGCTTAGCTTATCTTAAATATAAATATAGATATAAAAAGGGGGCATTAACAATGAGAGTGATTTCAAGAAGAAGTTTACACACACACACACACACACACACACACACACACACACACACACACACACACACACAAGCGGCTTTTCAGCCTATAAAAAAATCAAATTAACAACAGTCATTTTGGCAATTTTTATGATTATGTCGATAATATTTATCGGCGGATGCTCAAATGACAGCGATAATAATGCTCACACTGAATGCGTTTGGGGTGAATGGGTTGAAACAAGAGCGGCAACTTGTTTAGTTGGCGGCGAAGAAACAAGTGTATGCAGTGTTTGCAGTGAAACGAGAACCCGTCCGACAGCGACGTTGGGACACAATTTAAGCGATTGGATAATAATAACACCCGCGACTTGTATGACAGCAGGAGAAGAAGCCAGAACTTGCGCAAGAGGAAATTGTTCTTACGGAGAAAATAGACCAGTTGCAGCGACAGGGCATAATTTCGGCGATTTAACGGAAATAACAGTAGCAACTTGCGCCACAGCGGGATTGAGAGCGAGAGTTTGTTCTGATTGCGGAGCAAGAACAGGCGAACAGCAAATACCGATGTTAAGCCACGATTTAGGTTTGTGGGATACTACAATAGTTGCAGTTTGCGGTGAAACAGGAAGTAGAACAAGGTCTTGTCAAAGGGCGAATTGCGAACACTCAATAACAGAAAATATACCTGAACTTGCTCACGATTTAGGCGCGTGGGACACAACAAAAGTCGCGATTTGCGGCGGTGAAGCGGGAAGCAGAACAAGAGCCTGCCAAAGAGCGAATTGCGAGCATACTATAACAGAAAGCATACCTGTCCCTAATCATACTTGGGGTAATTTAGAGGTGATAACGCCTCCTACTTGCGCTGAGCCCGGTTTGAGAGCGAGAACTTGTTCTATTTGCGGCGCAACAAGCGGCGAACAAGTAATAAATGCGCTTACTCACGAATTTGGTCTGTGGGAAATAACAACACCGCCCGAATGCGATAAAGACGGCGAAGAAGTAAGAATTTGCACCAGAGAAAATTGCACTCATTCCGAAAAGCGACCGATACTTACGGATTGTATTACAATATCAACCGCCGCAGAATTGGCGGCGTTCAGAGACCAAGTAAACGCAGGAAATAATTTCTTAGGCAGAACAGTTTCGCTTGCAAACGACATTCAGTTGTCGGGCGTTTGGGTGCCTATCGGAAGATGGGCTCCGTTATCTGCAAATAATCGTCCGTTCAGGGGAACATTTGACGGCAATAATAATGTAATCAGAGGAATTGATATAAACAGCTCAAATGATTATCAAGGATTATTTGGGTTTATCGGAGCAGAGGGAATTGTAAAAAATCTCGGACTTGTTGATGTTAATATATCAGGGGAAGGTATTGTTGGCGGATTGGCTGGATATAACATTGGTACTATTAACAATTGTTATGTTTTTGGGCTTATCAGAAGCACTGCAAGCCGTGCTGGTGGTTTGGTCGGTTGGAATAACGGAAGAATTGAGAACAGTTATTCGGAAGCAAACATAAACGGGACAAGTAGTGTTGGCGGATTAGTTGGCTGGAATGAAGGTAGTGGCTTAATTGCGTTTTCATATTCTACAGGAACCGTTGCAGGAACGGGGACTATAACAGGCGCTTCAACTGGTGGATTGGTGGGTTTTAATGATGGAAGAATAGAAAACACTTACGCAATTGGGAATGTATCCGGAAGCACGTCTCATTGGTCGCCTGCCACTGGTGGCATTACGGGAACAAATGGAACTCACGGCAGAATAATCAATAGTTTTTCTACAGGAAATATAACAGGGAGTGGCAATCTCGGTGGATTAGTAGGAGTTAATAACGGCGGTGCGGGAGGAGTTGTAAATTCTTTTTATAACACCGAAACAAGCGAACGAAGCGACACGGGTAAAGGCACGCCGATAACCACCGTTCAAATGCAAGACCGTGAAACTTTTGTAAATTGGAATTTCACAACGATTTGGGGAACAAATTCAACAATAAACAACGGCTTTCCGCATTTGCGAGTTTTTCAATAACTAAAAACACCTCAGTCTGATATTCAAGAGACGTTGCTTTTTGCGGCGTCTCTTGTGATTTTTATCACATTTGAAAGGCAAATTTGCGAAAATTGTCAAAAAAAATGTATTTTATTTGCGGCATAATATATTTTTGTCGCGAAAAAAATCAAAAAAGTTCAAAACAATTGACGAAAGGAGATGTTGTGCCGAGAAGAAATGATATACGAAAAATTATGATTATAGGAAGCGGACCGATTGTTATCGGTTTGGCGTGCGAATTTGATTACTCGGGCGCTCAGGCGTGTAAGGCGCTTAGAGAAGAGGGCTACGAAGTTATTCTTGTTAATTCAAATCCTGCAACTATTATGACCGACCCGAATATGGCGGACAGAACTTACATTGAGCCGGTTACGCCTGAAGTTGTTGAAAAAATCATCGCTCGCGAACGTCCCGACGCCCTCTTGCCTACAATGGGCGGACAGACCGCGCTTAACGTGGCGTTGGCTCTCAGTGAAAACGGCGTTCTTAAAAAATATAATGTAGAATTGATAGGCGCAAACGAGCGAGCGATTAAACTTGCTGAAAACAGAAGCGAGTTCAAAGACGCGATGGTAGAAATCGGTCTCGAAAATCCGCGCGCCGAAATTGCATATAATATGAAAGAAGCGTGGGCGATTGCCGATAAGCTCGGGTTTCCCTGCATTGTTCGTCCAAGTTTGACAATGGGCGGAATGGGCGGCGGCATAGTTTATAACCGCGAAGAATTTGAAACTGTCGCCTCGAAGGGACTGCATTTGTCTCCGATAAGCGAAATTATTATCGACGAATCGCTTTTGGGATGGCAGGAATTTGAGATTGAAGTAATACGAGACCACAATGACAAAGTTATTGTGGTTTGTTCTATTGAAAACATAGACCCGATGGGAATTCACACGGGCGACTCCATAACGGTTGCTCCTGCGCAAACTCTAAATTGGGAGCAATACAAAAAAATGCGCGAAGCCTCGATTGCAATGATGCGCAAGGTGGGCGTTACGGGCGGAAGCAATATGCAGTTTGCAGTGCACCCCCAAAACGGGCGAATGCTTGTGATAGAAATGAACCCGCGCGTGAGCAGAAGTTCGGCGCTTGCAAGTAAGGCGACGGGTTATCCGATTGCAAAAGTTGCGGCAAAACTCAGCGTTGGCTACTCTCTGGACGAAATTAAAAATGACATTACAAAAAGCACGCCTGCTTCCATAGAGCCGACAATCGACTATGTTGTGACAAAAATTCCGAGATTTGCGTTTGAAAAATTCCCGGAAGCGGACGCGCGCCTCGGCGTTCAAATGAAGGCGGTCGGCGAAATTATGTCTATCGGCAGAACGTTTAAGGAAAGCTTGCAAAAGGGACTTCGCGGCTTGGAAATTCGCAGAATAGGCTTTGAAACCGATAAGCTCGGCGATTGCACTTTGGAAGAAGTCAAGCAGGGCAGTAAAGACCTTTACGCAGACAGAATTTTCTATATTTACGAGGCTATGAGCAGAGGCGTTTCGGTAGATGAAATTTACGAAATCAATAAAATTGACAAATGGTTCTTAAATCACATGAAAGAAATTGTTGATTTTGAGAAAAACTTGCCCAAGCTTAAAGAAATGGGACAAGACGAGCGAAAAGCGCTTCTTACACAAGCAAAAGAAATGGGCTTCTCGGACGCGCAAATTGCAAAATCAAACAAAATTTCGGAAGAAGCTGTTCGTGAAATCCGCAAAATGCTTGGAGTTGTTCCCGTATATAAAGCGGTTGATACTTGCGCGGCAGAGCATGAAACCTCAGTTCATTATTACTATGCAACCTACGAAAAAGAGAACGAATCGGTCGCAAACAAAAACCGTAAAGTTATGATTTTGGGCGGCGGTCCTAACAGAATAGGGCAGGGGATAGAGTTTGACTATTGCTGTTGCCACGCGGCTTACGCGCTTAAAGAGCTTGGAATAGAGAGCATTATGGTGAATTCCAATCCCGAAACCGTATCGACCGACTACGACACTTCGGACAAACTTTATTTCGACTCGCTCACTTTTGAAGACGTTATGAATATTATCGACCACGAAAAACCCGACGGAATTATTGTGCAGTTCGGCGGACAAACGCCGCTTAATTTGGCAAGACGTCTCAGAGACGCGGGCGCAAAAATCATCGGGACTTCGGTTGAAAGCATCGACAGGGCGGAAAGCCGCGAGGAGTTTTCGGCGATGTGCAGTAAATTGGGCATAAAACAGCCTGCAAACGGAATGGCAAGCACTCCCGAAGAGGCAATCGAAATAGCAAACCGTATCGGATACCCGATTTTGCTTCGTCCGAGTTTCGTGCTTGGCGGTCGCGGAATGAGAACGATTTACTCTTCCGACGGTCTCGATAAATTTGTAAACGAGGCGAAAGAAGCTGGCGAAAACCGTCCTGTTCTTATCGATAAATTCGTGCAAGACGCGATAGAAGTCGATGTTGACGCGGTTTCCGACGGAACAGATACTTTGATTTGCGGAATTTTGGAGCATATCGAAGAGGCGGGCATTCACTCGGGCGACTCAGCCTGCGTTTTGCCGCCGCACACTTTGCCCAGACGTATCATAAAAGAAATTAAGGAAATCACCAAAAAAGTTGCCGCGGAACTCAACGTGGTCGGACTTATGAATATCCAGTTTGCGGTAGAAGGCAACGACATCTATATAATAGAAGTTAACCCGCGCGCAAGCCGCACAGTTCCGTTTGTGGCAAAAGCGACGGGAGTTGCGTGGGCAAAAATCGCCGCAAAAGTGATGACAGGTGTTAAGCTCAAAGATATTCCCGAGGCAAACGAGGTGAGTATGGACTTTTTTGCGGTGAAAGAATCGGTGCTTCCGTTCAACAAATTCCCCGGCTCCGACCCAATGCTTGGTCCCGAAATGAAATCGACGGGCGAGGTTATGGGATTGGATAAAGACTTTGGAACAGCATACATAAAGGCGCAAGAGGGCGCTTACAACAAAATGCCCAAAAGCGGCTCGGTATTCCTTTCCGTTCGTCATACAATTCGTCGCCACATAGTGTTTATGGCGAAGAAAATCCACGAGCTCGGCTTTAGGATTTATTCGACCGACGGGACAGCAAATATGCTTAACAATAACGGAATTCCTGCAATTCCCGTTCCGAAAGTCGGTATGGGCAAGCCCGACATTGTCGATATGATAAAGGAAAACAAGTTTGATTTGCTGATAAACATTCCCGAAGGACAGCGCGCGCTTTCCGACAGCAAACCGATAAGAACCGCGGCGATTTTGCAGAAAACTCCTTATATCACGACGATCGAAGCGGCGCAAGCGGCAGTTGCGGGTATGGATTCGCTCGCAAAACAAGATTACAGCGTAAAAACAATTCAGGAATACGTGAAAGAAATGACGTCTGTTGCGAAGAGCTGAGTAAAAAAACAGTGAAAATTGTATAAAAACGCGGGGAGGGCTTTGTCCTCCTCGCGTTTTTTATTCCCGATTAAGAAAAAGAAAAAATTTCAATTATAATACTGATTCATAACAAAACCAATCCGCACTGAAATCAAGATAAATCTTCAGAAAATATAGGTTGGCTAAGCAATTTTTTTAGTTCTGCCAATTCCGATAGTTGTAAAATTTCATTTGGGACACCAAGGAATTGTGTGTATTTGATTATAAGTTCTAAAATATCTTGTGCGTGAGATAAGGAAACTTCACCTTGTTTGTCAAAACAGACGGATTCATAGTGCGCTATCTTGTTTCTGAAAAATCGTACTTTATCTAATTCTTCCGCTACTGTTTTACGATCCGTTCCCTTTTCTTTGTTTGGAAAAATTTGAAGTAATGTTTTGTTCCCTTTTCCGTATTGATACTTAAAAAACATTCTTGTCCAAAACCCTAAACTCATCGCCGCTATCAACCTGTCGTGAGAATATGTGTTCGCATCCATTAGTTTGTTTTTTTGTTTGTTAATCGAAACAACGGATTGCGCTTCAAAAAACTGAGAATTTATTCGGTTTACAATCCATTCTTTATCTGAAAAATGAGTTCTGTAATGCATATTAATTGCATTTCTCAACGCTATCTCAAACACACGCCCAGCACAGTGTAAAACTTTTTGGATATGTCGGTATTTCGCAAATATAGCAGTATTGCTTTTTGTTTGTCTCCGCCGCAAGCAATTTTGTATTTGTCTATTCTTGGCTTGGATAAATATATTTCGTAAATTCTGTAATTCATTAAAAATGCTCCTTAATAACAAGCAAAATACTAAATAACTATGAGAAAAAACGATATTTTTAACAAAATGAGTAAAAACACTTGCTTTTCTTGCGGAAATTATAGTATATTTACTGTGTAGAGCCTTATGGTCCCTGTCTTTTGACAAACTATATGCGCCGTGTTAGAGGGGGAATCGTAAAGGTGCCCCCTCTTGTTTTATTAAACACAATGCGCACCACTTCGCTTGGTAATAATCGCCAACTTTCTCTTTTTCACCAATTTCCCACAAAATTCACCAAATACAAAATAATCTCCCACTCCACTACAAAAAAAATGTATATTACCTATGCCAAAAATTCTGAATTGCGGGGATTTATCCCTGCTTTTCAAACGCGCTGCCATTGGGCAGTAGAAAACAGAACGCCTGTCTCGGGCTGTTCTGCCCATATATTTCTACTGTACTTCAGCGTGGAATGTTCAGAATTTTTGGCGAAACGATGAATTTCGGCAGAGCAGCCTTTCGCTGTTTTTGCTTAATTTTTTAACTTTGCCGTAAAAAATCGGCGGGAAGGCGGTCTCGTATGAACAAAAAATATGAAATTAATGAAAAGGACGGCGATAAAGTTCGCTATGTTCTCGGAAACAGGAGCAACAACCCCTTGTTTGCAATAGGTTTGAATTGCAGTACGGCAACAGACGAAAAATCTGATCCCACACTGTCAAGAATAGAGAAACTTGCTGAAAAGAACGGTTTCGGCAGTTTTATTATGCTCAATTTATACCCGTTGAGAAGCACTAAGCCGAAAAATTTGCCGACTGCCGACAATGATGATTTAATTGTAAAAAACGCGGAAGTTATCGAAAAATTTCTTAAAGATTATTCTAAATTGAGTGTTTTGGCTTGCTGGGGTGCAAACATAAAAAAGAAAAAGTATTTGAGCAAATCACTTAATTTGTTGCTTGAAAAGATGAAGGACAAAGAGATTGATTGGAAAGCTATAAAATTGACCGAGAGCAAGCATCCACACCACCCGATTGGCACTTCTTGCGGTGAATTGATTGGTTTTGATGTTGAAAAATACATAAAAGAACTTGGAGGGTCCAAATGATTAAGTTTATGAAAATCTTTATTTTGACAGCAATGCTTGCCGTAAATTTATGGGCACAGGCAATTGACTGGAATGCGGATCGAATTACAATATCAACCGAGTTTCAATTGCTTACGTTTGCCAATCGGGTTAATAACGGCGCATCTGACTTTCGCGGACAAACCATTGTTCTTGCCAACGACATTACTCTTAGAGAAGAATGGACACCTATAGGAACTCAGGGTCGCCCTTTTAGAGGGACATTTGACGGAAACAACAATGCTGTTCGCGGAATTTATATAAATCAACCGACTGGAACGTGGATTGGTTTTTTCGGGTTTATAAGCGGTGGAGGAGGAATTAGAAATCTCGGCATTTATGTTAATATTACAGGGCATACCCGCGTAGGCGGACTTGTCGGAGAGATTAGTGGAACTCGTATTACTGAAATTATCAACTGTTATGCAGTAGGAGAAGTGAGGGGAATAGATGCGGTGGAGGGTGATCGTATATTTCTGAGTGATAGGGTAGGCGGATTGGTAGGGCTCAACAGGTTATTGAATATTAACGGCGGCAGAATTGAAAATAGCCGTACTTCGGTAAATGTAACAGGTAACGCAACCGTAGGCGGATTAGTGGGAGAGAGTTATGGTATAATTACCAATAGTCACGCCACAGGAAATGTAAGCGGAACAGGGAGTAGTATCGGTGGATTGGTGGGGGTGGCAAGAGCGCTTATTACCAATAGTTATGCCACAGGAAGAGTAAGCGGAAGAGGTAGCGTTGGCGGATTGGTGGGAGTTGTGAGGGGGGTGGTTAATACTACTGCTGTTTCTAATAGTTATGCTACAGGAAATGTAAGCGGAACAGGGAATAGTATCGGCGGATTGATAGGGGTCAACAGTGGCAATATTGAAAATAGTTATGCTATAGGAAATGTAGTTGGAGTAAGTAGTGTCGGCGGACTGGCAGGAGAATCTAACGCAAATATTACTAATAGCTATGCAACAGGGAGCGTAAACGGAACAGGGGTTAATATCGGTGGATTGGTTGGGACTCTGAGAGAGGGATTTGCTATTACAATTGAAAACAGTTATGCTTTGGGCGGCGCAAACAGATTTGTTGGTTCTCATCCAGACTTTACAAGCGCAAATTCAGGAAATAGAAGCATTACACAAATGAGGCAACAAAGCACTTTTATGAATTGGGATTTTGCTGATACTTGGAATATAATCGGCGCAATAAACAACGGCTATCCCCATTTGCGAGCGCTTGCAGACAGTTATTGCAATCACACAGGCAGTTGGAGCGCTTGGACTATAACTGCGGCAACTTGCACCGAGGCGGAAATGAGAACCAGAACAAGAACTTGCAGTATTTGCGGCGCCCTAAACACGGATGTTGAAGAAATCACAGATGCCTTGGGACACTTGCTTGCTTGGGCAACAACAACAGAAGCAACTTGCACGGAAGCAGGCGAAGAAATCGGGACTTGCGACAGAGCAGGTTGTTCCCACAGCGAAATTAAATCAATAGCAGTATTGGGGCATTTATGGGACGATTGGGAAGAAACAACACCTGCAACTTGTGAAAGAAAAGGGGAAGAAGAAAGGTTTTGCACAAGACGAAATTGCAATCACTCCGAAAGCAATGAAATAGCGGCATTAGGACACGATTGGAGCAACTGGAGCGTCTGGGACACAACATCGGTTGCAACCTGCACGGAAGAGGGAAGCAGAGAGCGTGCAAGAATTTGCGGCAACTGCAACAAACCAGACACGGAAATCCTGCCAATTGCAGAATTAGGTCATTTCTGGGGAACTTGGAGCGTTTGGGACACCATTACGACAGCAACTTGTGATATAGCAGGCAACAGAGAAAGAACAAGACCTTGCCTCGATTGCACCGAAACAGACAGCGAAATACGAGAAATCCCACAATTAACGGAATTAGACGGCTGTGCTCCGTCCTCAATTCGCAATAAACAAAACACAGACACCCGATACGGCATATTCCTCGAAAACGCAATTGTCTCGAATTTTGCAAGAATTTCAGTAATCACCCCCGAACAAGCAACGGTGAATTTGGCGATTTTCGACAATTTGGGCAATGTTGTATTTTCGGTGAACGATGTAAGGGCGGGTTGGGAGACAGGGTCTCCACTTCGTATCAAACCCGCCCCTACGGCAGATGGTGCAATTATTTGGAATTTGCAGAATTTCAACGGTCGCCTCGTTGCCAACGGCGCATACCTAATCATCGCCGAAGCAACAACTGTTAGCGGAAGACGGTATTTATATTCCGCAAGGATTGGCGTAAACAGATAAGATTTTTTTTGGTCGTTTTTGTAGAGCCAAGGCAATGCCTTGGCTCATTTCTTTTCATTTTCCCGCAAAAAATTCCCCCAAACATAAACAAACAACTGAAATATCTCTCTTTTTCATTAAATTTCCCGCATTGGCTCAAAACAAATATTATATTATCGGTGCGAAAAATACTAAAATGCGGAGATTACACCTCTGCATACTCGCTGATATTTATAAAGGATACATATTTCTTTTGAGTCTTGTACTGTGAAAAAAATGACGGAATTTAGGAGGAAAGATGAAGATTCTTAAAATATATATGTTGTTGTCGGCAATATTTTTGTCGATAATTCTGTCAGCTTGTAAAGACCGCAGTTTAGAACAATCAAGCGACTTAAACGTGTTTTCTTCGTATCGCGATATTCCCGGAATAACCGAAGATGAGATACTGGCGATAACTGCGCTTCGCGAACAATATTCGTATTTTATTTACGGTATGCCTCTTAGCATAGAAATGTATAAAAATCATAACGGCGAAATCAGCGGTTTTTCGGTTTTTATTACCGATTGGCTTACGGAACTTTTCGGAATTCCGTTTAAACCCGCGCTGTTTGACCGTTTTGATTTGTATGAGAGGCTAAGTAGGGGAGAAGTGTCTTTTACGGGAGAATTGACGTCCACGCCCGAACGTCAGAAGAGATTTTCTATGACGGATTTTATCGCTTTACGAAATCTGATGATTTTTCGTCTTTACGGCGGCAGACCGCTTGAAGAAATAGCAAAAGAGCGCCCTGTGCGCACAGGTTTTATAGAAGGCGCGGCGACAATAAAAACCGCAACCGGCGAAATGGCAAAGGGCAGTTTTGAAATTGTTGAATTAAGCGAGTTTTATGATGTGTACGACGCTTTGAGAAGCGGGAAAATAGACGCCTTTTATTACAGTATGCCTGCGGAAATTAACTTTATTCAGCATCCCGATATAGTTTCGGAGCGGTTTTTTCCTTTGCGATTTATGCCTGTTTCCATTGCAACGCAGGATACAAATCTGAAAGCTGTTATTTCGGTTATCGACAGGGCTCTTCAGAACGTCGATATGCGCCGAAATATAAACGAATGGCACAGACAGGCGCAATTCGAGTATGGAAAATTCAAGTTTCGTTCTCAGTTGAGCGAGGAAGAACGCCGATTTATAGCCGATAGTCCGACTGTGTTCATAAACGCGTATTCGAGCCATTATCCCATAAGTTTTTACTGCCGTCGCGAAGATAAATGGAGAGGCATATTTCCTTATATATTTAACGCAATATCCGAGCTTTCGGGGCTTAGATTTGAGTATTTAACGTGTGAAAAAAGTGAAAATGCGCAATGTTTTTCTCAGATTATTTTTGCGAACGAATTGGCAAGCGGTTTTGAATTATTGCCGAGAATGAAAATATCCGACAGATACGCGTTGATTTCAAACGTGGATTTGCCCGACCTCAGAATTTATGATGTTTTGTATCACAGGGTCGGTTTGGCGAGGAACACTTTGTCCGCCGAAACCTTTGAAAAGTGGTTTCCGTTTCACAATAATACGGTTTATTACGATTGTATCGCCAATGCGTTTGACGCTTTAATAAACGGCGACGTGGATTTGGTTATGGCAAAATACGAAAATCTTTGGTATTTATCCAATTATCTCGAACTTCCAAACTTTAACGCAAATATAATTTTTGATTACAACTTAAATATTATAGCGGGAATTGACAAAAACGCCGACGTTTTGCGTTCGATAATCAAAAAAGCGCTCAATAATATTGAAATACAGAACATAAAAGATTATTGGATGAAAAAGAATTACGATTACCGCGGAAAAATTCAGGAGGCGCGACAGCCGTTTATCGTGTTTGTTGCGGTGCTTTTGTTTTTAATCCTCATTCTTGTGGTGGTGTTTCTTGTAAAAAGCCGTCGAATGAGCAGGGAACTTGAAAAGCTCGTCAAAAAGCGGACTGCCGAACTCGACCTCGCGCGCGAAGCCGCCGAAGCCGCAAACAGGACGAAATCCGCGTTTTTGGCAAATATGAGCCACGAAATCCGCACGCCGATGAACGCAATTTTGGGAATTACCGAAATATTGATAGAAAAAGAAGGAATTCCCGCGGAAATCGAAGAAGAAGTCGGGCATATATACAACTCCTGCAATTTGCTTTTGGGCATTATAAACGACATTCTGGACTTTTCCAAAATAGAAGCGAGAAAAATGGATATTATACCCGTAGAATACAGCGTGGCAAGTTTAATAAACGACGCGGTGCAGTTGAATACAATACGCATAGACCACAAACCGATAGAGTTTGAGCTTGATATTCAGGAGAACGTTCCCGCAAAACTCATAGGCGACGAAATTCGCATAAAACAAATTCTGAACAACCTGCTTTCAAACGCGTTTAAATACACCGACTCGGGCAAAATTAAGTTTTCGATAGGATTTGCTTCGGGCAAAAACGACGGCGAAACGGAACTGATTTTCAGCATTAAAGATACGGGGCACGGTATGTCTCACGACCAGTTGGAAAAATTGTTTGAAGAATATATGCGCTTTAACTTGGAAAGAAAAACGGCAATTCAGGGGACGGGTTTGGGCTTGGTAATTACCCGCAGTCTGGTGAACATTATGAACGGCAAAATCGACGTAGAAAGCGAGCTGAACATCGGAACGACGTTTGTTGTTCATCTTCCGCAGATAAAAGTTGGCGACGAGGTTTTGAGCAATGATTTGATTGAAAATCTTAAAAAACACCGCAATAATTATTTGGCGCGCCCCGTAAAGAAAAAAATATTCCGCACTCCAATGCCTTACGGAAGCGTTTTAATCGTGGACGATATGGAGACAAACCGCTATGTCGCCGTCGGTCTTATGAAGCTTTACCGCCTAAAAATCGATACCGCCAAATGCGGACAAACCGCCATAGATAAAATCAAAAGCGGCAGGGTTTACGACGTTGTATTTATGGATCACATGATGCCCGATATGGACGGAATTGAGGCGACAAAACGCATACGAGATTTGGGCTACGACGTCCCCATCGTCGCGCTCACGGCAAACGCTGTCGTGGGGCAGGAAAATATGTTTTTGGAGAACGGTTTCGACGATTTTATTTCAAAGCCTATAGATATGCGCCAGTTAAATTCCGTCCTGAACAGACTGGTGCGCGACAAACAGCCCCAAGAGGTTATAGAAGCCGCCATTAAGCAATACGGCGACCAAAATCAGGACTCGGAAAAAGACGAAACTTCGCAGGAAGAAACCTTGGATATGCAAATTTTCGGATTGGATATACCCAAAGGCTTACAAAGATACGGCGGAGATAAAAAAGCGTACTTAATGCTTTTGCGTTCTTACGCCGCCAATGTTGAAGCTGTTCTGAAAACGGTGGAACTTCTCAGCGAAGAAAAAATTGTCGATTACGAGATAGCTGTTCACGGAATTAAGGGCGCGAGTTTGGATATTTTTGCCGAACAAGTCGGTGCTTTTGCAAAAAAGTTGGAAGAAGAAGCGAAAGCGCGAAATATAAATTTCCTGAACGAAAATAACGCGGAGTTTTTGGAAGCCGTGCGTAAACTTGTCGCGGAAATTAAGCAGGCGTTGGCGGTTTGGGACGCGGAAAATCCAAAGCCAAAAAAAGACAAGCCCGACGGCGAAATTCTGAAAAAGCTCGTTGTCGCCTGTAAAAATTACAATATGAAAGAAGCGGACGCGGCTATTGACGAGATAGAAAAATATCAATACACTTCGGACGACGGGCTTGCGATTTGGTTGCGAAAAAGCGTGGATAGCGTGGATTTTGAAGAAATAGTAGAAAAACTGTCGGCAGAAAATTGACTTAATGGAGGGCGTATCTTATAGAAGGCGTTAAAGAAAAAATCATCGTTGTCGATGATATGAATTATTGCTTGACGAGAATAAAGCAGGACCTCGAAGGATATTTTGAAATTTATCCTGCGCAGTGCGTCAAAACAATGTTTAAATTGCTTAAACATATAACCCCTTCTTTGATAATATTAGATGTAAATATGCCTGAATTTGACGGCTACGAGGCAATTCAAATACTGAAATCGTCCGCGGATTATTCGCATATTCCCGTAATTTTTCTTACAAGCGAAAAAGAAGCCGAGAGCGAAATTAAAGGATTAAATCTTGGGGCTGTGGACTATATATTAAAACCCTTTAATCCTCCCGAGTTAATTCAGGCGATAAGAAAACAGTTGCCTTTCGCCGGGTATGTCGAGCCCGTTTCGGTAAAAAAACAACGAGTAAAAATTATAGTTTTAGACGATATGACCTATACTTTGGTCTCCATAAAAAGCGCCTTGGGAGAGCAATACGACATTTTTCCGGTGGCGACCGTCGATAAATTATTCAAAGTTTTGGGAAACGTTAAGCCCGATTTGATATTATTGGATATAAATATGCCTGAAATGAACGGCTACGAAATCTGCCAAAAATTGAAGTCCGAAAAAAATTACGCCGACATCCCTATTGTTTTTTTGACTTCTCAGAACGACAAAGAGAGCGTGCTGAAAGGAATTTCTATGGGTGCGGCGGCATACGTAGCCAAGCCGATTTCCTATCCTGTGTTAGTCAGCCACATTGAACGAATTATCGGTAAACGGGGCAGGTAGGAAATATGGAAAATATTAGAGAAAAAATTATAGTTGTGGATGATATGAGTTATTTTTTATCGGGGATAAAATACGAACTCGAGAAATACTACGAGGTTTTTCCTGCGACGAGCGTTGAAAAAATGTTTCAAATTCTTAAAAATATTACTCCCGATATGATATTGCTTGACGTAAATATGCCGGGTGTTAGCGGCTACGAGGCAATTAAAATATTAAAAGCCGACGCTGATTACGCCGATATTCCCGTCATTTTTTTGACGTCCCAAAACGATAAAGCGAGCGAAAACAAAGGTTTGTCTCTTGGCGCGGCGGCTTATGTATCTAAGCCTTTCACTCCTTCTTTACTGCTTAAAACCATAAAAGACCAATTAGAGGCTCCCCGTCCGAGCAAAGACGACTTTGTGTTTGATTTTGGCGAGGCTGAAGCGCAAGAAGAAATTTTCCACATTAAAAGATTGCAAAAAAAGATACTGTGCGTTGACGATATGGTTTTCACATTAATGTCGGTAAAAAAGATTTTGGGCGAGCGCTACGACGTCTTTACCGCGCAATCAGTCAGCAAAATGTTTCAAATCCTCGAAAACGTCAGACCCGACGTAGTGCTTTTGGACATAAATATGCCGGGAATGAACGGCTACGATATCTTTGAAAAATTAAAAGCCGACGCCAATTATTCCAAAATCCCGATTGTTTTCATTACCGCGCTTACCGACAGAGAAAGCGTGATGAAAGGAGTCGCTATGGGCGCGGCAGGTTATATCTCCAAACCCATCGATTATTCCCTGCTGATAGAGCGAATAGAGCAAGTAATGAGCAAGTCAACAGGCGGGAGTTGAGGGTGTTTTGGGATTGTTGAGCAATTTTTTCACAAGGACATTATAAAATTACTGCCCCCCCAAAATAATTCCGTACCCAGCCGAAACAATATAGTATTTTACCGTAAAAATATAAATATTCATAAACAAAAAAACAAAGAATGGGCAAAAAAATGCAAACAACCGAGCAATCCGCTGAACAGCCAAAGAAGCCGAAAAAACCACGCAACAAATGGACTTATATTTTCGTTCAAGTTATGGAATATCTTCTTCGAAATCATAATGTTCAAATAATTCCTGAATTTGAATTGTATAAAGCCCCTATGAGAATTGACATTGTGATAATTAAACTTTTAGAAAAAGTTGTTATCAAAAACACTGTAATGAAATTTTTTCGCGCATACAATATTATTGAATTTAAGGGACCGACGGATAATTTGAATATTCAGGCGTTTGATAGAGTATTGAGTTATTTTCATTCTTACATATCGCAAAATTCTTTAAATATCAATGACATTGCGATAACATTAGTCTCAATCAAAAAACCTGAAAATTTACTTGAAATACTAAAAATCGACAGAGGATATAAAATAAGTTCGGCAAAAGCAAGCGGCATATATTATATTAAGGCTGTAGCAAGTCCCGCAATGCAATTGGTTGTAAATTCCGAATTATCGGCGAGAGATGTCGATTGGATAAAAGCAATAAGAAATGATTGGACGGTGGAAGACGGGGTTGAACTTGTGAAAAAATTTGAAAGTACGGGCGAAGACAAAATATTAAGAGAAGTATTGTATTCGTTGTGTATAGCAAACAATGACATATTGGAGGAGGTAGAAAAAATGACGGCAGATGAAAGAAAAACAATGAAATTCCTAAGCGATTGGTCGAAAAAATCAGGTATGGCGCAAAAATGGAAACAAGAAGGAGTGAAACAAGGCGAGCAACGAGCAACCCAACAAATTATTACTTTCCTCAGCCAAGGACACTCCCTCGAAGAAGCCAAAAAGAAATTCGCTTTCGCGTAAGAAAATCTACGCGGAAGCGTAAAAAATATTTAGTAAAAAACTAACTAACAATGGGCAAAAAAAATGAGGAAAACAACACAAACCCCCTCTAAACACTTGACAAATACGTTGCGCAAAACGTATTTTATGTCTATATTTAAGAGAAAAAGCGAAATCTCGGAAAACGGAAAATCTTCTCTTCTCTTCTCTTCTCTTCTCTTCTCTTCTCTTCTCTTCTCTTGAAGTAATTGTATCTATAAATAGATTTTTCAAGCGGCTCAATTTTTTTGTGCCGTTATTTGTCGCATTGTCTTTGGAAAAACGAAAAAACTAATAAATAAAAGGTGATCAAAATGAAACGAAATTTGTTTTTAGCGGTGATGTTTGCCGTGAGTGTGGTGTGGGCGCAGGCGATTGATTGGAACGCCGACGAAATTACAATAAGAACTGCTACCGAATTGCGAGGATTAGCCAATAGGGTAAACAGCGGTATAAGAAACGGTTTTGAGGGCGTGATTTTTACTCTTGCCAATGACATTAACCTTGAAGGAGATGAATTTAATCAATGGATACCGATTGGGAATGAAGAAAACCGATTTCGTGGAATATTTGACGGCAACGGTTTTGCTGTCAGTGGAGTTTTTATCAACAGACCGGAGCAATCTATTCAAGGATTTTTTGGAATTAATCACGGAACGATTAAAAATCTTATTGTTTTAGATGTTGATATTACAGGATATGAAGATATCGGCGGACTAACAGGACAAAATAACGGTACAATTGAAAATTCTATAACTAGCGGAAAAGTTAAAGGAGCAAGTCATTTTGTTGGTGGATTGTCGGGAAACAACTGGGGAATAATCAGGAATAGTAGTTCCGGCGTAGATGTAAGCGCACCAAATGCAAAATTGGTAGGCGGACTGTCCGGACACAACGCAAATACAATAGAAAATTCTTACGCCACAGGAAATGTTGAAGGCTACGTCGATGTCGGCGGATTAGTGGGAGCCAATGTAATAGAATCATCTATTATTCGAAATTCTTACGCCACAGGAAGCGTTCAGGGAAATGAATGTGCTGGTGGATTGGTGGGAGTTAACAGAGGTAGGATAGACAATTCTTATGCTACCGGAGATGTATCGGGAAGCAGATTTGTTGGCGGATTGGTAGGTTTTGACGGTAGGACAATTAGAAATTGCTATGCATTGACAGGAACTGCCGCTGATTTTATAGGAAATAGAGCCACTACAACAAATTCAGGTTTCAAAACAACCGAAGAACTCAAAGAACAATCCACATTCACCGACTGGTGCTTCAGCACCATCTGGAGCATCGACGAAAACACAAACAATGGCTTTCCTCATATATTTTTGCGAACGCTTCTTTCTTTGAACTCAATAGAGCCAATTGGTGCTCGCAATCACACAGGAAACCCGATAACTCCGACGATTGAATTCAGAGGCGGAGCAATTTTGACAGAAAATGTGGACTATACAGTTGAATACGAAAACAACACAGATGTCGGAACTGCAACCGCAACTGTAATCGGCATTGGGAATTATTTAGGCACGGTAATATTAAATTTTGAAATTATTCAAGCAAACGTTGAAATAGTGCGAGTTATGTGGGGAGAAAAAAGACTGTTTACTTACAACGGAGAGCCACAGAGACCTACAGCAACTGTTCCGAACGGTTTTGAAATAGAGTTTTTAGGAGAATGGATAAACGAGGGAGACCATACAGCAACTATTCGCTTAACCGTTGCTCCTCATAGTAGTTTTCAATTAGATTTACCCTCTATGCCTTTTCAGATACACCCAAAACCATTGACAGTAGTCTGGACACAAGTCGAAGACGACGATTTTGTTTTTAACAGAATAAGCCGAGAAAAACTCTTTCACGCAAGCGCAAAAGATACAATTCTTGGTATTGAGATTGATATTGAACTTTCCTCCTATTTAGACAGAAATTTCAACGGAATTAACGCTGGACGACACTATCTTGTGGCGAATATAACAGACGAAAGAGTTCTCGAAAGAAATTATGTCTTGCAAGAACGCAGGCACGGCTTTGATATTCTGCACCGTCCGATTAACATTTTACTTGAAGCCGACCAAGCCATAGGCGTAAATTTGATATTAACAGGCACAGAAAAAGACACAATCGTAGTCGATACGCCTTTATTTGCCGACTCAAACGCACTTAAAGACATCATTTGGACTTTGGTTGATTTAGACAATTTTGTCGGCGACGACGACGAAAGCGTTTTCACAGGAACACCTACGATAACATTTGAAGAAATCGAAGAAACAAACCCGTCTCCCTCACTTCGTTCTTCGGACGACCTTGTAAGATACAGATTATATTTGCTGAGAATAGAAACCGAGGGAATGCTTGCAGAAAACTACCAAATCGGAGCAACAGAGTTTTTTATAAGAACGGATGAGTTTCTTCCAAGCTTTATTCGCCAAAATACCTCGCGGGATAACAGATACGGAATTATTCTTGAGAACGCAGTGGTGTCCGATTTTGCGAGGATTTCGGTAATCACCCCCGAACAAGCAACGGTTAATGTCGCAATTTTTGATAATTTGGGCAATGTTGTGTTTTCGGCGGACGATGTAAGGGCGGGTTTCAAATCCGCCCCTACGGCAGACGGTGCAATCGTCTGGAATTTGCAAAATTTCAACGGTCGTTTCGTCGCCAATGGCACATATCTGATTATCGCCGAAGCAACAACCATCAGCGGGCGAAGATATTTATATTCCGCTCGAATTGGTATAAACAGATAACATAAACGGTAAGGGCGTATTGCAATACGCCCTTATTTTCTGACTTCCTTCGTGCATTTTTTCACAAAGAAATTAAAAAAATCATTGTTTTTCAAAAAAATGACCACATTGGTTATGCGCTATTGTATTTTTATCGTTTATACTGTAAATAATTCGCAAAAATGCTTGCGAGATAACTTATTTTTTGGAGGGCTGATGGAAGGAAAAGTTTCACAACTAGCGGAGAGATTGCTTAAGGAAGGCGTTGAGCAGGGAGAATTGAAAAAAGAAGAAATTATATCGCAGGCAAAAGCGCAAGCCGAGCAAATTATGGCAACAGCGCAACAACAAGCCGAAAAAATAATTTCTGATGCAAACCAAAAAGCGGAAGAAGCAAAAAGAAGCGCGGACTCCGAAATCAAGTTATCAGGGCAACAGGCGCTCAGTGCGCTTAAAAGCAAAATTACGGATATGATTTTGGCAAAAACGGTTGACGGTGCAATAACCGACTCTCTTTCCAAAAACACACCCGAATACATTAAGGCAGTTTTGTCGAATTGGAAAGGCGGCGACGCTTCAATCGAAATTTTGCTTTCACCTGACCAAAAAACCAAACTCGAAAAGGATATTGACGCGGCTGTAAAAACTGTGGCTAAAGCAGGAATTACCATTGCCGCTTCAAAAGCCGTTAAAGTCGGTTTCCAAATCGGCGAAGCAAACGGAACTTACAAGGTATCATTTACGGACGGCGATTTTGCAGAATACTTTAAAGAATATTTGCGCCCGAAAGTTAAATCAATCCTTTTCGGAGAGTAATGCCGATGGGTCGTAAATATTATTATCTTGTAAGCGGACTTCCTAACCTTGTAGATAGTGTTAAGAATTTTGACTACTTAAAGATACGGGAACAAATTGTCGAACTTTTGGCAAAAGATGACGCAGAATTACTGAAATTGCTTCTTTTGCAGTTCGATAATGAAAATGTCATCAATTTTCTCGATAAAAAGTCGGATTTCGATACTCGCGCTTGGATGTCTAAGACGGAGATGGAGGAAGCATTGAGCGACCCCATACTTCTTCCGAAATATATGCAGACGTTTTTGCAAGACCGAAAAGACGGCAAGGACAGTGTTGCGGGACTTGGAAGTTTCGAGCAGTTGTCTTATCTGTATTATACGGAAATTGCCGAGAAAAACAAATGGTTTGCCGATTGGGCGAACTTTTGCGTTGATGTTCAAAACGTAGTTGCGGCGCTGAACGCGAGAGAACTGGGACTTCCCGTAGAAAAAAGCGTAATTCCTTTTAACGATAATGCGGAAAAAATCGCAAAAAGCAGAGCGGCGGACTTCGGTTTGAGCGGTGTTTTGCCTTGGTTGGAGCAGATTACGGGGAATGTTCACCCGATTGCTACCGAACTTGCGATAGACGATATTTATCACAACAAAATAGATGAACTTTCTATGAATAAGGAATTTGAAATCGAAAGCGTGTTGGGGTTTATGGTGAGAGCATACATTGTTGACAGATGGATGCGTTTGGATACAAAAGACGGAATGGCACGGGCGCAAAAGTTGTTGGAAGACCTTAAAGCGTCTTTGCCAAAATAAAAGAAAACACAAACTGACGGAGGAAATATATAAATGAGTACGAAAGGAAAAGTTGTCGGCATTGTCTCGAACTTGGTAACATTGCAAGTTGACGGTCCTGTCGGGCAGAACGAAATCTGTTTTATCGACCTTAACGGTACCAAACTTATGGCGGAAGTCATTAAAGTTATGGGCGACAAAGTGGCGGTTCAGGTATTTGAAAGCACAAGAGGGCTTAAAGTAGGATGTGTCGCGGAATTTGCGGGAAGAATGTTGGAAGTAACGCTTGGACCCGGTATGCTTTCCAAAACTTACGACGGTCTTCAAAACGACTTGCATAAGATGGACAGCGTTTTCCTCCAAAGAGGAGAATATACGCACCCGCTTAATCCCGGTCAGAAATGGGATTTTGTTCCGACTGCAAAAATCGGCGATGAAGTCGAAGCGGCGGCGTGGCTTGGCGAGGTTAAAGAAAACTGGCTTAATCATAAAGTTATGGCGCCGTTTGACCTTAAAGGTACGGCAAAAGTAAAAAGCATAGTTAATGCGGGCGCATACACAAGCGATACCGAAATTGCAGTTTTGACAGACGAAAAAGGAAACGATATTTCTGTTAGTATGGAAATGAAATGGGCGGTGAAACGCGAAGTTTCGGCATACAAACACAAGCCCCGTCCGTTTAAATTATTCGAAACGGGCGTGCGCACAATAGATACTCTTAACCCGCTTGCAGAGGGCGGCACAGGATTTATGCCCGGACCGTTCGGCGCGGGAAAAACCGTTATGCAACACTCGCTTTCAAAACACGCGGACGCAGATATTATTGTAATGGTTGCCTGCGGAGAAAGAGCGAACGAAGTTGTGGAAGTTTTCACCGAGTTCCCCGAACTTGAAGACCCCAGAACAGGTCGCAAACTTATGGAAAGAACAGTGATTATCGCAAACACGTCGAATATGCCCGTTGCGGCTCGTGAAGCTTCTGTTTACACAGGAATGACCATTGCAGAATACTTCCGTTCGATGGGACTGAAAGTGCTTCTTCTTGCGGACTCAACTTCGCGTTGGGCGCAGGCTCTCCGTGAAATGTCAAACCGCTTGGAAGAACTTCCGGGGCAAGACGCTTTCCCGATGGACTTGTCGGCGATTATCGCGCAATTCTACGCACGAAACGGCTTTGTCGAACTCAATAACGGCAAGACGGGCTCAATCACTTTCTTGGGAGCGGTATCACCTGCGGGCGGAAACCTTAAAGAGCCGGTGACGGAATCGACCAAAAAAGCGGCTCGTTGTTTCTACGCTCTTGAACAAGCGCGCGCGGACTCAAAACGCTATCCTGCGGTTGACCCGATTGAAAGTTATTCAAAATATATAGAATATCCCGAACTTATTGCCTATCTCGAAGAACACGTACAAAAGGGTTGGGCGCAAGGCGTGCAAACGCTCAAAGACGTACTTTTGAGAGGAAAAGAAGCGAAAGACCAAATCAACATTTTGGGCGACGACGGCGTTCCGCTTGAATATCACACCACTTACAACAAAGCGGAAGTCGTGGATTTCGGAATTTTGCAACAAAACTCATTTGATGATACCGACGGAACTACACCTATGGTGCGTCAAAAACACTTGGCAAACACAATTTTGGAAATTTGCCAGAGCAGTTATAACTTTGAGGATTTTGATGATGTGGGTAAGTTCTTCAAACGTGTAAGAGCTTTGATAAACGATATGAAATACACGAAATTTGAAAGTCAGGAATTTTTCACAGCCGAAAAGGATTTGAAAGATTTTGTAGCGACCAAGAAAATCGTAGCAGACGAAAAAGTTTCAGCGTAAGGAGAATGAAAATGAGTGCATTTAAGAAAATTTACACAAAAATAGAGAACATTACCAAGGCGACAATCACGGTAAAAGCCGACGACGTTACAAACGAAGAAATGGCGTATGTAAACGGTCGTCCCGCGCAGGTGGTTAAAATTAAAGGGAACGAAGTAACGCTTCAGGTTTTCCCCGGAACACAAGGTATTTACACCAACGCCGAAGTAAAATTTACGGGCAAAGCGCCGACAATCAAGCTTTCGGACGATCTTCGCGGCAGATTTTTTAACGCTTACGGCGAGGCAATCGACGGCGGCGCCGCTGTTGACGGCAAAGAAGTCGAAATCGGCGGACCGTCGGTAAACCCCGTGCGCAGAAAACAGCCCAGCGAATTTATTCCGACGGGTATTGCGGGTATCGACCTTAACAACACGCTTGTTACAGGGCAGAAAATCCCGTTTTTCGCCGACCCCGACCAACCGTATAATATGGTTATGGCGGACGTTGCGCTTAAAGCGAAAGCGGATATGATTATCTTGGGCGGTATGGGACTTTCTAACGACGACTATTTGTATTACAAACAAACGTTCGATAACGCGGGCGCTTTAGACAGAATTACCTGTTTCATAAACACAACCGAAGACGCGCCTGTTGAACGTCTCCTTATTCCCGATATGGCGCTTACGACCGCGGAGTATTTCGCTACCGAAAAAAATATGAAAGTGCTTGTACTTCTTACGGATATGACGCTTTATGCCGACGCGCTTGCGATTGTATCGAACCGTATGGACCAAATTCCGTCAAAAGACAGTATGCCGGGCTCGCTTTATTCCGATTTGGCGAAAATTTACGAAAAAGCGGTGCAGTTTCCCGAGGGCGGATCCATCACGATTATCGCGGTGACAACGCTTTCGGGCGGCGATATTACGCACGCTATTCCCGACAACACGGGTTATATTACCGAAGGACAGCTTTACTTGCGCCGCGACACCGACATCGGTAAGGTTATTATTGACCCGTTCCGTTCGCTCTCGCGTCTTAAACAGTTGGTTATCGGAAAAGTGACCCGCGACGACCACCCCGAAGTTATGAACACTTGCGTTCGACTTTTCGCCGACGCGGCAAATGCCAAAACCAAGCAGGAAAACGGCTTTGACCTCACGGATTACGACGAAAGAAGTATTGCGTACGCGCGCGATTATTCGAGAGAACTTTTGGCAATCGACGTTGATATTGACGCAGAAAAAATGTTGGATACGGGTTGGGATATTCTCGGAAAATACTTTACCCGCGACGAAGTGGCGATGAAAAAAGTCCTTATGGATAAATATTGGAGAGGCAAATAACCTAGGCAGAAGAGGTGAATTGTGGCATTAAAATTTCAATTCAATAAAACCGCTCTTGCCCAACTCAAAAAGGAGTTGAAGGTAAGAGAAAGGGCTTTGCCGACACTGAAAGCAAAGGAAACCGCGCTTCGTTTGGAAGTTAAAAAGGCGAAGGAGCAATTAGCCGCCGCGCAGAAACTTTTCAGCGAAAGCCAAGAGGCAATGAACAAGATTGCTAAGCTTTGGGACGAGTTTCCCAATGGCATATTGCAGGTTGAAAGAGTGGTAAGGTCATTCAAAAAAATCGCAGGAGTGCGAATTCCGTATGTAGAAAAGGTGGATTTTGCTTTGACGCTTGATTCTTTTTTCGGCAGAGTGGCTTGGGTTGCGGTTGGTATCGGACAGTTAAAAGAGTCCGCAAAACTATCAATCGAGATAGATATTGCCAAAGAGCGGCTTGCAATTCTTGAATACGCGCGAAAAAAGACGACCCAAAAGGTTAATCTTTACGAAAAAGTGCAAATACCCGAATATAAAGCGGGAATTCTGAAAATCAAGCGCTTTATGGAAGATGAAGAAAACCTTGAAAAGGCGGCGCAGAAAATTCTTAAAGACAAATTGAACCGACAAGAACAGGAGGCGGCGTAAATGTTAACTAAAATGAATAGGCTTTCCGTTTTGTTGTATCACGGCGAAAGAGAGAAGTTTTTGCAGAAACTGCGCGATGTCGGCGTTGTTCACGTTGAATGCGGCGACAAAGAATTGGACGCGCATTCGGCGGAGATAAATGCAAGTATCGGGGAAATCAAGAAGGTGATTTCGGATATAAAAACTTCGCACAAAGATTTGCCGCAGTCTTCAAACAGCCTCGAAAACGTTGGCGATGCGGTGAAAAAATATATAGTAAATATGGCAAGAGTGGACTCAATAAGCAACGAAATTTCGTCTATAGCAAAAGAAAGAAAGCGCTTTGACCCTTGGGGGGACGTAAATCCCGAGACGCTTGAGACGCTTGAGGATAGAGGAATTCACATTTCGCTTTTTGAATTGTCTGCAAACGACAAACACCTGCTTAAAGACATAGATTACGAGACTGTGAAGGAAACGGCAAATAATTTGTGGATTGCGGCAATCGGTGAAAACAAAGAAGTTGTAATTGAGGGCAGAGAGTCTGTCCGTCTTCCCGATATGATTTTTGCGCAGCTGGATGAACAGGAGAAAAAACTGTATTCCAAAAGAGAAACAATAGCAAACGAGCAAAAGGAAATCGCCTCGAAAATGAAAGCGATAGAGCAGTATATGACAGGACTTCAGGACGAATTAAACTACGAAATCGCGTCGAATTCGATGGTGGCGACGGCAAAAGAGAAGCTTCTTTCTGTGGTCGGATGGATACCGAAAGAGAAGCAGACGCAAGTTCAAACGGCGCTTGACGAGTTTTCGTGCTGGTATGAATTTGAAGAGCCGACGGTTGAAGACGACGTGCCCGTGCAATTTCAAAATAACGCTTTTGCCGAAAAATACGAAATTATAACGCGCCTTTTTGCGCTTCCGAAGTACAAAGAAATTGACCCGACGCCGTTTTTTGCGCCGTTCTATATGCTTTTCTTCGGATTTTGCTTGGGCGACGTCGGCTACGGCGCGCTGATTTTGATTGCGACGATTATTGCCTACACTAAAGTAGCCGCTCAGTTAAAACCGATTGTAATTCTCGGAATGATGCTTGGATTTTCGACTATGATAGGCGGTTTTTTGCTCAACGGCTTCTTCGGAATGCCAATATTTAATGACGCGAGCACGAATTTAATCACAGGCGAAGGATTAGGCATATTAGGCGGTAGCGGTATTGGTGCGCTTTCACTGCTGAAAATAGCGACGGTTCATACGTCCGAAGTTTTGGCAAACGGCGAATTTGCCACTAAAACCTTAATGCCGATGATACCGTTTTCAATTTTCTTGGGCGTGTTCCAAATTTTGTTTGCTATGATGATAAGAGCGGTAAATAGAATGCAACAGAACGATTGGAATTTCCAATATGCGCTTTTACCTGTGGGAACGATGTTCTTGACGGTTGCGGCGGCGCTTGCGGTAACAAAGGTAAACTTCTTGGATATGGGTTCGCTTTTTGAGGTCTTCTTCGGAATTACTGCAATGCAAATGGAAGAACTTATAACGGCGCCGATGATGTTAATTCCGATGGGGATTGGCTTGGCGCTTATGTTTTTGTTCAACAATCCGCAAAAGCACGTCGGCATTCGCTTGCCTCTCGGACTTTGGGAACTCTATCAGTTTGCTACGGGGCTTATGGGCGACGGACTTTCGTATATTCGATTGTTTGCGCTCGGACTTGCGGGCGGACTTTTGGGAGCGTCGTTTAATCAGATTGCGTTTATGGTAACCGGAGGCGAACTTGCTACACCGCTTATACTTGTCACAATCTTGATTTTGATTGTAGGGCATTTGTTAAACTTCGGACTTGCGGCGCTCGGCTCGTTTGTTCACCCGCTTCGTTTGACTTTCGTTGAGTTTTATAAACACATAGAATTCCAAGGTGGCGCGAGAGAATACAAACCTTTTGCAAAAGCGACAGTAGAATAGAATGGCGTAGGGGCGTATTGCATACGCCCAAAATAACCGACGACAAAAATCGGGCGTATGCAATACGCCCCTACAGGGCAGGTTTTAAACCTGCCCTTACTTTTTTTAATGAAATACCAAAAAATCAAAGAAAAATAACATTATCGTCCTTGCGAAAACGTATATTCCCCATTAAATACCCCATCAAAAGGATAAAATGAAACAGTTTTCAGAACTCGGTCTGTCCGACAGGACGTTAAAAGCAATTACCCAAAAGGGCTTTGAAGAGCCTACTCAAATTCAGGAATTGACAATACCCGCAATGCTTTCGGGAAAAGAAGATATTGTCGCGCAGGCACAAACAGGAACAGGGAAAACGGCGGCGTTCGGTTTGCCGCTCGTAGAACTTATAGACCCGTCAAAAAAAGGCGTTAAGGCGTTAATTATTGCCCCGACGCGCGAATTGGTCGTTCAAATTTGCGAGGAATTAAACTCGCTTAAAGGCGAAAATCCGCTTAAAATTGTTCCGATTTACGGCGGACAATCTTATGACAGACAAATTTCTCAGCTCAAAAGCGGCATAGACATAGTAGTCGGTACACCGGGGCGGGTTTTAGACCACATCGAGAGAGAAACGCTTGATTTGTCGAAAATTACGGCGCTTGTTATGGACGAAGCGGACGAAATGCTTAATATGGGCTTTATCGACGACATAGAAAAAATAATTTCGGTGTCAAACCCGAAAAAAAGAATGCTTTTGTTTTCGGCGACAATGCCAAAGCGTATTCGCGATTTGGCGGATACCTATCTTAAAGAGCCTATAACGCTCAAAACGCAAACGCAATTAACCACGAATTTGACCGACCAGATTTATTTTGAGGTTTTTGAGCGCGACAGATTTGAGGCGCTTTGCAGAATAATTGATATGGCGGACGATTTTTACGCGATAGTTTTCTGCCGCACCAAAGTTGAAGCGGACGAAATCGCCGCGCGTTTGGCTGACCGCGGATATTCGGCGGACGCGCTTCACGGCGACATTACACAGTTTTTGCGCGAAAGAATTTTGACCAAATTCCGCAAAAAAGTAATAAACGTCCTTATTGCAACCGACGTTGCGGCAAGGGGAATTGACATTACCGATTTGACTCACGTGATAAATTACTCGCTTCCGCAAAATCCCGAAGCATACGTCCACAGAATTGGAAGAACGGGGCGCGCTGGGCACAAAGGCACGGCGATTACTTTTGTTACTCCGAGTGAATTCCGCAAATTAGGCTTCTTGAAGCAAATAACAAAAGCAGACATAAAAAAGAAAGAAGTGCCGACCGTTTCCGAAATTATGGCGGAGCAAAAACGCAAAATTTCAGAAGAAATAAAGGAGCTGTTTGGCGATGAAGATACGCAGAATTTTGACGAATGGGCAAAAGAACTGCTTTTGCATTACAGTCCTGAAAAATTGGTTTCCGCTCTTATTTCAGCGGCTTACGGCGAAAAATTTGATGAAGAAAATTATCACGAAATAACGCCCGTAAAGCCGAAAAAAGAAAAAGAGCGCGGCGAAAGAGAATTGATACAAGGACGTCGCCGCCGAAAAGAATTTGAAGATCACGGATACGGAAAATCGGCTGGTAAAAACAACTCGTTTACAAAGAACGAAAAAGGCGATCGCGGCGCAAAACCCGCCGCCAAAACCGCAAAATACGATAAACGCGAAAAGTTTGACAAGTTTGACAAATACGACAAACCTGTAAAATCGGGAGCGGGAAAAGGCGTAAAATCCGCCGAGAAAGTAAAAGATTTTGACGATTGGAAAAACAAACGCTTTGATAAAGGCGGAAAGCCGAAAGCAAATAGTAAGCGGTTTCCTGTTTTGTTCAGAACGTAAGAATATAAAATGGGGCGAAAGATTTTTCCGTAGGGGCGTATTGCATACGCCCAAATCGCCGACAGAAATCGGGCGTATGCAATACGCCCCTACAAAACACCTCTCACTCCTCCGCCGAAATATCTCCGTATTCTTTCAGTTTATTCCTTAATGTTCTTACCGAAATATCCATCATCTCCGCCGCTTGGGTTTTGTTGTTGTTGCAATGCTCGAGAGTAGCGTAAATCAACTCTTTTTCGACTTGAGCTACCGTTTTTCCTGCGGTGAGACCTTTTTGTATTTCTACGGGAATTTCTCTTGCTTTGCCGAGACGAAGCGAGCTCTCGCTTAATTCTCCGTTTGCCGTGAGAACGACTGCGCGCTCAATGATGTTTTCGAGTTCGCGAATATTTCCGGGGAAGTCGTATTTTTTCAACGCCTCGGACGCTCCCGCTGATACGCTCGAAACATCAAAGCCGTTTTCTTCGTTGTATTTGCCTATAAAATGGGTTATCAGGTCGGGCAGGTCGTCTTTTCTTTCGCGCAGAGGCGGCAATTCAAAATGAAAAACATTCAGACGATAATACAAATCCTCGCGGAAAGTTCCGTTTTGGACTTCTTTCTGCAAGTCGCGGTTTGTTGTGACTATCAGGCGAATGTCAACCGAAACGGGAGCGTCGCCGCCGATTTTATCGACTTCTCTTTCTTGCAAAACGCGCAATAATTTTGACTGCACGCCAAGCGGCATTTCTCCGATTTCGTCTAAAAGCAGAGTTCCGCCGTTTGCGAGTTCAAATTTTCCCAGACGAGTTTTGAGCGCGCCTGTGAACGCGCCTTTTTCGTGTCCGAAGAGTTCGCTTTCTATTAAACTTTCGGGGAGCGCCGCGCAATTCACCTTAACAAACGGTCCGCCTGCGCGATTGCTCATTGCGTGAATTGACTTTGCAATCATTTCTTTACCCGTTCCCGATTCGCCCGTTACCAAAATTGTCGATTTGCTTGACGCTATTGTTTCTATAGTTTTTTGGATTTCTTTGATTTGCGACGATTTTCCGATATACTGCCATTTGCCTTTAAGCGCGCTTTTCAGCGTGGCGTTTTCGGTTGTCAGGCGGGTGTTTTCTTTAACCAAATCGTTTTTTTCTACGGCGCGTATCAGTATTGCCTCTAAACGGTCGGTGAAAGAGTCGCTGCCTTTTTCTATGAAATAGTAGGCGCCGACGCTCATTGCGTCCACGGCTGTTTTTACGTCGCCGAAAGCGGTCATTACTATAAACGGAATTGCGCAACCTTGTTTTACGAGGTTATCTAATAATTGCAAACCGTCCATAACAGGCATTTTTATGTCGCTGACGATTGCCGAAAACTTTTCCCGCTCAATGATTTCGAGAGCGTTTTGTCCGTTTATAGCCTCAAAGATTTCGTATCGCTCGCTGTATTCCAAAAACTCGACAACCGACCCGCGCATGTGCTTGTCGTCGTCAACAACGAGAATTTTCGGTTTTCCCATATTGTAATATCCTCCTTATTTCTTGTCAGAAAATACATATTGCCGCAACAAAAAAGCGAACGATATTTCTATCGCTCGCTTTTTTGTTGCAAATAATAACAATTTTGCGTTTAACATCTCTGAGCTTATCGAAGAAGCGACAATACCCCTTGAGTAGAAGCGTTTGCCTGAGCCAACATCGACGTTGCAGATTGCGTAAGAATCTGGTTCGTTGTAAATCTTGACGTTTGGTTTGCAAAGTCCACGTCTCTGATTTGGCTTTCCG
>Ga0131853_10002291_pt1 | contig 34357 bp, 17 predicted proteins | sample TergutLab28metaG_FD_92764 | JGI IMG/M metagenome (GOLD analysis project Ga0131853, IMG submission 92764) | Labiotermes labralis P1 segment gut microbial communities from Petit-Saut dam, French Guiana - Lab288 P1 (version 2) (version 2) | ecosystem: Host-associated > Arthropoda: Insects >... | reverse complement strand
GGGGTGGTGTGTGTGTGTGTGTGTGTGTGTGTGTGTGTGTGTGTGTGTGTGTGTGTGTGTGTGTGTGTGTGTGTGTGTGTGTGTGTGGTCAGGTCGAGGTCTCTACGATGGGCTGATCACCTGTCCAGAGAAGTCCTACCGAGGGTCGTGTGTCTGAGTGTAATCGCAGAACCTCAACATGAGGAGGCCTAGTCTCAAAGGGCCGTCGAGCCAAGAAAAAAAAAAGGTACAATGATACTGAAGGAGTAAATAGAAGCAGCTGGAGGAAAACCAGTACCAGTCCAATTACGGAACCCAGGCCGGCGACTAATACCCCTGAACCATTGCACCTCACTCTACCCAAATAACAATGTAATGAAAAGTGGATTGTACGGTATCTTTGCCTTCAGGTTGAAATGAACTGGTACGCAAGAAACCAATGCCTGTATCATGGTTTCGTCACAGCAGTTACGGGTTGTTGTGAACTAATCTTATTGCACCAGTCGCTATGGAACACACCGCCAGAACCCAAACGTCGCCGCCAGCACTATCTGTTCTTACAGACTTCTACACTAAATTAAATTGAAAGTGCTTCCGCACAAAACTGAATTGAAAATATCTGGACGTGCGCCAATCCTTGTATGCAAATTTTAAAGATACACATTTCAGATGCTAACAAAAAGTAGATACCGGTACAAAGGTTAAGTTAAAAGACTTGAACGTAAACTTTGTTTGGTTACAGGGAATTAAGTCAAATTTATTTTCTACTTCCCACTCTAAAGATAAATTATTACTACTACATCAGTAAGCTGAACTGTACAAATAATAGTCAATACAAAACATCTAGCAAACCGAATCAATTTCTAAGTCCCTGCCTTAAATTCGTAGAAGTTACGAGTTCAAACCTCGCCCTGCAAAATGACTCTTCTAAGGTTTTTACAGTTTTTCCCAGTCTCTTCAGGTCAATTTATCTGACAACATTTTAACATACGTCGGGACTGATTACTCTCACATACCTTGCACCTAATTATTTATTAATTTCTCTATTATTCAATGCTGCTTAATCTCAGCTGTTGGCAGCCTTCATGAATAAACAGGAACATATGAATTTTAGAGTTAAATAAAGACTGATAATTATTTGGAAAAGACTTGGAGAAAAATGTCCTGGAATATTTTGAGATTCTTTATCAGCAGTTTTGTGGAAGGACTGAACAAAGCGCTTGGGACTGCAGTCAGAGAAGGCGCTCTAAAGTCCCAGATTCATAGAGGGAACTTCCCGAATAAAAAACGCATAAACGCCACAACGTTCTGTCCGCCATATGCCAAGCAAGTTCGCCGTGACAGTATCGCCAAAACATATCCAGACTGAGGGTCTTTGCGGGTTTGAGCCAGTCCTTTAGTAATACTGTCATAACACCACCACGAAATAGGGTGCGGACACCTGTTTTATATCCACTTCCCAATAAACAGTTCATTACCTTCTTTCAATATCAGTTGACATGTAAATATATGTCTGATTTTTTTTATGATGAAGGGGTTTGCCAAGTAGAAGACAAACAAGTGTCTTCCAACATAATTCACAAATGTGGCCACTGTTCGCTTATCCTTCTTTTGAGTCGGGGCGTGTCTTACGAATTTGACCATAGCGCGAATATCCTCACTCGTTGTCCTTTTGGAAACGATGAAGGCGACCAGCTAGGACAGTAAGCTTCGACACTCGTCTGGCTCGAAGCAGTTAATTAAAATGAACGTGTGGCCCGCATTGACACAGCTCAACTAGGCGGAATATTGACATCGATGGAAGAGGAAAGCGACGTTCCTGTAAAGAGGATGAAAGGAGTAGTTACTTGGGTACTGTGATTTGTAATGCTAGGTCGCACACCGCTGCATTCAGCAGCAACGGTAAACCTCCTGTGGTATTTGAGAATGTATTTGAATTTGAAAATGAGAAAGAACCTTGTAGTCGTTGCAGTAATCCGTGCAGCCCAGAACAGAACATCGTCAGCGACATAAAATTTGTCTGTAACCGTGTTTCTTTTAAAGTCACTCACACAAACACAAACAAACTACTTTTTCCTCGAATTTTACGCTTTGCTGACCCTTCATCCTGGTACAACTCCGGGTAAATGACCAAACTGATGCACAATTACGTTATACAAAACGTTTATTATTACAATCCTCTACATGTTTCGAGCAACACTGTGCTCATCATCAGGAGGTCGACTTGTATTAATACAGCATCTGGTATAGTACTCTCTGTAAGTGACCGTCTGGTGTGCAGGTTGAGAAGGAACTCTTCCTTCTCAACCTGCCTCCTATCATTCCTAAAAAAAAAAATTAAATATACAAACACAAACCACTGTACAACACAACTGTAAATTGCGATGAGATGGCATTTCTTGTCAGAAATGCCTCCGTGGTTGAAGTCAAATATCTTATTTGACACATCAACAGCGCTAATTTTACTAGGGACTTGAAGCTGGTTTACAGTCCTTCGTCCTTTTAAACAACGTTATTAAATACACACACAACATATTCATTTCGGATATGTTTCGAATATAGTACAGTACCTTCTATAGGTACAAACATACCAGTTAGTCAGATGAATGAAAATTTGATCAGGTTTGGATTCCGCAGTTTCTTACTTTCATGGTCGGTGTAACCAGAAAAATTTGGATTAAAAACTTCACGAACTACGCAGTTTGTTAGGTCTTCTTTGGTAATACATCCAAATTAGTTTATAACAAGTATGTGTAAAACTGGCGCATCTGAAAATTTTGTCCGAATTTGTAACACTTCACAGACCAATGTTTTTCGGCGTACGATTTACAAAGCAGTCCTTATTCGACTGTAGGTAAGTTTAGGGACCTCACAAACTTTTCGATAACCAACGTGGGAACGAACCGGTGGGTTGTCTGTGTGTCCAGTACAAGCCAAATGAAGTGTAGTGACGGGCAAACTTGGTCATTTAAAATAATGGCGTGTGTTATTCTGGGATTTTTCTTGGGCAGAGTGATAAACGCAGCTGAAGTACTAGTGAAGATAGTCTGCTGTGCAATTGGAAGATTAATGAATGAAAGTTAATATTTAACAGTTTAAAGCCCAGTGATTATGCATGCAGCCTGCTCTAATATTTAGCAACGGCATTTCCCCACACGGCGTATTGGTGTGTTTCGTGTGATTCTAAAAACAAAAAGCGATTGGTTTCCTACAAGGTATTAACTGATTGGTCTTTGAAATGTAGAATGATTATGTTATTTGAAGTGATGACTGAATTTTTGTGCGTAATTTCAAGGAACGCCAATCTTCCCCGGGTTGAAAGCTGGACAGTGTAATTTTTTTACCATTATCTTTCATTAGAGGGCACATGGTTCTGAATAGAGATATGACTTGACCACGCTTTCCATATCACTACCACACTGTTCATTATATATTCATGCAGATATTTAGATACGTATAGTAGACACAAACTGTTATTCGTGTCCTAACGAACATTAATATAATAACAACCGTAAAATAAACAGAGTAATCCATTCACTCATCTGTTGTACCCATAAAATCTAACATATGCACATAAATTATAAATTTATATATCCCACCGATAAATTAGTAAAACTGATGTAAATCATTGTCGCAGGATTGTTGATCACTCGCCTGGTTTTGACATAGCGCCTACACCTCATATCTAAGCAGGAGTATTGTGGTTAGCCGTTGGACGAAAATTTTCATACAATTCCCTCATTACAGTTTTAGCCTTTCAGGAAATTTCTCACCCTATACTTTATAAGCAATTATTTGTCATCCGATCCAATGCTACTTCCTTCTTCAAACTTCTCAAACGTAACATGGGGGAATGTAAAAATTACACCGAACTAGACAACTAACTTCTAGAGCCATATTAGTTCATGTGGCTTGTCCGGCTTCCCCCGTCCCCCCGTGGTTTTCCTAAACTTCCCTGTCCCTAATTGCTTATGCTATAACCTACTTTGTTGTTTTCTTCTCCATTCTCTTTGTATGATGTTTTATATTAGTTTAGTAAATTTGTGTGAGCCTGCATTTGTTGATTACTTTCAATTTTAATTGCTGCGAAGTTTTTATGCCTTAATTTCCTTTATGAACGAACAGTACGTAACCAGCAACTTTCCGAGTATAGATACAGCTCTTGGTAGCGTGTGTTGTAATTGTTTTGGGGGAGAGAAAGGAAGCGGAAAATTAGAAGACCTAGACGGAAGATGAGGAAATGTTTCGAAGGAGAAGGAAGAAATCACGATAAATTTATAACGAAACCGAAAATACAGTCTGGAGCTAGATTAAAGAACTTTTTAACACAATTTTTCTCCTCGCCTTCCTGTACAGACAGGTTCTGGGCCGAGACATTCTACTACGGAAAGGATACCAGGAACTCCTCCTCAGGAAATGAAGTGGCAGGGGCGTGAATGTCCTGAACCTTTCACCAAAGTGTCAGTCTCAGTGGCCATACAGTGTTACACACTTGTCAATAAGGAGGGATCCCTAGTGCCAGATTACTCGAACTGATAAACGACAACAGCAGACCGACCTTACCTCGGCTATGAATCGAACAGAGGCACGAAGCGTCACTGTGCAGCCAGACGTTTGCACTGAACTGCACCAAGCGTACGTCTTGTAGCGTGAAATAAATTTTCGCCTTCCGTAATGTGCTGTAATGTGGAAAATTTCCTTTTAGTATTCATAACACGGATCCATAACAACCCGTCTAATGTTCACAATAATATATAGATTAGTCAGTATATAAAAGGCTCCATTTTTCTGTCTGTAGTGACATTTTTTGCCTGCAGAATGAGCTGCAACTCACGTCAAAGCTCTTATTTAAATGCTAAATTTCCTTAACGTTTTCACGTACTTTGCGAACACAGTACATCTTTAGTCTTCAAGTTCTGCAAAATATACTGTGTCTGCTATTAATAATAGAGAACATGTGCTATGTGTTATAATGTCTGTAACATTTTAATGGTCCTAATTTAGTTCTTTGAAGAGTAAAATTAATCTACATGACATACAAAGTAGAGGTCGCACCTCACCGGCTCCAATTCGTGAATGCTCTATAAGGAAATAATGATTGTTAATTGGCATATTAGTTGTACCGGTGCGAATAATTCTCAAGTGTAAAAGGCAAAATATTTATTAAACAAAAATTACAGCATCTTAATCTTAAACACAATAAAAATTGAAATTCCTAATGCTTGACACTGGGTAATTTCTTTCGGAGATCAACCCGATCAGAAGAAAAGTGTAAATAAGACAATATAGTTTTCAACCACGTTTAACTTAAAAAGTTCAAATTCACAGACCTGCCACAACCGGTAGCCGAGGGAATTACATGCGATATGTTAGCTTCCCTTGGCCTCCGCTTGAGGCGGAACCATAAAATTTAACTTTAACTGTTTTGTTTTTAAAAAATAATTTTTTGAGAAGGTATTAATATAAACAAAGAAGACGTGCATAAATGCTGAAACATAATCGTTCTAAAATGTCGAATTTGAAAACATCCTTTCGGTAGTTCAGTAGATCATATTTTTGCAACATACCTTACCGTCAGAACTACGCCGCAGGAGCCTGAAATCACGCAAACCTTACCTATTAATGTATGTGACACGCGCGAAACATATACACTGCCTAAAAAGAAAAGCTCGAACTTTTCACAGTTAAAACTCGCAATATATAATAAACACTGGGTTTCAAAATAACACAAATTACAACGATGCTCGCCGATTAAACGCACACTGAAGTCATCCTTATAGGGTGGCTGTAGCAGAATCCGCTAGCGATTGACTGAAATTGAACTGTAACTTGTCGAAAACCGAGAAGTAAACCACCCAAAAATTCATGCAATATTAAGCTTGGGGAATCACATTTAATAAGAATGAAATGTACGTTACGTACTACATTCTGGAACAAAACTGACGGCGTCTTCAGGTTCTCTAAACATAGGTCAGGAAATTCCGCACGAAGGAAACAACGGAGGCTTCACAGAAAGCACCCGCAGTGCGCAGACAGACATCTGAAGTTGACGGTAGATGAATTAAAGCTGGGAAGTCGCAAAATACGTTTTTGAATAGCGTGAATATTGTAGTGCTGCACGTCGTAACATAGCAAGGAAACTAAGAAAAACCCTAGGTGCAACGCCCTATGACAGGGTCGCAGCACTGCCTGTTTCTGAAATGATATCCCAAATGTGGTTACTCTATTACGCAACACAAAGCTCCTACAAGATACACACACAAGACACCTGCCTTTGGATTGTCCTTGTGGGATGTATGGCTGTAAAATTCCCGAATAATATCATAGCACGTGGGCCGGATAGCTCAGTCGGTGTAGCGACTGACTACAGGCTGGACGGTCCGGGATCGAATCCCGGTGGGGACGAGATTTTTCGCCTTTCCAAACCGGCCCTGGGGCCCACCCAGCCTCCTGTAAAATGAGTACCGGGTCTTTCCCGGGGGTACAGTGCAGCCGGGGCGTGCTGCTGACCACTCACCCCCTTCTAGTGCCGCGGTCATGGAAGAGTAGAGCTATAACTCTACCCACCCTCTAGGCCAAACTGGGCCTGTAACGGGATCACTTTACCTTTAGTATCATTTCACATTACTTGATCCTGTCGACCTGATGCACCGTTCATGTTTTGGCTACGGCAGGCTGCCATTTCAATAATGTAACGTCGGATGCCTCAGAGTTTTGGTAGACATTAAAGGTGTGTTCATTAACTCCCTTAGAAAAATTAGTAAATGGAAACAAGATCAAACATTTAAAGTTTATTTCTGTGTGAGGGTAGGAAATAATTTAACTGATGAGCGTGTAATGCTCTCTGAATTATGCCCTCTACGTCTCGGAAGTTACAAGGAAGTCCAAGTGTTTTTGAGTAGTACAACCCCTTAAATAAAGAGTCAAGAGAATGCAGAAGATAGTAAAATGATCGGTCTTTCAAAATCTCAGATGCAATGAAAATGCTATAAGTGAATATTGTTTGTTCGAGGCCCAACGGTCCCACATTATTTTTTATACCTATGAAAAAGCACAGAGAAACAAAGTGGAGGCTGTAAATATGCCCTCGACATACACAGACAAGTTTATTTACTGACATTCTAATATAATTTTAGTTGAACTACAACAACTCAGACCGATTGCCTTACACCATAATGCGTTCTTACAAACATAGCAAATAATTCCGTTGTCCTCGGTGATACTATTTCTATCCATCGACATTTAAATGTACTTCTTCTTGCGTATAACTCAAAATAATCTGTAACTCCTAAATGAAGGAAAGAATACTATGGAACATAATTCTTTTGCAGAAAAAACTAGTTCCCAGTTAAAAAGGGACTCCTCTTATAAAGTACCGGGCTGTGCAGTGCCATGATCATAAGAGATGCCAACTGAGAGAGTTCAACCTAATCTACACCTCCGATTGATCTATCCCACTTAATCTCTCCTCTGCAAGACCTCCCACTAAAATGTGGTGAGCATTTCTTACCTCACCCAATTCATGCTCAGTAGGCTGATCGCTCCCATAATGTCTGGTAGAGTACAAATAATTTATCTTTATATGGAACATCCCATAGCGTTATATAAAAGAAAATGGAGACATTTGAATAATCAATCACAACTATGTTTCTAATAATTTACTCTATATTTCATGACAACATGTTTCGGCGTTTTTAAACAGCCATCATCATGCAATGTGAAATACTGAAAGATTATGGCGTAAACACAATAAAAATTACATTTGTTCGTAGCTGAGAACCTAGCTTTACAGTACGGTACTGTGTTGTGAGAACCGAAAAGAAATGAAAGTAAAAAAAATTACAAATATACAGTAAATTAATAAAAATATAATTGTGACTGTTTTCATTGCTCCAGTGTAGTAAAAATCATACATCTTCTCGGTCATGTAAGTAATTTCCTTTGTCTTCCTTTCAGCCTACTTCTCTATCCTGGGTCCCCAACACTCCCAACACCACGTTCTACAACACCTTCCGTTCTACGTACGCTCAGCATCGCAGTCGGCGTTTTGGACCATAACGACAGGTAAAATTACATGTTATACATTTATAATTTTACCTTCTGGATAGCAGAGAGTATGACAAAATGTTCTGAAACAGATGTTAGCAAGCTTCACCAAGTGTAATCTATTTGTTACTTCCTCTTAAATACAATCGCAATTTTTAAAGGTACTGTCATTTTCAAATATTCTAAACTAAATTAAATTAAATTGACAGATTTATTTACAATTTTTATAAAAAAGTATAACTCCTTACATTCTGGTGAAGTGACATTAGCAAACCTTATTCACTCTACACCCTGCTGACTTATTTAACGACGCTCTCAGTAGCTCAGGCTGTACAGCGTCGAAAGGTCTGAAGATTAATGAACGATTAATCGGAAGGTATGTGAAAGGAAACAGTTTAAGCCTAATTTGACATTTGTCCCGGCTGTTATCTGGAAGCACACATGCTGTAGCGTGAGAAACGTCAATCATGTTTGCTGGCCTCCAAGCCGAATCTGAACCCCCAATCCTGCATTTAACAGAATTTCTGCGTCTGTCTTCACATAACATTAATTAATCTCATCGTAACTGACTGGGAGCTGACGTGTTAAATTCAAATCAGACAATTCTAAATATGAAAATCGTTAGATCTGCCGTTACTTACACCATCTTTACCAACATCTGCATCTTCAACACAATTTAATTTGCCTAATTACTCTCACGGGCGCATTAAATTCGAAATACAATGCACAGCACAACCTTCGAGAGCCATAATTTTCTTAAGGGTCAAAAATAGCATATGTATTGTACTATATTATCCCAACGCAATCTACAGTGTCTGATAAATATGGAACATCTGATAGGCATTTGATCACTTCGGCAAATTTCACTGTTTTTTTACAAATAACTTCTACATATGGGTTAACCTCGAGATAAAGGTGGATAAAATTTTTACATGCACAAATAATAATTATTCTAGTAAGGTAAAGGTAAAGTGATCCCGTTGCAGGCCCGCTGTGGCCCAGAGGTTGGGTAGATGTATAGCTCTACTCTTCCATGACTGCGGCATAAGAAGGGGTGAGTGGTCAGCAGCACGCCTCGGCCGCACTTTACACCCGGGAAAGACCCGTTAGCCATTGTACAGGAGGCTGGGTGGACCCCAGGGCCGGTCTGGAAGGGCGGGAAATCTCGTCCCCACCGGGATTCGATCCCGGACCGTCCAGCTCGTAGTCAGTCGCTATACCGACTGAGCTACCCGGCCCATAATTATTCTAGTACAATTACTAAAGATACTTCTGTGTCACTTTACATAAATATGTAAAAAGTTCGCTAAATAATCCATAATCCATCACGATGGAGTACAATCCAAACTAACAGCTAGCAAAATTGGTTCTTTGAATAAACTATTTGTAGCAGAGCAGGTTCAAGGAGCTAGAAACCCTGTGATTGGTCTGGGATGCTATAGCAACACAGCAAACAGTGCCCACGAGTGAAAGTAAATGTTTGGACAGCCTCAGTACACACAACACATATATCAGGGCTGCTTAAACTGCGGCATTACATTCAGAATGGCAGTCCGGCTGTTTCAGCATGAACCCTTTTGACTGTGCCCGTAAAAAATTGATGCAGGACTGGAGTCTTCCTTGTTAAAAGGCCAACTTTAACCTTCATACGCTGCTTCAAATTTATCATAAACAAGATTTGAACGTCCGAAACTGCTGTTATATTATTGATCCAAATGACAATGAAATATAATTAACTAATGAAATGCGCGGAGTTGCTTGCAGGAACTTAGCTAGTACAGAAATATTAGGATCTTATAAAGGCAGCACACAAATTACTGAGTTCACAAAATCCCGCAGTTGACTCATTTAAAGTCAATATATATCCTCGCACTGTGTTTGTCTAGATTCATTTTAATATTATACTGTCATATAACAGTATGCCTTCCATCAGGTTTCTGAATAATGTTATGAACGAATTTCTTATCTCTACCACGCTACAATATCCTCCAATCTTATTCTTCTACATTTTATCACCTTGCCCGCCTACCGATTTTGTTAAAAATCTGGGTGGTTGTGGCTAGCAATGTGACTATACGTGATGTATCTGGGTAGTTGTGCTTTCTTTCACGTGGCTGTGCGTGAGGTATGTGGATGGTTGTTGCTTTCTGTTACGTGCCTATGCGTGAAGTATCTGGGTGGTTGTCCCTTATCGCATAGGCACTGGAATGCGAAGACATCGCATTAACAGACAAACCAGTGTACGTTGTATAATTTCTTCTGGGTTATTCCCCGGCGTCTGAATTGTATATGCCGACATTTCGGAACACTCTGTCTGCTCCGTTTTCATAGGCGGGTATGAAGATGGGACAGAGTGTTCCGAAAAGTTGGCTTATAAAATTCAGACTCAGGGGAATTACCCAGAAGAAAGCATACAACATTCACAACAAGGCGAAAGTTTGAAATAAAAAACCAGTGTACATTTGCGATGACGTAGGCTAGCGTCGAAACGCTCGTGCTGTTCAAAAATCTTTAAGAAGTGGAAAGCAGTGGACCAGACGAAAAGTGTACATCGTGATAGCCGTACAGTGTACAGATAAAGATTTATTCCAACTTATTGCACCCGTATATTTTATATTATACATTTTATACATAACTGCCTACCGCCTACGAAGATATTATTTACATTGGAATGTACATTTTACCTTTACCTTGGTCAATGATGTATATTCTTAACTTAATACAAACTTTGTTTATAATCCCTACCGAACGCTGCGTTTATCAGCCGAAACAAGTATACCAGTGCACTTACTGGAATAAATCTTACCTGTGTATTCCCATTTGCATGGAAGTTGCAAAATATTAAGTCGTTCGATATGTTTGGAATGAAGTTCCTTACCTGTGTTGTTTCATTGAAGTTGCCAAATCAAGTTCCACAAGAAGTCTATTATATGCATTTTAAAGCATTTAAATCTTTACTATTTTAAATAAAACGTGAAAAACAAACAAAATATTTTGAAAGTAATAATACGTAACATTCCCCGGATTCAAATTGGCCTTAATTGCCTGGTGAACATTACTCCAAATTCTAGAAAACCACGCTTCCAAAAGTAGGTCTTACATTTTTTAAACTTACGCATAGTTACTAGTTTCACTTAACATTGTCTGACGTGTTAATAGTCGCAAATGAATGGCGCATGTACGACTAATTAAAGAAAAGAAAAAATTGTCACTTCTCGTCAGTTTACTTGTTACATTACACTGTCAATTCTTTGTAACCTTGTAAGTTCTCCATTCGAATGATTAATAGACCATTAATTCCTAAGCTATTTTAGACTATGCGTGCAGCTTGACTGTCATGCGGCTTTAGCCCCTGGAAAGATCTCTTGGTCTCTATCGAAATGGAGACAGGTTGGACCCAGAACCGGTCCACAAACTGTACAGAAGAAACAAACTTCTTACCCCCAACCAGAAGGGTAACCCAATTCCGCAATATTTCTGGTCCGTCGCCTAGTCGCTATCCCGCTATCATTAACATGTGTATATTTACGATTACGGAAAAACTACAGTTCTTGTGGGGAATTATGTTGCACTGCCAATACGTGGCTCTCACGTAATTTTTAAGGATTTTGAAGCAACGGCCACACAGCCCTGTGACGATCATAGAACGGATCAAAGGACATATTTCTCGGTAAAATTACGTACAATACGTAAGCCATAATTGCATTCATCTCTAAACCTCTTATTTCCAGGCCTGGGCTTAGAAACTATAAAAGCATTTAAAAATCTTTCCGGAAATATTTCTTGTGAGGAATTTTTATTGACTTTAAAAGCAAAAGTACTCCTACAGGCAGAAGCATTTAAGGCGTGGGCCTTCACGAATTCCTCCTTTACTCTGTAGCCGATTTACCCAAAACACAGCACAAATATTATCCTATGGGGTGAATTCACAATTTGTAACATTACGAACGTCTTCTTCAGCAACACAAAATAATTATAGTGCCTACAAGCTACAACAAACGCAAAGAACCTCCATGTACCGATGTATACGAAATAAAATAACCTGAGCACCTGAAATGTGGCAGCCGTAACGTTACTTTCTCATTCTAATTCTTTAATATATTTCAGTTCACTACTGTAAACTAAAAAGACCTAATTTTTAAACGTAATATCTTATATATATCTATTCACAAGCTTATAATTAAAAGACCTGTAATTCCACAATTATACTAAATTTCAAATATTGTACACCCCATTGAAAACTAGAGTTATTTGTACCTATGTGCACCCATATTTTGGTGTTCTATCTTACAGTTATTTACATAAATTTAAGTAATAGTTTTCTACATATAATTTTCACTTGCAAATCCAATGCCTAACTTTCATTAGGTTTTAAAACATTACATATTTCGTTCATGTTTACTACGTACACACAAACTTGCAGTGCAAGTTTGTGTGTACGTAGGTACAGAAAGTGTATATATATATATCGCTTCATATGTTTTACCACCTTTTTATGTTATAAATTGTGCTTTACTTGTAATCTTGCAAAACGTTCGACATAGTTACGTAAGAGGTTATTTATGAGCTGGTCTTAAGCTACCAAACACCTCTCCCCCCCCCAAAGATACTGTCGATATGATAAGACGACAACTCCACCTATTCTCAGACAGACCAGTATATACATTAGCTTACAGCGAGAAAGAAGCTAGGTTGGAATGAACAGCCCCAACACAGCGATAATTTAACATCACTTTCAAACATCTGATTTACAAAAATGATGTCAACTGGTCTCATTTCAGCCATTCTTCATGTCCGTGGTCCTACGGAACTATGAAACATCACAATGTGCTTTTGGTTTGCTGCAAAACGTTTGACATGAGCTAACTATCAAATGCAACATATTCTTATCCTGTCACAAAATCCATAACTGCATTTGTTAAGATTGCAATGTCTTGAGGTCGTTTTTATTGCATGTACTCGCATGACGAAATACTTCACAGAATTATTAAGATCACCACAGTGTAAGATCCCCTAAATGCTTGCAGTAGCATTCAAACAACTCTACGTATTTCTTTGCTCATACCTGTGTGCTTGTACGAAAGCTTAAAATTTCCGCCTAAGCCAGAAACAGGCGTCTGGTTAAGGGGCAACACATGATCCTTTATTTAATTATTCACGATTCATATGTCAATGCTTTCTGTAGCTCTATTACATAGCATCGGATGGCAAGATAAGTACAGAAATGAAGAGGAAAGGAAATTGTTGTGTCCTATTTAGAGTCACCCTTCTGGTATTTTCATGTAAGGTCTTCTGGTATCCACGACAAAACGGTTAATCATGATAGTCAGTCCGCTAGCTAATATTTGAACTCGATAGCTACCAAACACAAATCAGCAGTGCTACGAACTAAGCCCCCACTTTCGGTACCGAAACTTATGCACATACTGCATGTCTTGTAGGCTACAAGAACAGTTCAGTGATTAAGTACAGGGGCCAAAAGCTCTAAGAACAGCGTTTGTTTCCAGACAGGGATTTTTCTCCCTAGAACCAAGTCTATGCCTCACTTTGATCCCTTCTACAGTCCTATCCAATGAGAACCTATGGTTCTTTTCCGATGGGTAGAGTGACTGAAGCGACGTCCTCCAGTGCATTATCATATCGTATGCAAATTAAAGAAGGCATAAATTTAACTCATGCTGTTAACCCTTCAATTCCGGCCTCGGCGCACTGTACGGACTGTCATTTCTTCACACGCTACTGGCAACTGTGCACCGTTCCGTCGTGAATGCACAAAGGATTACCGTCAAATTAAAACCCCTCAGTCCTAGACAGTAATTGGGTTTGTAAACCGTGTCACTGAAGGACTAAACCAGTTAGATTAAACATGTGGTTGGTTATAATATTATAGTATCTACGATGACTTGTTTGTTTGTAGAATGAGGAAATGAAAGAGGTTTTTTTTAGTTTTTCTGTTGTTTTTCTAAGACAGAAAATGAAAGCCTCTAACAATCTTGCTGAAAAATCTACACAAATATCTTCATATTTTTTTTAAATATTCGAAGTGCCGTCCAAGTTAAACACATGTCAATATACAAAGGACCTCATTTCCGCAGACTGTTCGATACAGAACTGCTAAAACCTGTAATCACATAAAACAAGTCTCGTCAGATCACCAGTTTCGTCAGTGTAACTGTCAGAAAACCTAATCGAATAGCAGACTCCTCTGCAGTTGGTTTCATCGAGCACCGACAGCTGTACAGCCCTGTGTCAATAAGCCAATTTCATCTCAGGGTTTGTCCCTGTTATAACCAATAGCACTTCCTCTATATAAACAGTGGACCGAGTGCGTGTATCCAAAGGCTAAAAGCTCTAACCTTCCATAAGCTTAACGTAAGCCCTCGGACAGTGTTTAATATGCATCTGAGGCTACCTATAACACCACGGCAGCTGAAATCAGCCACCACCTGTCGCACGGCAGACAGAGAGCGTCTGGCTTACTGTAAGGTATGGCACACGAGATATCCCGGATATTAAAACATAAAGCAACGTCAATCTCAGACTTCTCGTGTGATTGTTGATAAAATGGAAATTTGCACAGTATAAATAATATTTCAACCTATTTTAAACTACGGCAAAGGAAGTGAAATAATTTGCTGTTTACTGCCGTTAACATACACTTGTAAGTACAGACACAGCAGGCACATCAAGTCGTAATTAATCACACTGCAATTGTCTTCATGCCATGCAACCCTGTGTGCATTTATACAGGAACAATAACAGTCTAATACAAACCGTATATTTAAGGCTTCAGCTAAGTCTTTCGGCTTTTAATATAAACCAGCATCAAATTGTACAGTAATTTAAAAGCTCAATATACTTGTTGCATATTGAATATTTACATAACTGCACATCCTAATACTGGCTTATATAAAAAATCGAAAAATGTAGACCTGATTGTTTTAAATAACAAATTCATATAAGCCATCACCAATATGTACAGTAATTTAAAGATTCAATATATGATGCCAATTTAAAAATTCAATGTACAACATGAATATTGAATTTTTAAATTACAGTACAGCCTGGTGATAAATTGTATAATAAAACAAATTATAACAATATAAACAGCCAACTAGATGCAACAATAATAATTTTATTAATAATTTCAATCAGCTCAACATGTTTCGGGCGATAATTTCGCCCATACTCAAGAGCACTAGTCTGGGTTTACAGCTTATGGTATAAAGCACCGACGATACTGCAGCATCGTCGGTGCTTTATACCACAAACTGTAAACACAGTCTAGTGCTCCTGAGAATGGGCGAAATTATCGCCCGAAACATGTTGAGCTGATTGAAATTATTAATAAAATTATGATTGTTGCATCTAGTTGGCTGTTTATATTATTGTATCAATGACCTACGGTAACACAAACATCAAATTCAAAAGCCAAATTATGTAAGTGTTACAATATGCAGGTTGTGCTAGACTCTTGCTGTTATTATCTAACCACAGTGTTGGCTTCAGTCAGTAGGAAGTAGTCCAATTGAACAACATTAGTATATTCTATATTTATTTACAAACGCTTCCTAAATGTGATAAAGAAATTTACTCAGTCAAACACAAAACATATATAGACATTAACACATAGCTGGCAACATGTTTCGGTTCTAGTAAACCATCTTCAGGCCCATACTTAATGTATGGATAGGGTGCGTTGAGTGAGTGCGCACATTATGGGATACAATAACGTGCGCACTCACTGAATGTACCATATCCGTATATTAAGTATTGGCCCAAATATGGTTCACTAGAACAGAAACATGTTGCCAACTATGTATTAATGTCTATATATGTGTTGTATTTGACTGAATAAATTACTTCATCACAGTGTAAAACACAACGTGATGGTTCCTATCAAAGCTTCCTAAATGATTGTCGCACTTGCTAAATTGTCTTAAGCATCCTCTGAAGCAGTGACTATAGCGTTTCACAACCCATTAGTACCCGTTTCTCAAACAACAGTTAGAGCTAGTCATTCGTTTACAAAAACGAAATGCACCATACTCTTACCGTAATGCATTTACTTTAACTTCTTTGGCTTAAAATACATTTAATTTTTAAAAGTTCAGGTACTGCCTGACATAAAACTCGCTGTTTCTCCTCTACAGTGAAAAATCCGTAACTTATATAGCAGCCTTTTTCTGATAATCCTATGAAATACCTAAATATTCTATGATCAAAAATTCGCCTAATGTTACAGGCAGGGGATAAATTACAATAAACACTGCGTAACTTTGAAGGCACAACGGTGACTATACGTACCGCCAGGTTGTACATTAGAACTCTTGAATTTTCCCTAAACAGTTGACATATGTGTTCCATACAATTCTCACAATTAACAACCATTATTTGCCACGCAGCCTTCACTGATTAACTTTCCAAACTGATGCGCACCATGTTCTCTGTGAGGTAAGAAATAAGTACTTACAAATAATGTACATTAATTTTAGTCTTCAAACGGTTACTGTCTTTTTTTAAGGAAATATATCATTATCTCTAAAAAGGCGCTTTTACCTTGTATCTCTTATTAGAGTGACTGCAATGAACGAATGATGGATTTTAATACATGCAAATGAAAATTTAAAAACATGGAATTCCTTCACCACCTGTGTCTTTTAAGCTTCTAAAAAAGAATACAGCTCCATGGATTTCGTTTTTTAATGTAATCTACAAGGGTGAAAATAGGTTTTGAAAAAAAGGAAATTCCTACCAATAAATAAACAAGGACTCGTACTTTTATTTCCCGAATTAAAAAAAAAAGCTGATCATTTCTCACGTAATGTTTTCATTTCGTAAAATTGGATTCTTCACAGTTTGAAACCGTTCGCACCTACCGGAAGGGCAACCACAACAAGTTTATGTAACAAACAGAATATGTCTATAAGATAGCGGATAAATCCAGGATATTTTTACACGAGTAATGTCTCTGGTTGTGGGCCGGGTAGAGTAGTCGGTATAGCGACTGGCTACGGGTTGGACGGTTAGGGGATCGTATCCCGGTGGAGGCGAGTTTTTCAGCACCTGTCCAGACCGACCCTGGGGCCCACCCAACCTCCTGTACAATGGGTACCGGGTCTTTCCCAGGGGGTAAAGAGCGGCCGGGGCGTGACGCTGACCCTTCATCCCCTTCTAGTGCCGTGGTCAAGAAACAGTAGAGCTACACCTCTACTCCCCCTATGGGCCGTACGGCCTGTGCAGAGTCTCAGTGCCTGTACTGTACAAGGGTGCAATTTACCTTTTTTTAATGTCTCTGGTTGCTGTAATGCCTGAACATCAATTAATATTCTGTATCCTTAAGCCAAACTTATTTATCATTTATTACGATTAAAGCACGGTATTGCATAGCTTGCCAGACGATGGCAAAACTGCGAGTTTTAGTTCGATAAAGAACAGCGAGTGTCTTTACGGACATAAATCCACATGTGCCCTGCAGCGACGGTAACTGTAGGATGAGATAAAGGAGTGATAAGGAAAGAAGGCATAAAAATAAATTAGAGAAAACGGTGTAGAAGCAATAGAGCTAAAGAAAATGGGGAATGAAAGAGGAGATAAAAGTCAGAAGTTGGAGGAATAAATTTAGAGGAAATGTAAATCACGGGGCAAAAGTTTTGCTAATACTCGCTGCTACATCTATGAAATGCAATCACACTCAGGGTGCATTAATACAGATGTTTCGAATATGTGGTCACTAAATAGTAGCCGTTTGGCTTCACTTCCCTACCACATTCACAATTTGCTTTCAGCATCATCATTATAAATAGCACTATAGCCCTACGTAGGCCTTGGCCTCTTTGCGATCCTCCGCCAACCATTTTTATCCTCTGCTTCTATCCTCCCGTTTCTAAAACCCGCCTTTCTCTTGTAATTGTTTTTGGCGCAATAGCCCCCAGTGGACCATGGCCTCCTCATTCACGAGGTTTCTATATCACACTCAACGATGCATCACATTCTGTAGGACTCCTCTGGATGAATGATCAGCTCGTCGCAGAGACCTCTACCTGACAACACACAACACTCACAACAAACAAATTTCGATGCCCACAGTGGGATTCGAACCCACAATCACAGCAAGCAAGCGGCCGCAGACCTACGCCTTTAGACTGCGCGGCCACTGGGATCGGCTCTCATGTCATTACTCACAACATATAACGTGACAGTATATTTCACGTGCCAATTATTAAGTACCTTTCACGATATCAATGTCACTGCCCAGTAATCAGTCCGGCGTTTCTTCTTAGACGATTTTAAAAAGTAGTCTTTTTAAGGGGTGAGGTTTTCAGCCTCAAGCCCAACCCCCAAATTGGAGACCAACATCAGTGTTCATTTACCCTTATAACAGGGCGGTCAGATTATTTCTCCCGGACACCGCATAGCTTGGGTACCTCTGGATGACACACGAAGAGATAATTTTTCTTTCAGACCCATAAACATTCTCAGTAATTAAATATTTAAGAAAATATATGCGGTTAGTCACTATCTAACAAATGCTAATTTTACTTTTATTGCAGCAAAATAGCACATACGTTCTATATCTCTCGCCTGCAAGTCGTCATAAAAAGGCCCGAATATTGCCTATTAATTGATATAGACCACCATCAAATATAAATATATTTATTGTGTAGAAATATGTCGTCACCAATGAAATGTTCTGGCCCGGAGGACCATAATCAAGTACTTCGTAAAAATATATGTAGGAAGTAAAAAAATGTTAAGTGTTTGATGTTTGTTGGACCATGCATCATTGTGATAACTGAAGAATTAAAAAAACTAGATTTCACTTATTATTTTATTGTACTTCTCATAGGCTCAATATGTTTCGGGCACTACTATGCCCACCATCACCCGCGACTATAATGTTGATTACCACATTGGTCATTTCGTTCTTGGTTTGCTGTATGTTGGAGGTTAGGTGCGGTTGGGCTGGAATAGTGTCCGAGCTGCAGCCCGGACACTATTCCAGCCCAACCGCACCTAACCTCCAACATACAGCAAACCAAGAACGAAATGACCAATGTGGTAATCAACATTATAGTCGCGAGCTCCTGATGATGGGCATAGTAGTGCCCGAAACATGCTGAGCCTATAAGAAGTACAATAAAATAATAAGTGGCATCTAGTTGGTTTTATTCCTCAGTTATGATAAATGTTATTTGAAATAATACTTATTTTACACATTAAATATGGTTGTATTTCATGAAAACCTGTACCAGTTAATCGTTTCAAAACACAAAGGAATGTGCTTTGTAAAATTAGTCTAAAAGTGCAATAATGTGATAACTTCGGATCTTGAGGAACAAAATTTTCTGCCATTGTAAAGTCGATCAATTCCATTTACATTTGAAAAGGATAATATAGACACAACGAATTAACACAAATTCTGAAAATGAATCGGACATTTTTGGGGACAGAAAATCTTATTTTTGTTGCATCAGAGGCACGATAGGGATTATTCCTGGAAGTCACTATAACAAGATCAGTATTACGAACACACAAATGGTACAGTAGGTTTGTTGATTCTAAAGTCTTCCCACTCTCTTTCACGGCTTGTCCTGTGACATGGTGGGGTTTTTACCTTTTTCCCTGCGGACAATTTGTAAAAACATCCTTTTCATTGTGTTTCGACTCAAATACAAACTCCTTTACTACATAACATTTCCACGTTTTTCTTGTCCACTTTGTTGTACTCTGCAGGTCGATAAATCGAATCCGGCGAGTATGACTAACTGGATAATGTAATACTAAGCCGCTATATCGTTGTGTGAAAAGCAGTGAAAAAAATCGACAACGCAAAAGACCACAGTTAAACAGCCATTTAACTGAAGATGAAAAGATATCTAATCTCCAAAATATTGCACTTATTTTAGGATCCTTGATGATCAAAATCAGAAACTTGTTCATTCTTCTCAGAAAAGTTAAAAAAAAAAACAATTCAGATAAAATTGGTCAAAAAACGCTGAACTGAATGCTTTCCTGGTCACGTAAATTGACATATGAAGTGGCGTAAAGAGGTCGCGTAAGCTAACATGAACTTTACTATATTTTGTGGACTAAGTGGTCTGCGATTCCTTCCCCCCTCCCCCCCACCCCAAAAAAATGACCGAAACACTTTATAACAGCAACTGCATACTCTAAGGTATTTGGAGTGGGCAATATCGTAAGCTTGTCTGCTCTATAAAGGAAGGCAAGATGTACAACCCTCCGTCCCACATGTTTCGGTTCACAGTGAAATGGAAAGAACGTAACATATTAACGTGCAAGAATACGTTTGTTTCCTTTCAGATATTATGACAAATATCAACTACGGTCTACCTTCACTTTCTACTTTCTTCCATGTTCTAATATCCAGTTTAATTTCATCGATATCATACAAGTGTGTTTCTAGAAGGCTCAATACTGAACACTTTAATATTCCATCCAACACAAATATGTGTCTTTTATTTAGAACAGATACATTTTTCGGTCAAAACAGACCATCAGGTTATCAATACAGCATAATACATACATACCTTGTTTTAAAACATTGTACTGATAGCCTGGTGATGGACTCTTAAGACCGAAACATGTAGCTGTTCTTAATAAAAGACACATAGTTGTATTGGATGGAATATTAAAGTGTTCATTATTGACCGCTCTAATATTCCCTTACTCATATTCCAGCTATTCATAATTTCAAAGCAGAAATCTTAAAGTATCTTCCTCCGTTATCTTAAGGGTATTCAACTGTTCCAGAAATTTCCCTTTGTTGCCGAAGTCCGGGTTTATCGTCATCTTAAAACAAAGTCCGCCAGTTAATGGTACTTTCCATCAGTTCAGCAACATTCACAATCCTTAAACCCAAGATCCTTCTTGGTGACAAGGCACCTAGGATGGTAATTAATTAAAATTTGTGTTACTCCTTGCCACTAATTTTCATGGTAAAATCAAGAAAAAACTGGAGCTAATAAATCCTTCAAAAATGTAACAAAATTGTGTGAATGACATTTATTAAGTCATTAACGGTCTATTAAATTTGTTGATGTCTTGTGTCATTAGGGTAAATTTTATCCCTGTGTCTCATATCTTGAAACATACGCCCACACACTTAAATATACTCCCTACAAGACCATAATTTTGCCTTTTGCTGTATATGGGCGTAAACCTTGGCAAAACCGTTATGTAACTTCGCTGGTCAAAATAGTCTCACTACAGACTAATGGTAATAACAAACTTGAAGATTCTGTAAACAAAAGAGATTTGAAACTTGTCGAAAGTTATAATGCTAAGACAACTACAAAGTGTCACACTTTTTATGTAATTTTACTATACATGTGTGACAACGTGCACAGAGAGTAAAAACACATTTGTAGTGCTGATGTTTCAAGATTAACAGAAGTCCTTACCCACTTGCAAATTGCGAGGTAAATTTTGGAGCATTCGGTTAGCTCATAAAGCAAATGCTGCTATATTTAGCAGTCCTCAAGTACTCTGGTGCGGCTTCTACGTCACATGACGAAATAACTGCAACTTGGATAATCTACAGGAAAATGTACCTGTACATGCTCAACTGAAGGGGAACAGGGAGGATATTAACAAGACAGGCAACATATGTATAATCTAAAACTGAGGCGCGTTCGGGCAACCATTGCTGCAGTGGAACAGCAATAAGTATTACATATGATGAGTGTGTGTTTGTAGCCCTAGGTATTCAGCATGCAATGCGCTTGCGCAGTATTGTCATCTGTGCCCTGCTTGGCTCTACGGTATTTTTACACTTTCTCTCATAACGGCAAGGTTTTCGAAAAAAAAATACTGAACACAAAATGTGAGTTTTGATATTCTCTACGACTTCTGTCCGAAATAATTCTCATTCTAAGAAGAAATGAGGGAGATATGATCAAAAATGTACATTGGGCGTCATGTAAAGTACTCGTTATGCTTGTCAGATTGTGATGAAACTTTGATTTTCTCGGCAGATTTTCGAAAAAAAATACTCAAATTCGAATTTCATTAAAATCCGTCCAGTGGGAGCCAAGTTGTTCTACGCGGACAGACAGACAGACGGACAGACTGACAGACGACGGATACACATTACGAAGCTAATAACCGCTTTCGCAATTTTGCGAACGCACCTAACAATTTTATTTTCGATTTATTAACCTTGAACTGGCTGAAGAAGCAGAGGACAAGTAATGAAACATTCAGCATTCATTCAAGTAAGTCTGTAAAGCGGTACCCGATCGTCCTTCTGGTAAAGATAATTTGGATTCAACGCTTAAGGTTTGGCAAGTAAAGAAGATATTGGTCCAGGAAGTGGGTTGTTTTGAGTATGTAGAGTGGGAAAGCAATTGAGCAGGTAATCTATTTTGGTTGAATCGTGATACTGTCAATTGGATTGCTGCGTTGTGGCAAAATTCGTCTAAAACGTAGTTAATTCCTACGTTACAGAAAACAGAGTCCGATTCCACTGATGTATTAGGAAATCATCGAGGTGTGTTGTGAGCGTTGTGTGAAAAAAATTACTATGTGCGTAGACTGTGGGCAAAATTCAGAGCTTTAATGTGACAGCAGATGGTGTGTATAGTTAGGTAACTTCCAGGATTAGAAGCACGTTTCAGCAGCTCTTACTGTTACCCAACCGGTCAACAAATTTAACCATTTTTACTGAAAGCGAACGTTCATTACCGGATTAATAAGAGACGACGATCCATCACTTGAATCAGATCTATCTACCACCCTCATTTCCCATTCCCTACCTTCCTTTTTAATATTACCTTCCCTACCAAGCCGAGGTATTAAAAGTGGTCTCTTCACTTCGGGTTTTCCAGCTAAAATACTCATCACTTTTTCGTCTCCTCCTGTATTCAATCTTCCTTATTTGACGGCCATAACAAACATTGGCGAGCAGCGTTCCACAGTTTATGATGATCCTCGAAATCTACTCCCCCCCCCCACCACAAAAAAAAAATAAGACAAAAATGCCTTTTTAGACACTGATAATTTTGAGGTAACTCCACTTTAGTCTCCAATTATTGAAGGCAATGACTTTAAGGATTGCTTTCGCGAGGTTAAACTCACTTGTGGCATAAAAGTACGTCTATATTTTTTCGCGTGCTGTGCTATGTTATCCTGTGTAAGTACACGCATTGTAATGGACCCATCCCTCTTTCTTGGGGCCCTAATAAACGCCAGAAAGATTAGTTTCAGAACTACTTGGTAATCACGAGAAAGGAAATGTACGTATGAACGAAATATTGAGAATCGTTCGCGTAAATATTTCTGCGTCGAAAATCAATACCGTTGACACTCTCTGAGTGCGTGTTTGCAGCCTTATTTATCCAGGATGCAAAGCACATGCGCCGTATTATATGGTCATCTGTGACCTGTCCGTCTCTACCATTTTTGTACACATTATCTCATAAACGGCACGATTTTCAGAAAAAAAAATTGAACTTAAAATGTGTCTTGATTTGCTCTACAAATTTTGTCTGAAACACTTCTCGTTCTAAGAATAATTCAGCCAGACATTATCATAAATGTACACAGGTCTTCATGTCAAGTAGCAGTTATTCTTGCCAGAGATTAATAAAACTTGAAATTTCTTCATGGATTTTCGAAAAAATTATCATTTCGTGAAAATCCGTCCAGTGGGAAGTGAGTTGTCCCATAAGGACGGACGGACAGACGGAAGACAAACAGAGAGACGTGCAGAAATTACGAAGCTAAGAGTTTTTTTTCGCAATTTTGCGAACGCGCCTAAAAATAAGTGAGACAATCTAATGAGAGGCGAAAAAAAGTTACCGTCTTATTAACCACAGTAAGTGTAGAATGGGGTGCCTTCGAATCGTCTAATCATATGAACTCTTCAAAGCCCAGTGTATACTCCATATTCCTCTAGGTTCCACATTCAAAACACTGCATTCTGCCTACCGAACATACTTACGTGTTTAACATGATTCCCATACCGAGGTAAATTATTTCCCTGCACAGAATTAACTTACATGCACTTGTAATGTAAATGGAGTGTATTACTGTTCGGTTCGATTTGAATCTTTAGCTATAATTCATGTTAAATTTCGTCCTAAACAAAACCGAAAAACTCGCCAGAGCATACACTCAGAACTGTCATTATTGTTACGCTAGGCAGTACTGTGTACCACCTAAGTGGTCACTGTTGTCCACACCTGTGAGAACTGCTACTGACCCAGTATCGCCTGACCCCAGCATCGTTATCGAGATATCGTGAGTCATGACGTCACATGAGAGAGAGCATGGAGGAAGATAAAAGGTCTGAAGTAGCCATGTGAAAATGGCAGCTAGAAAGTATGGGCGTGAGGATGGGAGGGGTATCTGCAGCTACTTGGGTGCGCAGTGGGCGTAGAAGAAATAATGGCCTTACAGTGGGATTGTCTGGCGTTTCAAACTGCCAAGCATAGGAGTACGAAGACTTTCAGCAGTGTGAAAAGAAAATCCATCCTATTCACCAAATTTATATTCTTCCTTTAAGATTTACTTCTCTAACTTAAACCTCCTCTTCCCCATTTCTTTTCCCATTCTTTATTGTCGTATTTATTCTGTCTTTGAATGTTGAAGGGATCTCCGTGCGTATTCTCACATATCCTCGTTCCTCTACTTCTGTCTCGCTTTTATTATTTCATTCGACTTTCCTTCTTATAATCCTCTTATCTTTTGTTTCTGTCCCTTTCCTTACAGTTCTGGTGCTTTAGAGGACGAGTTTTATTCTTGAACTTGATCTCCCATCATTTTTCTGCCATATCTAAACCGACACTTGAGCAATTCTATGTTATAACGGAGCTTTGTCCGTAACACTTAAGACAAGAGTGCGACTGAGTTATATGCCCAGGACAATGGTTGTAGCTAGTGTTACTGCATGTTTATAGGTAGGTTTTCACCACACAAAAAATTTAAGACAAACGCTGTAATAATATAACCCACATTCACCTATCTTTTTTTTAGGTCCTCTAGCATATAAAGAAGTGTGAGTACAACTGGTTAATGTAAAAAAAAAGTACATCAGTCCCATTACAGGCCCGAGGCGCCCAGAGGGTTCCAGGAAGTTAAGTTTCCAGATTACGTGACAATGGGCCAGGATGGTGGTAAAGTTGTTAGCTTTAGGCACCGGCCGTTTTTACCCCCAGAAAATACTCCTGGTACTCATTTCTTTCAGAGGCTGAGTCGACCCCAGGGCCATAGTGCGATCGGAAGGATGATGTCAATGAAAAATTCCAATGACACCATCTGGAATCGAACCAGCAACCTTCCGATTTGTAGCACAGCGCCTTAGCCACTGTGCCACCGCGGTCCCCACCTGGTTGATGTCCCTTTAGAAAATGTGTTTTTGGGTAATAATCATTAATTAGAATACCCTTCCTACAGGCAGGAATAAACCAGTTTCATGTACCCTAAGGAGGCTACGTGGTCAAATATTAAAGGAATCAAGAACATTTTCAAGTGGTATTTTTGGAACTTAGTTTGGTAAACATTGTGCCTTTAAGCCAACATGGATGCCCTCTGGCCTGTTACGGTTCAGATGCAATTCTTTAGACCAAGGTTTCACAAACTGTGGTCCGCGGTGCTCTTAAGCTAAGAGGCAAGTGTAAAGGGTATTATTGGATACCTCCCCTAATGACGAATACTAATTGTACAAAATTTTCAAATAACTAATATCATGTTGTTAAGGAAAACTGCAAGATGCAATAACCCGCAAAGCGATGGATGTTCAATGGCTCTAGTAAACTGTGTTCACGAAAACTTCTGAAGAAGAGTCACGCAAAGCAAAATATATAACCATGACATAATGTTCAAGTAGACTTTCGCAAAACAAATTTCACATTAAACTGATAAATTCAGTGCGGTTACTAAACGCTTCCGTGAGTTCAACTACATTTCCTTCAAATTTTGATTAACGTGTGTTCTAACACATTCAATTGTATAATGCACGTGAGCTTCTTATTGGTCTACGGATGGGCGACATGAAGTTTCTTTCAAACACCAAAAACAGCTCCGTAGATGACAAAGTTTTGCAAACATTGTTTTAGATGCTGAGTAACAAGACAGGCAATGTACGTATAACGTAGTATTGAGGCGCGTTCGTTCAACCACTGTTGCAGTGGAAAAGCAGTAAATATTACACAACTTGAGTGTGTGTATTTGCAGCCTTAGGTATCCAGCATGCAATCTGCCATCTGTGGCCTGCCCCGATCAACAATATTGTTTCATATTATCTCACAAAAGGAACTATTTTCAAAAAAAAAAGTTTTTGAAAATGAAATGTGTTTCGAGTTTCTCTGCAACTTTTGTCAGAAACATTTCTCATTCTAAGAAGAAATGAGCGAGATATGATAAAAATGTATAGTTGTCTTTACGTATTCTTGACCGATTTTAATGCAACATGAACTTTCTCGACAGATATTAGAAAAATCCTCATACATCAAATTTCATGAAAATCCGTGCTGTGGGAGCCGACTTGTTCCATGTGGACAGACGGACAGACATAACAAAGCTAATAGTCGCTTTTCACAATTTTTCGAACGCACCTAAAAACTGATGCACCTTTATCAGAACGTCGGAAGCATTCCACCGCACAGAAAAATTCTGAATGTAAATGCACAGACATGCCCATACCCTGAGCGGAGGTCAAACCCAGAACACCAGTTTTCGGGTAATTCCACAGCCTACGATCCTTAGACCGTGCAATACTCAAACCAACGACAGTCATTGTTGTATTGATTATACTGTTGTTAAAAAGCCAAAAGGGAATCATTGCAGTCAGCCTGTCCAAGGATGTACCTTATCTTGATAATGTGGCCTAAACTGAGATAAAACAAATAATGATGGTCGCCTGCAGGCCAAAATTTGCTGTCGGGGAACTCGGATCTCCCGAACACGAGAAAGGTCTGCTAGTACTTAAACAGAGCCACTGAATGAGACATCCAGTCGTTCAAATGTAGGAAATATTAGAATTAACTATTCAACACTAAAATTATTCTTCAGTTGATCCATATATAGCAGATCCCGGTAGCCCCGCGGCCTAAAGCGTGGGTGTGCGGCAGCTTGCTTGCTGGAATTATGGCTTCTTATCCCGCCGAGGTCATCAATATCCTACTAAGTGTGATGTGTCTGAATGTGATCTCGAAACCTCAGCGACGAGGTGACCTAGGCCAACTAGGGCTGTCCAGCCACAAAAAAAAATATATAAAAAGATTCATTTCGTACTGTATAGTGAACAGTCTCCGTCTACATTATAAAAACTAATTAGTTAATATTGCATACGTACACAATCTTTGTTTGTTCTCAGAATAGTGAGGAATACGGAAATACATACTGAAAAAATGCTATACTTTGTGCTACAAAAGTAACTACTAGAATTTCAATAGTTACTAAGGTTTTTACAATAAAGTTCTGAGGATAAAACTTGTACCTAGGTGACAGAAATAGAAGAAAATTGGAGAAAATTACAACGCGAATAGCTTAGAAGTTTGTAAGCTTATATTTTACCAAGCATTATTTGGGTTATCGAATCACGCAGAATGAGAGTGATGTAGCGAATATAATGCATGAGAAATATGAAAACTGCAAACAAAATCACCGTCGTGAAAATTGAATTCAAGACGCCACGAGGAATAACTATTAGATAAAGGTAAAACAATCCCTGTAGAGGCCCGGACAGGCCCTCAGGCTGCCAGATTCCAAGACAATCACCATATGAAGATGGTAAGATTGTCAGCCATAAGCACCGGCCGCCTTTACCCCCAAGAAATATTTCTCGTACTCATTCTGTTAGAGAATGAGTCGACCCCAGGTTCATAGTGCGGCCGGAAGGATTATGTCAAAGAAAAATTCCAGTGATACCAACGGAAATCGAAACCGCGACCATCCGGCTTGTAGCGCAGTAACTCTACAAACTACGCCACCGCGTGCCCCTCATAAATTGGCTGTTTGTGTGAATAAATTTACCGGGTGACTTATTCAAATAGAGTTTGAAGGTGTCAACCTGATTAATCCAGCTCACAATAGTGACCAGTAGATGAGTCTTGTGAATCTGATGTTTGTTGGACCGTGCATCATTGTGATAACTGAAGAATAAAAAAACCATCTAGATGCCACTTATTATTTTATTTTACTTCTTATAGGCTCAACATGTTTCGGGCACTGCTATGCCCATCATCAGGAGCTCGCGTCTATGATGTTGATTACCACATTGTTCGTTTCGTTCTTGGTTTGCTGTATGTTGGAGGTTAGGTGCGGTTTGGCTAGAGTAGTGTCTGGGCTGCAGGCTAAAGCACGACTTGTGAACTCGGTAGTTGATCTAATGACTCCACTACCGCCACTAGTTGCTAGTTTAGCTGAGGAGTATTAACTTCTCGAATATGATCGCTGTAAAAAAGATGGTTTGTTATTTGCCTAGGAAATTATAATTAACTTCGAATGACAGGGTTCTTCTTTAGGAGCTAAAAGATGATCAGATAGTGTACAATTCCCTGCGTTTTATGGAAATCTTAATGCTCATCACAACGTTCACAACAGTGCACCACTAGTCCCTATCCTGGACCAAATAAATCCAGTCCACACCCTCATCCTAGTCCTTTGAGATCCATTTTAATATTATATTCCCATCAGTATCTTTGTTATACACGTGGTCCCTTTCCTTCAGGTTTTCCTACCAATATGCTGCATGCAAGCCTGTTTTTATTCGCTCTCTCAAATACCTAAAAACACAGAGTTATCATGATGTTTCTTCATTCAAAAAAGGGATTTTCACACGCGTTTTCCTGGGAACAATTACACAGGGTATATTGCGTTTTTTTTTCCCAACCGCAACAAATAAACTCGTACGTTGGCCAGTGTTTTATAATAGTGTAAAACTGTCCGATAAAGGCTTAAAGGCTGGGAAAGTCGATGTCCAATTTAAATAACTAGAGAAGCGACACCTCCACGTTATGGAAGTGACATTTATTCATTACAAACGCAAAATTACTATCAAGATGTGAATCACGTTCATGCAATCAGCCGATACGCCCTCCCTACCTGTCTGATCAATAGGACATGCAAAGGGAAAGGGGTTCTGAGCTAATAATGAAACATTCTGTTGCAGTGTGGGTAAACAAGACTTGAATGCCATGGGCTTCCGGTAAACCGATTATATTAAACATTATTACTGACGGATGGAGCTACGATCTACGGTCTATGCAAGTCCTGGGGGCATGTGGAAAGTTCCCTAATTGTATTTATTGCTAATAGTGAGTTTGCTTGGACCAGACAAACAAAACTTATGTTTCGGGTTTGAATGACGGACCAATTCCTAGATATGCCCTAGCTCTCCCATCTTCGTCAGACGGTCTGATACGCCTATGCATTAACAGGTGGTTCTTATAGTTCATTATATCTACCACACGTAGTTTTGTTATTAGGTACATTTGTAGTGTTGACAGTGATGAACATGTTCAAAGGATGAATAACGAAATAATGCCAAAAATTTACTGACCGTCAGAATGGAAGGAACGAGGAAAAGATGGACTGATAGTTTGAAAGAAGAACTGAAGATAATGGGAATAATAACTTGGTAAGCAGTGGCCAGAGACCAGAAGGAAGAAGGGATTGTACTGGAAGCCAAGATCCATAATGGACTACAGTCTTTGAGGAGGAGGAGGAGGACGAGAAGAAGTAGTAGTAGTAATAGGAGTAGTAGTATTAGTAGTAGTAGTAGTAGTAGTACAGTATACTACGTAGTAATGTACTTTTCAGTCTGTGTCCACCTTATCCAGTCACTACTCGATTTTAATATTAACCAACATGTATCTACATCCCTGAAAAAACACTTATCTTAAATGTATGAAGCAAAGTTCTTAAAAAGATAACAGTAGTTAAATTGAAGTTAAATTAAATTTTCTCGGTAAAACAGCCGCGTCAGCATGTGAAGGTTTTGCGACGTTTCGGCAGTTAGTTGCCGAAACGTCTAAAAACCTTCATTTCTTGACGCGGCTGTCTGCCCGACAAACTTTCATTGAAATCTGTCGCCGCGAAAGCTTATAGACTTATAACAGTAGCTCAGCTAGTCAAGTAATTCTCTGCCTCGTATGGAATGCGAAGTTTCATTACAATGCTTACAATATTTTTACCGATGCTCCCTCAGCTGGGCCACTATAAGCGACAACCTCAAGATCATTTTCTTTGTGTTGTATTTTAACATTATTCCCAACATACTATGGGCACGCCACGAGTAGGCGCGGAATATATGTATTCGAGACGGAAGGATAATCACGCGCATGCGCACACACTCTTACTGAACTCGATTTCTATCTTACAATTATCATTTTTAGGTGCGTTCGCAAAATTGCGAAAAGCGACTATTAGCTTAGCGACAATGGTTGCACGAACGCTCCTCAATGTTACGTTAGACGTATATTGCCTGCCTTGTTTCATTGGAGTTTCTTCTTGTTAGAAATGCCTCAATGACTTTTTGTCGTTGATTTCATTCTTGCGGTTTTTTGGAAGTTCCACTTACAGCCTGTGAGATCCCATGGACACACGGTGTAATTTTGTAGAACAGGGTCGTATTGATTAGGTTAAGTAGATCCACTGGCGTGCCTTTGAATACTCTTACGAAAAGTTCAGTGAATTTCTTGACTGGCTGTTACTTTCTCAACAAAGACCCTGTAACATACAGTTACTTGTGTATCTTCTCTCTTAAAAAGTTATCCCAGCTGTTACAATTTACATAAGCACTACATAGACAAACATATGCTTACAGCGAATACCACTACAGGCAATGCGTGTGTAAATCTGTGATACTGCCATCCACAGATAAACATCTGTGTTCCACTTTACTGTGTAGCTGACTATAAAAAACACGCGATCCTGTTTCATAATTATTTTTTATAAAAAAAAGTCTGAAATTCAAAGTCAGAGAACCGTAGTGGATTTGTCTGCATAAAAATATCATATTTCATTCCACTCACCACTATTACCTTATGATTATTCATGATCTCTTCTTTACCTCGCATTATTTTTAATTGTCTACTGATTACAGAATGAAGTCTGACTTACTACTTAAAAAAACTGAAAGACGAAGATTGTGCCATCTTTTTAAAAAATCAACAAATCCTGCATAGAGATTAGCGCGCCTTCGAGTCTTCCTCCTAATTAGAACAATGCACTGGACAGCGTTTACGGCCAGTAGTAATTCGAGAGTCGAATGCTTGTTATAGCAAATTAAGTTCATACGGCGTACATTCAAACGGCATTTCCTTTATTCCATTCCCTCTCTTCATTTGAATTGCTGATTAGACTCTACGCTCTGTGAAAAACAAACTAGAAACGATAATACGCACCCGGACGAGCTGTATGTATATACAGTACATAGTTGCCGGTCATTGTCACTGTATCTAGTAGGAATTAAGGATGCTTAAAACAGCGTTGTACCCCAATCATCGATATTCATTTACCTGATTATTTAGTTATACTTAACGTCATTATCACTAGCTCCAGCTACCTTGATGTGGAAAGTAGAATGAATAGTAAATAATGGACACGAAATAATGTGAATGGAAGGGGCCCAAATATAATCTGAGATAGTCCCCCCCCCCCCGGTTTCCCGGAAGGAAATAAGGTAAATGAAGAAAAACCTCAACGGAGGGCAGCGGATTTTCAGACCAAAATTTAAAGCTGGAATTTCCGAACACCAAACCAAAGCGTCGCGACATTCAGCCATCACAGTATTAGTGGACGCTCCATATGAATTAGACAAAATGAGTGGCACAGTGATTGTTTATTATTAACCTGTTTAGTGACGCTGCAGCAAGTTCTAAGATGACTACATTCGGAGTAATAAAATGAATATACCGAAATAGATCGCTCAGTAGAGAAGGGTCTGGACGAGTAGGCTTTGATAAGCCGATGTACGTAGCCAAGTTTCTCGTCACTACCACGTTTAGACAGGCCCCATGTTCTGCGAATCGTCCTATCTGAGGAATACAGGAGACAAATCCTATGTAACGTGAAAATGAGCATTCATCTTCACTTCGCACCTGAATTAAGAATTCGTGGATTCCACCCCCACGATCATATACATCATCATTTTCTGATATTCAACTACAATGAATTTCAGTCTTTGAAGACTAAAAAGAGCGTACATTTTACATAAACACGCATCCGGTACCTCTTACAAGACACAGCATGCCAGCATTAGAAAGTCCACTGAGCTGGTAATGGCCAGAGAAGTACGTAGGTTTAACCCTTTTATAGGCCACGAAGGCCCTTAGGGTGATTAGTGGTATAGCTCTACTCTTTCTAGGACCTCGGCACTAGATGCGGGTGATGGGATCAGCCCCACGCCCTAGCCGCCTCTACCCCTGGGAAAGACCCGGTACCCATTGTACAGGAAGCTGGGTGTGCCTTAGGGCCGGTCTGGACAGGCGGAAAATCTTGTCCCTACCGGAATTCGATCCCGGACCGTCCAGCCCGCAGTCAGTCGCTATACCGATTGAGTTAACCAGGGAAGTAATCGTTGTTAGTTGTAACAATAGTAAGAAACACACAAATATACTGAGTGGACAAAACGCAGACTTTAAAATATTATTAAATCTCGCAGTACATAGAACAATCACTAAGTTTCGAACAATTAATAAAGAGATCAGTAGATTTGTACTCAAGTAAAATAATTTTTTTCTAACAAAAATAATGAATATCAGCTGTCTCATGTGTAGTCGAGCAGCACACGCATACTTCTCTAAATATGAATCAGTTCGAGCTCAAATTTCTCAAAACTTGGATTTCGCCTCAATTTAACAGCACAGGCTTTCGCGAAAATGTCTTTCTTACATTTCACAGGGCTGGAACTGCAGCAGACAAAAAGCAAAGACGTCCATGTCTGTTACATGCAGCACAAAAAAAAAACTCCGCGGAAATTACACCCAGTAAACCGGAAAGACGGCAAGAATTGCATTTCAGTGTAAGTTAATTTAATGAGATGTTAGGAAACTGTTTCACTCTAGTTACGTGCCGCACTGCCGACGAAAATCATTCTGTGCATAAATAATGTAGTACGTGTTCTACAGAACACTGGTAAATAACAAAGGTTCCCTTGTGAATAAACCAGCCAACGTCATTACTTTTACAATTCTGATTAATTTCTTTATAAAGTAATCGTTCTAATTTATAAATTATCGTATTAGTTACAGTACTTCAACCACACTTCAACATTCACAGCCATCTCCCGCTTAATGTCAGTAAACCATTCCTGAAAATCAGACTTTGCGCCAAAACGCTAACCGACACCCTATTTCTCATTATTTTAAATGGGAAAAGCAATACGCTACAAACGTCAACCGAAAACCTCCAACTATTTTCATAAAATGTAAATAAAACGCCTATACATAAGCAACTAACTGTAGTGTTACTACGTAGAATCTCACTACATCGCTTCCTGATGACCGAACAATTACTTTGTATGCAGTAGCATGTACAGTTTGCATGAATATTATATTATTAAAAAGGGATGTATTGAGTTTTAGGGCCATTGATACAAATTTTTTCTATACAAACATAAGCCAAAAAACATTCTACCGAAAGATAAGCACGATTATTGACGTTCGGATATTAAAATCTAAGAGGCGTTCTACCGGGAAAATTTTTATCGGGGAGACGTTCTGCAGGTTATGCCTGTATTTATATGCAATAATTTTTCGTCTCCAAACACGTGTGCATTATATATAAATATCAAGGACTTGTGGTTGTGTCTGTCTGTCTTTCCGTACTTCCACCTTGCCTTACCGTTTTAATTCCACGTAAGAGTACGAATACAGAATCAAAAACCGTATAAAAGTTCATCTTTTACCATGTAGAAACACCGACAAGGTATCGAATGTGTAGATTTAGCCTCATTATGCCACAAGAAGCTCAAATTATGTTTTAACTTATAACATGAGACCCCTAAAATCTAAAGTAGCATCCGCCATTCTTGGTCGAAAATGAGTTACGCGAGGCACTGGATTTTGAGCACAAATCTCTACATGGCCGTATATTTGATTACTACGACAGCGGAAAAATTATTACAGTTTCTGGTGGATCAAAATCCGGTGTTACAATAAGTCATCTACTGCACCAAACACGTCAGTCTCCGTACCAACCAGTCAAGGAGTTTCAATACTGTCCTGTGAGTCATGTCAGCATTGTTTCAAAAAATAACCAACACGATGACACTTGTGGACTATCCTTTATTTTCAGGGGTAGTCGTCATTCATTCTCTACATGTTTCGAGCTTTCGGGAAGCTCATCATCAGGAGTTCATTTT
>Ga0131853_10002290_pt1 | contig 34360 bp, 29 predicted proteins | sample TergutLab28metaG_FD_92764 | JGI IMG/M metagenome (GOLD analysis project Ga0131853, IMG submission 92764) | Labiotermes labralis P1 segment gut microbial communities from Petit-Saut dam, French Guiana - Lab288 P1 (version 2) (version 2) | ecosystem: Host-associated > Arthropoda: Insects >... | reverse complement strand
AGGTGAGGCTACCGCAGGGATACGGGTTGCTGTCGCGAAATTGTGGAGACACAATGAGAGGGCTAACAGTCCATGTCGAATCCAAGGCATGGAATAGTGCAACTTCACCGCCCTGCGGAGTTGAAGCTTGAACGATGAGTGGAATATACTTCGCAGTGAACCGCAAAGAAGTGCGGCCGCTAAAGGCGGGTTTTGCAAAGCAAAACTTCTGAATGTTTTTGTGTGAAGTGGTATTTTGTGAGGATATTTATAAATCCTCTGTCATCATGTGAAATGGTGGCAGAGGATTTTTTATATTACCAAATGGTCACACTTAATTTATACAGATATCTCTAAAACGGGAGAGGTGAGAACGGAATGGAAGAAAACAGTGGGCATAGTCCAGAACCTGACGGGGCGCAGAAGCTGTTATTATCACAACGGAAATTTTCATTCCGTTATGCAAGATGTCGAATCTTGCACCACCAAAATTCTTGAAAAGAGGTAGAAAAAGATGCTAAAAGACAACATCCTATCATGTCTAAAAATGAAAGACATGGACAGTCTAAAAATTCTTCTTGCCAGTGCGGAAGAAGCAGAAATTTTAAGCTTATTTCACGAGCTATCGTCTAACGAACAGGTCATTGTGTTTAGGCTGCTTGCCAAAGATGTGGCCTTGTCCGTATTCGAGGAACTTGACACGGACGACCAGCAAAACTTGATGCGTTCGTTTACAGATGTACAAGCAATTGAAATGGTAAACGAACTTGCCCCGGACGACCGCGTAAGACTGCTGGACGAGCTTCCTGCATCGGTAGCCAAAAAAATATTAGCGGCATTATCTCCTGAAGAGCGTGAGATGACTAATTTGCTCATGGGTTACGGGGCGCAAACCGCGGGCCGTATTATGACACCGGAATATGTATACTTGCACAAGGGTATAACTGCCGCGGAAGCTTTAGAAAAAGTGAAAATCCATGCGGCGGATAAAGAGACGATTTACAACGTATTTATTACAGACAGTGAAATGAAGCTGGAAGGAGCCATTTCTTTACGTGACCTATTGGTTGCAGAGTCTGACGCCAAAATCGAAAGTATAATGAAAAAAGCCAGCGTAACCGTTTCGACCGATACAGACCAAGAAGAAGTTGCCCGTCTTTTGAAAAACTTGGACTGGCTGGCCATTCCGGTTGTAGACAAAGAGGAACGCTTGGTAGGTATTGTAACCATTGACGACGCGCTGGACGTTTTAGAGGACGAAGCTACCGAGGATATCTTAACATCGGCGGGTATTTTTGCAAGTAAAGAAGAAAACCGCAGCGAAACCCTTATAAGGGGCAGCTTGTGGTCAATTTTAAAAGTGCGTATGCCGTTTTTGTTTATCACGATTATTGGTGGTATGCTTGCCGCAGTTGTACTTGACGGTTTCGAAGAAATTCTCGAGGCAGTCGTATTTGTTGCATTTTTTATTCCGCTAATCATGGACATGGGCGGCAGTGTGGGTACACAATCCTCTACAGCGTTTGCGCGCGGCGTAGTGCTTGGGCATATCAATATGAGTGATTTCTTTAAGCATTTGGCAAAAGAAGTTGGCATTGGGGTTAGCATTGGCGCTATTGCCGGTTTTATTTCCGGCTCAATTGCTACCATTTGGCAGGGCGATATAATGCTTGGGCTTGCTGTTGGGGTCTCTTTAGGGCTTACTGTAACATTGGCGGCAACATTGGGTTTCTTGGTTCCATTTGTCCTTATGAAGCTTAATGCAGACCAAGCAGCAGGGGCAGCACCCATCATCACGACCGTTAAAGATATTTCGGGGATTATAATCTATTTCACCTTTGTAAGCATTTTCTTATGGAGCACAATTGCTGCGGCAAATGATTACGAAATAACCGAAATTCGCGTTACCACCGGGGGCTTCCATTTTTCAGTTGACCCCGAAGAAGAAACAGCTATTGTTCTAGGCAGGGCCGACGACGGGTGGGACATCGTTATCCCAAAAGAAATTATGGTTATGGGCGAAATATTTACTGTTGTGGAAATCGGAGATGAAGCATTTAGAGACAATGGGTTAACCGGCTTGGTGTTGCCCGGCACGATAGAAATAATTGGTTATCGTGCATTTATGGATAACGCGTTGGTTTCTATTGTCATCCCACGTTCTGTGACAGAGTGGGCATTACACCCGGAAACCGGCCAAGGTGACCATTTTAATAACAACCCATTGGAAAGAATCTATACTGATTCAAACAATGCTTCTGTATTGGCAGGTATGCTTACAGCAGAAGTAATGGGAGAACAAACATCTGCTGCAACGGTTATTCGCGTTCGTAATACAGATACCAATGCGTATCAAAGGAATAATCGTATCGCTAACCCTGTTTGGGAATAGGCGGGCTGACAAAATATTATCATTATTATGGCAAAAAAAGAGCTGTATTTTATCCAAACTTTATCATTATTCAGATAAAATTTGGATAAAATAGTGTATGGGCGGACAAATAAAAGAGGTTGTCTCGTTAGGCTGTGTTGACATACCCTAACGAGACAACCTCTTTCAAATTAATTGCTTATAGTCGCGCGGAAATCCAAAATGCCGTATCTTCCGTTATATTTTGCAAAAGCGGTGCTTTCATCAATAATTATCAAATTTTCAAACATAAATGGGAATACGGTGTTGCCGTTCCTATCTACGAGCCCCCACATGTCGCTCATACGCATAGATATTAACGGGAAGTCTTGAACTATAGCAAAATCACGCTGCCATTGACCAACGCCGCTGAATATAAAATCGGTGATAAACTCCAGATTATACATAATCGCAAATGTGCCGGATGCACCCTCGGGAAGTAAATGCCATCCGCCCTCGAACCAGTCGCTATTTGCCCGCAAGGATGAGTCCACAGCTTCTACGGTGCTAAGGCCAGTGGCAGTCATCAAAAGCCAATCTGCAAAGATATTGTCATACCCAAACATATCGTGTATGGTTTCTGAAAATTCATTTATTGGATGCATACCCACAAACATGTGATACCCATTACCATATCCGGCATGGCCAAACAAACCGCGTTCCGGGTCGTATACCCAAGGCGGGGGAGGGCCGCCATGTCCGCAAGAATATGGAAGGACGCGCCCTGTAATTGTGTCTACATGCTGCCATTCCTCTGTTACAATCGCCCCGCAATTACACTGCTGTAAGCTTGTGTGCGGCAACGTTGGCTCTACAACCCAGGTAAGGCTTGCGGCAGGGCTGCCGGGTGTAATAGTTGAGGGGTGATACACAGGCGGGAACATTGCAGTCATGTTTTCAAATTCCTGAAAGAAATATGGCTGGAATGCATGGGTGTCTCTGCGTTCATCCACAATAGCAAAATTCCTTCTTTGACCGCTTGCATCTTCAAAAGAAATCCCCTCATGCGGTATAACCCCGCCCACTATAATAAAGCGGGATAGCAAAAGAGCCGTACCGGGCATAAGCACATCTATTTCATGCAAAGTTGCAGATACATAGGAAAGGGTTTCATTCGTATCGAAATCATGACCAATCATGACAACTTGCAGGTTATGCAGGGGTTGATCCGACCAAATGATAACCCCGGAATCTTCGTTAATCCAATCGTAATCTTGGATTGCCGCGCCCCAGTATCTGGCGAACGCAGGTAAAAAGTCAAAATCGTAGATACTGTCAAATTGGTTTAGCAGCTCGTTGCTTCTTATGTCTATACGAAGGTTTGCAACACCTCTTGAGACGGTGCCCTCTGACATCGTGCTGACAATACGAAATGCATATGTCGAAAACGAGTCATTACCCGGCCACCTTGCGGTTACTTCGTAAATATAATTGTGCCCGCCGTTGTTTATAGGAATGGCTAACCCGTTAACCTCAACTTCTTCCCAGTTATCAAAGTCTTCCTCATTAGGCTGTCCCGGCTCTGCCTGCCATCGCCTGACGGTAATGTAGTCTGGTGGGTAATTCTGGTGGAATTCTACCAAAATCTCTGCGGTGGCGTAGTCTAAGAAAAGAGTCACATCATTATAGTCGCTTACACTAAGCTGTAGCGGGTGAGGTGAGTCAAACATAATGCCACTGCTATAGCCGTCTTCATTTGTAAATGACCAGTTGGTGACCAGTTGCAAAGCCCTTATACGCTGTATGGGCGAGTCCCCCGCAATGAGCCTGGCATAAAGCCGTGGCGGGTCTTCCGGGGTTGTTTCTATAATGCTTGCGTTATTGTTGCCTTCCGGGCCGTTGCTATTGCCGCTGCCGCCTCCAAGCGTCAACGCGCCGCATGCCGCCAAAAAAATGAGCAGCACCGAGAGTGCCAGTACAATGCGTGTATGTTTTTTACTCTTCATTATTGCGCCAAGCCTTTCTTTTAGGTTTTTCTTTTCCTCGCACATGGTAGCGGAAGCGATGGCTCTTGGTGCTTTCGAATTGGCGGAAACTGCGATTAGCGTATTGCCGTAATTTCGTTTGCCATCTATATCTAAATTGCGTATAACTGCTTCGTCGCAAGATAATTCGCAAGCGCGGTCTATTTCACGGCGGATAAGCCATATAAGCGGGTTAAACCAGTGCAGTGCAGATGCAATTAACATAAGCCATTTCACAAAAATATCCTTGCGCCGCAAGTGCGTTAGCTCATGTGAGAAAATAGCCTGCAACTGCTCTGCCGTATATGCTTTGTCTGGTAGGATTATTACAGGCCGGAATATGCCCAGTAACATGGGCGTTGCCGCAAGCGGGTTGCAGTGCAAACGCGGCGCGCGCCCTTTGCACATTTGCGCAAGTATTTTACGGTATTCTTCGTTTGCAATAATATTGCGGCGGCGGTACATTTTTGCAAAAAACATATAATTGAATACATACCAAAGCCCCAAAAGCAACACGCCAAACGGATAAATTAATATAAAATACGTTGTCACAAGGGCGATTGGGCTTTCAATTGCTTGACGTTCCTGCAGATACTCGCTGGTGTTTGCAAGATGTGCAATGCCCTGTAACCGTTCGTTTGCTTCTTCTTGGGTTATTACAAACCGCGTTACCGTTTCACTAATTGTTGGTATTGCCGGGGCAACCTGAACTATAGGTATTACAGGAATTGCGGCGGTTTGGTTATCCAACAAAACGGCGATTTTGGGCACCGGAATGAGCAGAGCCAATATAACAACAAGCCATAAATAATATTGTGTAGACTTAGGTAAGCGGTTGCGGACAAGCGGCTTAAAAATGAACAGCAAAATCGCCAGAATGCTGCCCGATAACGACATTATTATTATAGCGCGAACAAGATCGCTCATGTATTATCACCATCCATTTTGAAATATTCACGTAGTTCCTCAATATCAGAATCGTTTAAATGTCCGTTACGTACCATCGCAGCCACCAGCTTTTTGGCTGAGCCAAATTTTTCGAGCAGGACACGCTCTTCCAAAAGGACGTAATCATCCTCGGAAATAAGGGGGACGTAGCGGGCAACACCGTATCGTTCCACAGGTTCTATAAAGCCTTTGTCACGCAGCCGTGTAACAAGCGTGCTGGTTGTTGACTTGTTCCAGCCCTTTAGCTGCTCTAGTTCGGCATGAAATTCCGCAACTTTAAGCGGACGATGTTCACGCCATAAAATTCGCATGATTTCCAACTCGGAACCGGAAATTTTGTTTTCCATAGATGATTCCATTCCTTTCACAAACTATGGCTGTAGAATATTTTACACGCGTAGTTTTTATTTGTCAATAGGCTTCTTGTGCATTCGTAAACAAAACCAGTCAGTCAGAGATTCCTGACCAACTGGTTTTTACATACGCTGTAGCAATTTGATTTTGCGTTGTCCGAAAACAAGGCGGAAAGTCGGCGGCATTAGGCCGCTTTCCGGCGAAGTTTGAAATGTACCGGCAAGATGGTCGGCGGTGCCTTGGCACCGTGTTTGCCAAAGGCAAACATACTGAGGCTAGGCAAAACCAATTTGCGCTAATACCATACAGGGCTATTTTTTATTTCATAGATTCAGCCACTCTAACCAAATCATACAGAGTCACGATGTTTTCGTTCATCGCTTGAAGAGAATGTGCTGTATCCCCTACTATCATAGTAAGATATGGGAAGTCTCTATTGCCGCTGATGCTATCGTTCGTGCCATGTGTTAAAACTGTTTTTTCCAACCTTGAATACTCATCGGCACTAAGGCTGCCTGACAGCCTTGTTTCATTCCCGTTTATTTTAACGCCTTGTTGCCCTCGTTCAATGCTTGGGGCAATTCTTGACGTGCCAAGATTGCTGAGCTGTAGGAGAATAGTATCATTTCCATTTGAAAAAAATACATAGGCAATTTCGGCAGAAGGTAAGGCCCCTAATCTGTATTGATGATTATTAGGGTTCACGGGGAACGTGAACCTGCTAAAACTAAAGCCTTCGGGAAGATAGGTGGGTAGGACTACATTCTCTAATTGCAACAAGGCCAATCCATCTTTTATATTGTCAAAATTGAGTTCGTCAAGATATATCCATTCCTCGCCGTTAACTTCCAAAATAATAGGTTCGCCACCAGCTGCTCCCAATGCACCACGGTCAATGTTTATATCGATTACATCAGATGTCGTACCATCAGGAAGGTCAATTTCGGCTACAATAAACTGGTTAACAAATTCTTCACCCTGAACGACATTGGTATCGAAATACCGCCAAATCATGGGTGCAGCGGCATAAGCGACAACAGAAAGTGATAATATACTTGCAAGCAATGCAGCGGCAACAGTGGCTCTTCTTATTTTTTTATTCCTTAACATAGCGGATTGCTCCTCTTCTTTTAGTATTCGATTTTGTATTGCTTCGAGGTTTTTTTTGCGGTTAACCTCTACCGAGGGGTTAATGCTTTTGCATTTAGCCAAAAAATCATCGTTGCTCATATGGCATCCTCCTCCATAAACTTTTTAAGTTTGTTCATTGCCCTGTGAACAGTTACGCCCACATGGGATTCGCTGATTTTCAATATCACAGCGATTTCACTGTGTTTCAGTTCGGTGGCAAATTTCATGGATAAAATTTGTCGTTCCTTATCCCTTAATTTTACCATAGCCGCCATTAATGTTTTGCTTTCTTCGTTTATAACCACAACTTCTTCTGGTTGCCTATCAGCAGAAACTAATTCCAATATGCCGTCAAACGGAAGAATTTTTCTGCGCATTGTTTTTCGCAAATAATCCGTGACTACATTTTTAGCGATACCAATCAACCAACCTTCCATTGGAAACGTGTGGTTATAACTTTCCCACCCTTGAATTGCCTTGACAAATACATCATTGGCAAGCTCTTCTGCATCATGATGATTGTTAATGCGAAAGGCAATATAGTTGTACACATTTTTGTGATACTGGTCATACATTGATTCCAACGAACAAGCTGCAGTGGCCATGACAGTTTGCTTTTTTCTTTCTATAATTCCTACCATACTGCCTCCTTTCTTGAACATATGTGTAAGCCTTACAAGATGGTATACGTTTCAGATGAATTTTCATTAACAAAAAAATAAATTTATTTTTTTATTGGATAATAGAAAAAGACCGAAAGTCCTGTTACACTCTCGGCCTTTCATGGCAATAATATTACAATTATTCGGCTATGTTCTTCAAGACCATATCAAAAACTACTTTCACTGTTATCTAGGTGTTCGGCGTAGCAGCGCCACCGCTTCCACATGTGTTGAGATTATAAGATTGATGTCTTACCACGTTTTTGAAGTTTATTTGTTCTTGGGAACTGGTCAGCGAGAATCTTTTTAATTTGCCGTTCTCGGGAACATATCAATTTAAACTGATTATCTACGCAATTATTTCTTTAAGTCTCTTTTTCATATTTGCTAATCGATTATCGTAGTATTTTTCGAAGTCTTTCAAATCTAGGCTTACTGTATCATCCACAAATAAGAATGAGTTCGGTAAATCTTTTTCCTTCATCCAATCCACTAATTCCTTATCTAGTTTTGTGTTGTTCATTTCATTATTAATCAATTGAAGATTAGCGACCTTATTCCATTTATCACTGATATTGGAAATTTGTTCCTCGTTAAAAATTATTTGTAGTTTATTATTATCCAAAAAATAAGTTTTAGGGTGCGTATGGTCAATGTGGAAGTTCTGATTAAAATAGTCTAAATCTGGGTAGAACAAAGACAACACAAATGACGCATCCTCAGAACCACAGGTTGATTCAAAAATTCCATTAATAATTTCTTCATCAAAAGAATAATTTTTAGTAGGATTTCCTTTTGCTGATTCAACTATTAAAGATAACGGAAAGTTATTATTCCCATTTGAATTAATTAGCCTTCTCATTTCTAAGAGAATTGTATCTGATTGACCACCGAATATTCTTTTTAAGAAGGCAAGAATAAGCCATTTTTTTATCATCATTTTATTAGAATCTGTTTCGGTGGCATCAAAAAATTTTTTCTTTGAGATTTCATCTTCTCGATTATTATTATAAACCCAAGCAATTATAGGAATAGCAGCATTTTTTGCTGGAAACGTCCTATTGCTAAAACCAAGTCTATGAAACATTTCAAAACAATTCAAAATTGATTTTCTAAGTCTATCCCAATTCGAAATAATACTTTCTATGACATTATTATCAAAGTTTTTAACACGGTTTTTAATATCTTCTGAGTAGAGGTATAACATAGTTTTTAAAATAAAATCAGAAGTGATTACAAACTCACCAAATTGATTTACTTCTTTTGCTAAATCATCAAATCTTTCTCTTGCGTCTGACCAGTTTGCTGTCAAAACCGACATTAATAAATCTGAAAAAGATAATTTTGTTCCACCATCATTAGTTCTAATGAAAATATCTAATACTTTATCTGGATTTTGTTCATCTTCAATGTAATAGTTAATGGTTTTTTCAGTATTAATTACTATTGATAGTTTGTCTAATGTACTACCTGAAAAATCGTTATCGCCAAGTCCAATTCCATCTAAAAATTTATATTGGTCTCGTGGAGATTTCATATTTAGTATATCACCTACTTCAAACCAATATTTTTCACCTTCCAAATTTTCTTTTTCGACTTTATTTTTAGTAAGAAAACTGAATTCATATTTCTTATCTATTTCAGAATCCGAACTATTTTCAGACTTTATGTTCAAATACAATTTCTTAGGCGGAAAATTGTCTTTAGAATAAGTCCAATACTTATTTGGCAATTTCGTTGCATATGTGCCTTTAAGACCAATGTATAAGCTGTTCAGTCGTTGCTGACCATCTATTACCGCAGAAAAATCCTTAATACCATTTGTATTTAGCACTTCATTCATTTCTCCATGCCTTTGGATGTACGTTCTCAGAAATGAGTAAAATTTATAATTTTTTTCTATCCTTTCCGATGTAATTCTCCATAACATCAACGAATTTATAGGGTATTCACGCATAATGCTATCGAATAATAATTCAATTTGCTCAGTGGACCATATAAATTTTCTTTGTATTGCGGGTAAAAGAAATGTACTATCATCTATGTTATCAATAGCTTCTTTTATTGTTATTGCTGGTTGAAATCCTTTACTCATATCTTTCATCCTGCCCTTCTCAATTTTTCGATTAATTTTTTTAGTCATTTATATTTTTTGTATTCCCATTTGGAATGATTGTTTTATCAATTTCTATATGAACATCAAATTCTTTATCTGGTGTAACAATTGTTAGTTTGTTAATGCCATCTTTGATGGCATTATATAAATTCCAGTTTCCTGAAGCAATAATCATTCCTTCAATGCTTGACTTAGAATCAATTCTATCACCAATTTTTATGAGATTATAATCGTTTGGATGTAATGTCATTGCAGTCATAGGAACAGAATGTCCATATTCTTCTAATTCTCTATTTTGGCAATTCTCACTTGCAAAAAAAGTAAGCGACAACTCTTTATCCATTCTTTCTTCATTGACTTTTGACAGAAGAAACTCGTTATTTATAATTAAATTGCTTATTGTAATACCCACGTGACTTAAATTAGCTATTTCAAGATACAAAACTAAATGAAGCATAGGGACTACTGTCCATAACTCAGTACTTTGTTCGCGATCCAAAAACAATTTGTTTGGTGTAATCTTAGTTCCAAAAGGATTCGGAGCAAATCGCGACTGTATAATTTTTAGTTTCGTTGCATTCCTTCTAAAATTCAAAAAAACAAATATCAAACTACTAAATGAAATCAATAGTGCAAGCAGTGAAACTACTATGCTTATATAGTCTTTTGGTATCATAATTTTTCCTCATCCCATTCCTAATTCAATTAAAAATTTTCGATCCTATTTAGGATTCACTTTCAATCAGTATCAAAAAAATCACCACTGCTTGCAGCTAAAACATAGCATCCAATTTAATCCATATAAAACCAACTCATTCTGTCATCTTTCCTATACACTCAACCTATGCGAATAGTAATTTTGTATAGTCAACCCTAGCCGAAAATTTTACTTTTTAAACCGACCTTTTCACTCTTCGATACGTTTCCATATACTACTAATTCACACTTTTCTTGACTGCACAGAATAACTATCAACTCCAAAAATCCTTGATATTACAACGTTTCAACCCTCGTAAGCAACGCCACGCACTCCACATGCGGGGTGCGCGGGAACATATCCACGCCTTCAATTTTTTCGACTTTATAACCTGCGGAAGTAAGTATGTCTAGGTCGCGTACCAGGGACTTGGGCTTGCAGGCAACATATATCATCGTCGGCGCATTTAACTGAATAATGTGTGGTATCGCTTTGGGATGAAGCCCGTCGCGCGGTGGGTCTACGATTACAATATCAGGAATGGCTTGGTGCGATTGGATAACATGAGCCACATCCCCCGCAAAAAATTCGCAATTGGTGATGCCGTTAAGTTTTGCATTGTCTTTCGCGACTTTTATCGCATCTTCTATCAGTTCAATGCCCAGCACTTTTTCGAAGTACGGGGAAAGAACCTGTGCAATGGTGCCTGTGCCGCAGTAGAGGTCGTATGCTAAAGTACCGCTTCCCGTCGCGTAATTGCGTACGATGCTGTACAGCACTTCTGCCCCCGCCGAGTTTGTTTGGAAAAACGAAAACGCCGATACTTTGAATTTTAACGCGTTTTGCGAATCGTAATTTTTGAAAAGCACTTCGTTATAATAGTCACGCCCCCATAGCAGGCGGGTATTTTCGTTTTTTACTGCATCTGCCACGCCATCATTTACGCTGTGCAAAATGCCTACAATCTCCCCGTTAAGCTCTAAGGAGCGAAGCCCTTCGGCAAGCGGCTCAAGCGGCATTGCAAGCGTAGATGTTGTGGACAGAACAAGCAAAACTTCACCGGTAAATTCTCCACGTCTTAGCACCAAGTGCCTAAGCGACCCAATGTGCCGTTTGCGGTGAAAAACAGGCTCGCCAGACTTGCGGAAGTATTCCAGTACATATAATATGATTCGTTTAAAATCGTCACAGATAAGTACGCAATTTTCCGGTGTGGCTACTTCGTAGAAGCTGCGCTGTTTACGCATCCCTAAGGCCAGGTTGCCGCCCTTGCCCTCGTCGCCAAATGCTAATTCCATTTTATTGCGGTATGCAACAGCCGATGGAGCTGGGTGCAACTTTTCTAAAAAATGACTGTATCCGTCTAGTGTTTCCTTTAGTGCTTCTTCCTTGACGGCAAGCTCCTGTGAATATGGTATGTCTAAATATGTGCAGCCGCCGCACCGCCCAAAATGTTCGCATGTGTTTTGCATTTTGTGTTTAGCTCCTTATGGGGTGATTATTTTGGTAGCAAAAAAATCTGAACCCATTATAAGTTCGGATTCTCTAAAATTCTTTCGGAGATGGGGGTGAATTTTTCATGTGATGATCAATATTAAAACTGTCTAAGGGGTAAAGTTAGGGGTGAAAATTTTACCCCACAGCATGAGTTTTGGTCTCGGAAATATCTCCTACATATAGGGTTTTACCTAAAGGTGCAAGCACCCTTAAAACAGTATCAAGCTGGGGGCTGGTTTCGCCTGATTCCATTCGAGATATTACAGGCTGCTTGATGCCGCTTAATTGTTCAAGTTCTCGCTGGGATAATCCCTGCTCGTTACGTGCCTTTATAAGCTCCCCTATAATTGATACACGCAATTGGCTTTCTCTTATTTCTTCGGCGGTGAATAGTTCTTTTTCAACATCGCTCCGTTTTCTCATTGCTGCCCGCTCCTTTCCCTTATATCGTCAAGATTACGCTTCGCTTGGTCGATTTCACGCTTGGGGGTTTTGTTAGTTTTCTTAATAAAGTGGTGAAGTAAGATAAATCCGTTATCGGTCCAATTTGCAAAGAAGATTCGGCCTTTTATCGGTCTAAGTTCCCATATATCGCCGTCAATCGGCTTCATGTATGGCTCTCCGGCTGTCCTTGTCTGCCCGCTTCGATAATGCTTCCATATATTAGACCTGTCCTATAACCGTTTCACACAATTTTTTTGTCGCTTTGCGTTCTCATAAGTTTTGCAGTGCACTGCAAAACCGCCCTTCGGGCGCCCGGTTTCTTCCGGGTAACTTCGGACATTTTCACAAAAACCGCGTGAAAACGCCTGCCACGCAAAATTTGTTTCACAAATTACACTCGAAAAAATTGGTTCAACTATGGTTCAAGGACAGGTCTATTCAAACACCGGGCTGTTGCCGTTCTTATCTTCATAAAAATATATCTCGTGCATATTATCTCCCTCATTTAATTATATTATGCCTAAAAGTTATCTAAGTGTCAAGGCACCTGAATTTGAACACAAAGGGCTGTCTGAATAAGCCTCCTTGTTTGCCATAATGATTGGAACACTTAGGGTGGGGGCTTGCCCATGCTCCGCTCGCGACATGTGGTTAGAAAATTAAATTGCGAATTAACTATGTCCGGAGACGATGTAAAAACGGTACAAAAAAATCTCGGCCATCACATCGCCGCTTTTCCCCTTGATATGTATGGACACGTTACAGAGGAAATGAAACGCAACAGTGCCGCCAGAATGGACGAATTTATTAAAGGTGTAAAATCATCAATAATGTAAAAAGCGTAACTTTCAACTGCTCAGTTTACAAATAGTAATATGAAAAATGCCAACTGTTCAATTCAAACTTGAATGGCAACTGGCTTTTTGATTACTGCATCTAAAATCAATAATTAGGGCGTTTTGTGAAAATTATTGATCTCATGTGAAATGCTTATTCGGTGCATTTCAAAAACTTATCAATCTCGTTACTTATAATTTTCAGATAGTCACGGTGGTAAGCAATGTCAGAGTGGGTGCTCCCCTCAATAACTACACGTTTTACATTTTCACCTAGCCGAGCAATATGGTCTTTACTATGTTGTTCGTATTCAGCACGTTCATCATCGACATCAAAGTCTGCAATACCCGAATGGAACGCCAAAACAGGAATACTCTTTGGAATAGGCATGGTCAACACTTCAAAAATATTTGCAGACAAGGCAATATCTTGCTCTAGCAATGTCCTGTCGTGATTCGGCACTTTATCAATTTCTTCTAGCTCTTCTAGTGTGTAACCATGTTCAATAAACTCGGCAATCGCCTTCTCAATATCTTCTGCGGTATACTCTTGTTCCATCAATGCTTCTTGAATAAGCTCCTCATGGGATTTTCCGCTTGCTTTATTCGCCTCAAGCTCTTCATATATCTCTTTAATCATTTCTTCTGTGTAAGTCCACTCTTTTGCCGTGGCTTCAATGGCGGACGAGCCGTCAAGTAGAATCAGGCCATATATTTCATTTGGATATTTTGCGGCATAGTATTCAGCGTAGATGCTCGAAGCGGAATAAGGCATCAACACATAAGGAGAAGGTAGTCCCGATAAGGTCAATGCTTCTCTTATTTCTTCTACATAATTTTCATTTGTGCGGGGGGTGTCTATGCTGTCGCTATGCCCATAGCCAAAGAGTTCAACGGTGCATACCGTATATTTTTTTGAAAGCTCCCTCATAAGAGGGGCAAACTCTACACTCGGTAACGGGCAACCCAAGCCCGGCAACAGGACAATGGTTTTCTCACCTGAACCCATTTGCCGAACGTGCATATTCTTGCCTTTAACTTTCACTAACTTCCCATGTGGTGTTATCATTCAATCTCCTTATCGACGCTACCGTTCAAAGTATAAATACTACAAATACAAAGCAAAAACAAGTGGCAGTACACAAAATTAAATTACTCTGAAACCTATTATAACATATCAAAACAAAAGTGTAGACTTAAATTATGCTTGTGCGGGTGCAGACATAGATGCGCCTATAAAGGGTAAAAAAGAATTTCCACATATGAAAAGCCCCGAAAACACAATGTTTTCGGGGCTTGCTCGTCTCGGAGATGAGAGGATTTGAACCTCCGCGCCGGTTTCCCGACCTATTCCCTTAGCAGGGGAACCTCTTCACCACTTGAGTACATCTCCATATTAAAACGCGCAAGAAACGCGTTTTGTTTTAAGTCATGAGCAAGCCTGTAAGCCGAGTTCTGTCATGGACAGCCATCTATCTGGGCCAATAGTCACCTATTGGCTCGTGCGACACTACCAGAGCGAGGCGGGGCGCCTTGTTACTGCCTGTTAAGACCGCTCTACTTGGTCTTGCACCGGGTGGGGTTTACATAGCCCCTGCTGTTGCCAGCAGGGCGGTGCGCTCTTACCGCACCTTTCCATCCTTGCCTTTATAAATCTGTAACAGACTAAAGGCGGTTTATTTCTGTTGCACTATCCCTGGAGTCGCCTCCGCCAGGCATTACCTGGCACCCTTGCCCCGTGATGCTCGGACTTTCCTCATGGATATAATACATTATAGCCACGCGACTGTCCAGCTTACTCATATATTTGCAATTATTCTATTTCAACTGTGCTGTCCATGTCAAGTGTTTCTTCAACTTCAAGAATTTCTTCTTCAGGGGCTTCTTCGACTTTGGGAACCTCTTCCACTTCGGGCGTTTCTTCTGCTTCAAGAACCTCATTAGCAATAAATTCTTCTACGTTTACAAGCGCTTCCTCTTCGAAGTCTTCGTCAACAACGGGCGGCGGGTTTAAAATTGCGTCCGCATCACGCTTAGAAAGGCTGATTTTTCTGTTGTCCTCGTCGATAGCTACTATTTTCACGCTGATAACATCGCCAATTGAAAGCTCGTCGGCAGGTGTTGCAACACGCTTGTCGGCTATTTGTGAAATGTGGACAAGGCCGTCTATGCCATCTTCCAGGTATACGAATGCGCCAAATTGTGCAAAGCGTACAACGGTACCCTGTACTATTTCACCAATTGGATATTTTTCTAAAATTCCGGCCCAAGGATTATCTTTGGCATCTTTGAGAGACAGAGAAATCTTTCCTGTTTCCGGATTGAACTCTTTTACAAGCGCGTTTACTTTGTCACCAATATTGAGCACGTCATTTACTTTACGCACGCGTGACCACGAAAGCTCTGTTATGTGAATGAGACCATCTACGCCGCCAAGATCTACAAACGCGCCAAAATCTGCAATGCGGCTTACTGTGCCTTCGATATATTGGCCAACCGTAAGCTTGGAAAATACCTCCATGTGGCGTTGCTGTGCCTCTTGTGCGGCAAGTTCGCGACGGCTGCCAATGATGCGCAGGCGTTTTGAACGGTCGAACTCGATAATATGGAAGTCAAATTCTTTGCCCTTAAACTCTTCCAAATCTTTAACAAAGCGGTTTGAAATTTGTGATGATGGTACAAAAACCCTGCATCCTTGAATGTTGGCAGTTAGCCCGCCTTTTACAATGTCGGTTACTTTCCCGCGTAGAGGGGTCTTGTCGTTAAAGGCCGCTTCCAGATTTCTCAAATTAAGCTGGCTGTCTACTTTTTTCTTGGAACAAACAACGTTTCCATCACCGTCGTTTACGCGTAAAATCCACACGTCAATTTCATCACCGGGTTTTGTTTGCTGGGCAAGCTCTGTAGACTGATCGTCCGAAAAGTCGTTACGGGCGATGATACCATCTGATTTGAAACCTAGGTCCACAATAACCTCGGTTGGGGTTACACGTACTACGGTACCCTTTACAATGTTTCCAGATTTTAGCGGCGTGAACGATTCGTCAAGCATTTCCTGAAAGGTTTGTGTGTTAGCTAGTTCGCTCATAAATTGAACGGCCTCCTTTGGCCACTTGTTAGTTGGCATTTAACGCCAACATAAACATTCTACCATCAATCAACAAAATCTGCAACAGAAATTGTTACGCTTTCATTTCAATAGTTCTGTTATGCGCTCAGCTAATGTATTCATGACCTCTTCAACCAGCTCGGTTTTCATCTTTTGCCCTTCATATTTCGACATAGAAATGGGTTCGCCAATGCGAATGCGGATTTTTCTGCGAAAGCGAACCGGCCCTGTAATTCCTACAGGAACAATTGGCGCACCAGATTTTAGCGCGAAAACTGCCACGCCGCTTTTTGCATTGTCGAAATCCTTCATGCGGGTGCCCTGCGAAAAAATTAAAAGACCTTTGCCGTCTTTTAGCAAGTTAATAGAATGCCTGTAAGCATTCATATCCGTGGCACCGCGGTTTACCGGGAATACCCCAATGGCCTTTAAAAACCCGCCCAAAAAGCGGTTGTCGAAAAGCTCTTTTTTTGCAATGCAATTCAGTTGACGCGGCGAAATGGCAATAAGTGCTATTGGGTCGTATGCGCTAATATGGTTACCGCATAGTAGAAATGCCCCGTTGTTTGGGATGTTTTCCAGTCCGCTCACTTCGAAACGATACATGATGAAATTTAGTAGCTTCGTTAACTGCTTGGCAAATTTATAGAGCATGTAAATTCTCCTCTGCTTTTTTCTGTAAGACATATTCTGCGATTTTTTCTGCAACTTGTTGTTGTGTCATGTTGGCTGTGTCAATATATATTGCATCTTTAGTTTGTACCAGCGGGCTTATTAGGCGGGTTTTATCGCGGTCGTCACGTATTTTTGTTTCTTGTAAAACCTTTGCAAAATCTGCAAGCTGCCCTTTGTCTTCAAGCTCCAAGCAGCGGCGGCGCGCCCTAATTTCCGGGGCGGCGTCCAGATATATTTTTAGCTGTGCCCATGGTAAAACATGACTGCCTATGTCGCGCCCGTCCATGACAACTTCACCTTTTTCCGCTATTTGCCTTTGCTGTGCTACCAATTTTTCGCGTACGGCAGCGTTTATGGCAACTATCCGTGATGTGATATCAGAAATTTCTTGGGTCCGGATAAGGTCTGTAACATCTTGACCGTTTAGGTATATGCGTTGCAAGCCGTCAATATTGCGAATGTCGATATTTATATCCGGTAAGGATTTTTCTAGTTCGCCGTTAAGGGCCAGGTTGGTACCGCGTTGTATGTTGTAAAAAGTGACTGCACGATACATAGCACCTGTGTCAATATAAGTCATATTTAGCATTTGGGCAAGCATTTTTGCAACGGTGCTTTTGCCTACACCCATGGGGCCGTCTATTGCTACGGCAAAACCCGCTTTTTCATTTAATTCTAATGGGGCGCTGCCACTTCCTCCGGGAAGCGGTGGAACCGCTTTTTCTTTCTGCATTGTGGTTCATCTCCTATAGCAAATTGCTTTATTTTGCAGCCGAGCGTCCGGCCAAGTATCCTGTAGAGAATGCAATTTGTAAATTATAGCCCCCTGTCATGGCATCGACATCCAGCACTTCGCCTGCGAAGAAAAGCCCCGGAAGTTTTTTTGACATCATGGTAGATGGGTTTATTTCTTTTACGGTTACGCCGCCCCGGGTTATTACGGCTTCCTTGTATCCTGTGGTTTTTGTTGGCGTTAAGGGAAGTGCTTTTAGAAGGTGCACAAGGTTTTGCCGTTCCGGTTTGGTTATGGCATTCACTTTCTTGTCTGGAGGTATTTTAGAGAGGGCGATTACCGTATCTATCAAACGTTTTGGAAGCAAGCTATCAAGGGCATTGGCGAAATTTTTGTTTTGGCTTTCTGTAAAATCCCGCAGGATACGTGCATCGAGTTGTTCATAAGTTAGGGCGGGTTTTAGGTCTATTTCCAGGGATATGTCAGATGATTGGGATGCCAGTTTTTCGGTGATAAATGCGCTGGCACGTAGTATAATTGGCCCGGTGACACCTGTGGGGGTGAACATCATTTCGCCCATTTCTTTAAAAAATGGGGCGCTGCCCCAAATCCCGCTTCCGCTTCCTTCGGGAAGCGACGCAGCCGCTTTGTATCGTACAGTGCAGCACACATTGCGAAGGCTTAGGCCGGTGAGGTCGGCTACCCATGGCTCTGCAACGGCAATGGGAACAAGGGATGGAAACGTGGGCGTAACGGAATGCCCGAGATTCTGCGCAAATTTGAAACCGTCTCCCGTAGAACCGGTTGACGGGTAGGATAACCCGCCCGTGGCAATTATAACTACATCGGCATGGAACGTGCGTGTGGATGTGATGATTTGGAACCCGAGGGTAATTTCTTGCACAGTGCAATTAAGCTCCACTTTTACACCATTGCGGCGCATATACCCCGACAACGCTTTTGTTATATCATCGGCCTTGTCGCTAACCGGGAAAACACGCCCGCCCCGTTCGGTTTTAAGCGGCGTTCCCAAGTTTTCGAAAAAATCCATTAGTGCCGGGGCATCTAGCGCGTGGAATGCACTTTGCAAAAACCGTGGGTTTGACATCGTCTGTGCCAAAAGCCCCTGGATATCGGTATTATTGGTTAGGTTGCAACGCCCTTTGCCTGTGATATATAGTTTTTTGCCCAACTTTTCGTTTTTTTCCAGCAAGGTTACTTTTGCGCCATTTGCTGCGGCTGTGCCAGCGGCAATCATACCTGCAGGGCCGCCGCCGATTACTAATACCTTTTTCATGAAGTAGTCCCGCAGGGCAGCCCTGTTTTAAGCGAACGGTTGCCCAATTTTTCTGCTAAAGTTTTTAACGGCAAGTTCTCATACACATAGCCGTGGAGGCATTGTATTGTTTGTAAACCCTCGCTAACCGCTTGGTTATAGCGTTCTATAAAGCTATCGGTGCAGAATTCGGTTTCCTCCCAGGGGGCCTTCCAAGGCTTTTTTTGCTCGTTCAAATAATCGTTTAGGTTGCTTACAGCCTGGTCATGAACCATGCTTGAAAAAATTGGCTGGCGTATTGTCAGGTTTTCTGCCAATGCCATCCATTTTTTGCGCCGCCCTTTTTTAGAGCGCAATAAGCGTGTCAGGTGAATCATGTGACGCATGGCTTGATATACATCTTTTGGCGGAATTTGGCGGTTATACACATGTTTGAGGGCTTTGCTCATGGCGGTTGCGGCAATAGCCAACTGCTCAAATTCGGCATTTATTAATTCCCATTGGTGGTAGTCTGCCGGGATTTTGTCGCTTACAAGTTTTAGTAGTGCGATGTCAATTGCCGTTTCAAAAATCCGGTGGTCTGCGCTGTTTTTTATGACGGAAGCATTGTTATTATACGTTTGAGAATACACATATGGATGCGCGTGCACGTCCAGCACATAGTGCATGATAAGCCCGGCGGTATAGGTGAAAATAGAATCGCGCTCGCTTTTGACGGAATTTTTCGCAAAATGCGCCATTCTTGTGATGAAAATGCCTAAATCGCACTGGTGCATTTCTTTGCCAACCCCGCGGGAACGCTTGCGGAGGATACCCGGCAGGCAATAAAAAAATATATCAGGGCCTTGCGCACCTAGATTATACAGGCGTTCGCCCTGTTTAATTATTTTGCGGATGTCGGGCGCTATGCTGTGGTATACAGCTTGCCCCGCGATGTAATGGCTTAAAAATCCTGGCATACAATAATCCTCTCCAGCACTTCCACCAAAAACACATGTTCTTGCGCAAGAACACGGGCGGCTAGAATTTCTGCCGTATCGCCTTCAAACACAGGCACGGTGCATTGCGCGATTATTTCGCCGGTGTCGTATTCTGGGTCCACCCGGTGGATGGTTATGCCTGTTTCGGTTTCTCCGGCTTCTATTACCGCTTTATGAACGTTTATGCCAAACATACCTTGTCCGCCAAACTTGGGGAGTAGGGAAGGGTGGATATTAAAAATGCGGTTTCTGTAGGTATGCAATATGCTTGTGCCTACTTTTTTCATATAACCGGCGAGGAATATGATATCAATTTCGTGAGAAAGCAGGGTGTTTAGGATGGCGGCTTCCAGCTCGGCGGGGTCTTCGATTGTTTTTTGGCTGTAGTGATACGCTGGGATGCCCTCGTCCCTGGCGCGTTGCAATGCCAGGGATTTGCTGTTGTTGCTTATGACTGTGCGCACTGCGGCATTTATTTTCCCGGTTTTGCAGCCATCGATAATGGCTTGCAAGTCGCTGCCGCCACCGGATGCGAATACGGCGATATTCATCATAAATCAATTCCTTTCAGTCGGGCAAAGCCTTCCTTGCGGAAGGCAGAAATAATTTGGATGAAAGAAGCTGAAGTTCGCTTCTTTCACACTTTTCTTTCCATAATTTCCTTTTGTATCCGCTCTATAACAGCCTCAAGCATTGCGGCTCCTTCTTCGCCGTGTTCCCTGCTACGCACGCTGACAGTTCCTTCCGCGGCTTCTTTTTCGCCAACCACAAATATAAACGGAACACGTTGCATGCGCGCTTCCCTGATTTTGTATCCGATTTTCTCCCCACGGTAATCCGTTTCCACCCGTATGCCCGCGGCTTTCAGGCTTTTGGTTACGGTCTCGGCATAGTCGTTATATTTTTCGGAAATGGGCAAGACATTTACCTGCACCGGCGCAAGCCACGTTGGAAAGGCTCCTGCGAATTTTTCTGTAAGAATAGCCAATGTCCGCTCATAACAGCCAACGCTGGAACGGTGTATGATTATCGGGTGTTTTTTAGCGCCGTCTTTGTCTACATAGGTCATGCCGAACCGCTGCGCCAGGGCAAAATCTATTTGTACGGTAATGAGTGTATCTTCTTTGCCATACACATTTTTGATTTGTATGTCTAGTTTTGGGCCGTAGAAGGCGGCTTCGCCCTCAGCTTCTGCGTAGTTTAACCTCAGCTCGTTAAGCAATTCGCGCATACGGGCTTGCGTTTCTTCCCATACTTCCGCTTCGCCAATGTATTTTTCCTTGTTATTCGAATCCCATTTAGAAAAACGGTAGCTGATGTCGTCTTTTATGCCAAGCGTTGTCATCATGTAGTTTACCAGGTCTACAACGCCTTTAAATTCGTCGCTCAACTGCTCTTTCGTACACACCAAATGCCCTTCGGACAGGGTGAATTGGCTCACGCGGATAAGTCCGTGCATTTCTCCGGAAGATTCCTTACGGAACAGGGTCGATGTTTCATTATATCTGATGGGTAAATCCCTGTAGCTGTGTTGTTCGGCGTTGTAAATAACAAACTGGAACGGGCAGGTCATAGGGCGCAACGCGTAGACTTGTTCGTCCTTTGCTTCGTCTCCTACGATAAACATGCCGTCTTTGTAAAGGTCCCAATGGCCGGAAACCTTGTACAAGCTATCCCTGCCCATGAAAGGGGTTTTTGTCAATACATAACCGCGGCGTTCTTCCTCATCTTCCACAAAACGCTGTAAAAGCTGAACTACTTTTGCGCCACGGGGCATGAGTAACGGCAGCCCTTGGCCAACAAGCTCTGATGTGCAAAAGAGTTTAAGCTCCCGGCCTAATTTGTTGTGGTCGCGGGCCAATGCTTCTGCGCGGGCAACAAGGTAGGCTTCCAGGGCGGATGCTTTGTCAAATGCTGTACCATAGATGCGGCACAACATCTTGTTTTTCTCGCTTCCGCGCCAGTATGCGCCAGACGAACCTTCCGAAATAAGCTTTACAGCCTTGACATATTTTGTGCTGGCCAGATGCGGCCCCGCGCAAAGGTCGATAAAATCTCCTTGTTTATAAAAAGTAATGACGGCATCTTCCGGCAGCTCGTTGATGAGTTCGACTTTGTATATCTCGCCTTGCTGCTCCATTAGCGCAAGTGCCTCGCTCCGGGGCAGTTCTATGCGTTCGAGTTTCAAATCTTCTTTGATGATTTTTTTCATCTCGGCTTCTATTAGCGGAATTTCTTCCGCAGTGAAGGGGTTTTCCCGGTCGAAGTCGTAATAAAAGCCGTCCTCTATAGCCGGGCCTATGGCCAGAAGGGTTTTAGGCCAAAGCCGTTTTACCGCATGCGCCAGAATGTGAGATGCCGTGTGCCGGAATATTTGCTTGCTTTCTTCTGCGTCGAAAGATAACAGTTTTTCTGTGCCGTCGTTTAATAGTATTTTGAACATGTATACTCTCCTTATTTAATGTAAAAGACTGTGGGCATCGCCCACACCCACAAACTTTTTGAAAAAAGTTTATTAAGAAAACTTTAAATTTGAAACGCGCATATGCGCGTTTCAGGACTTGCACTTGGCATAAATAATGCGCGATGATAGGGTCAAGGGATGAAATTCCTTGTCGGGGTTTGGGGCGGATAGCCCCAAGATCTTAAACTGACTAGGCCGCTAGTTTCATATCCCCAAATTTTATCCAGCCCTTTTTCCTCATCCATTCCGAAATAGCGAGGCTGACAATGGCAGGTATCAGGAAGTGTACAATACCTATCTGTATAAATACCGTAGGGGTAAAGCCCATTACTGTTAGCGTGTTAAACTGCCCTACAAGGCCGGATGTTCCCATGCCTGCACCGTATCGGTTGCTTTCCATTGTAAATACTGCTGCGGAAATTACGCCTGCCACGGCAGAAGCAATAGTAGGCGGTATCCAAATGCGCGGGTTTTTCATTATATTAGGCAGTTGCAACATGCTTGTACCAATTCCTTGTGAAAGCAGCCCGCCAACTTTATTTTCGCGATAACTAATTACGGCAAAACTAACCATTTGTGCAGCGGTGCCTGCCACAGCAGCACCTGCCGCAACGCCTTCCAAGTTAAGTGAAATAGCTATTGCCGCACTGGAAATAGGGCTGGTTAATGTGACTCCCATTATCGTTGCTACAATACCACCCATCACCGCCGGCATAAGGTCGGTAGACCACATTATAAAACTGCCTATCATGTCCATAAACCGGCCTATTGGCGCGCCAATTAACATTGCAATTCCTATACCGCTGGCTAGGGTTACGACCGGTGTCACGATAATGTCCACTTTGGTTTCCTTAGAAACCAGCTTGCCAAGCTCTACCGCAATAATTGTGGCAACAAGTGCCGCAACAGGCCCGCCGCGGTAATATGTGTTGGCGGCAAAACCAACTGCGGCAGCAGAAAATAGCACAAGCGGCGGTGCCTTTAGCCCGTAAGCAATTGCAACACCCATGGCGTAACCTGTTGCGCTACTGGCAAACGAGCCAATTTGTTGCAACAGTTCGATGCCTGCGCGGTTGCCAATTTCGGTGAAGATAAGGCCAATGATTAAAGATGCAAAAAGCCCAAGTGTCATTGTGCCCATGGCATCTATTGCGTACCGTTTGAACGAAATTACTATATCCTTTTTTTGCAAAAATGCTTTCAAGGGTAACCCTCCTTGTAAACTTGTGTCTACTGGTAAACCCAGCCTGTCCGAAAATCGCACCAATTGAATTTTTCCAAAACTATTGCCTTACGGCGTAACCCATGTATAATATCTATATAAACCCTGAAAATAATCCTCCCTGCCTGGGAAGTTGTTTTCTAGGATTCATATAATTAAGACATTTTCACGGGATTATGTCAATAGACTTCTTGCAATTTTGCATGAAGCCGAAGCGCAGCAATTGCAACGCAAGTGTATGATTTGTTGTCTCATATAACAAGATGTTAAAGAAGGAGGTTGTATATGCAATCTAAAATTAAAACCGATTTAGGCATTATTGCAGTGGAAAACGAGGTAATTGCCAGAATAGCCGGGCTTTCTGCTATGGAATGCTACGGCGTGGTGGGCATGGCGGCCAAAAGCCTACGTGACGGGTTGGTACATCTTTTAAAAATCGAAAGTCTTTCCAAGGGTGTAAACATTGAAACATTGGAAAATGGCGAGCTTGTAATTGGTCTTCACATTATTGTGGAGTACGGCACAAATTTAGTTGCCATTTCAAATTCGCTAAAAGACAACGTGCGCTACAAAGTAGAAGAAAGCGTTGGCATGACTGTACGTGACGTGAATATATTTATTGAAGGTGTACGAATAGATTAAGGAGGGTCACAATTGGGGCTTGTTACGATAGATGGTAAAATTCTTAGGAAAATGATTGTAGGCGGTGCGAACGAGGTTACAAAAAACACGGGCGCGCTGAATGCATTGAATGTGTTCCCTGTACCGGACGGCGACACAGGAACAAATATGGCGCATACCGTACGTGCGGCAGCGCAGGAAGTGTTGAAGCAGGCTTCGCCAAGCGTTGCAGATGTGTCTAAAGCGGCAAGCAATGGCGCTTTACGCGGTGCGCGCGGTAACTCCGGCGTAATTTTGTCGCAGTTATTCCGTGGCTTTGCCAAGGGCTTGGAAGGCAAGTCTGTCGCTAATTCCGAAGATTTGGCAGAAGCTTTGGCAAAGTCTTCTGAAATGGCGTATAAGGCGGTTATGAAGCCAAAAGAAGGCACGATGCTAACCATTGGCCGCGCGGCAAGCGAAGCGGCTTTTGAAGTTGCTTTTGACGAAGAGGATATTGACAAATGCTTACAGTTTGTTATACGCCGTTCAGACGAAGTTTTGGCGCAAACGCCGGACATGCTGCCCGCGTTAAAGCAAGCAGGTGTTGTAGACTCTGGCGGGATGGGAATTGTCTGCTTTTTAAAGGGCGCACTTGTGGCATTGTCAGAAAAAGACGAAATTGAACTATTGGATGCATCCCAAGGCGTGAGCGAAGGCACAACAGCCGCAGTCATGAACCTGGATGATATTAAATTTGCATATTGTACAGAATTTTTAGTAGAACTTGCTCCTGTCGAAAAAAGAAAGCCGGGGCTTTCCCAAAACGCAGAGGAAGTATTGCGCGGGTACTTACCGGGTATTGGCGATTCCGTTGTGGTTATTGAAGACGAAGGGCTTGTGAAAGTCCATGTTCATACCAACAACCCGGGTAAAGCATTGGAAAAAGGGTTGCAATTTGGCCAGCTCTTAAATATAAAAATCGAAAATATGAAAGAGCAGCATTCCGAGTTGCTGGAATTTTCTGAGTCCAACGAGCCACCCAAGCTTGTGGGCGTGGTTGCGGTTGCGGCCGGTTCCGGCATTGCAGAGCTTTTTAAAGGGCTTGGCGCAGATTATGTTATTGAGGGCGGCCAAAGCATGAACCCCAGCACGGAAGACATTGTTAATGCCATCGATCGGGTTAATGCGGAAAATATCATAGTCCTGCCTAACAATAACAATATCATTCTAACGGCAGAGCAAGCCGGGAAATTGGTCAATGATAAAAAAGTCTATGTTGTACCAACGCTGTCCATACCGCAGGGTGTATCGTGCATGGTTAGCAATTCCGATACAATTAGCATCGAAGACAATGTTGCAGGCATGAAAGAAGCCATGGCGGAAGTGCATAGCGGGCAAATTACCCACGCCGTGCGTGACACCGTTTTAGACGGCCGCAAGATAGTAGAAGGCGACTTCTTATGTATTTACGACGGCGATATTGTGCATGTGGAAAAGTCGTTAAAATCGGCATCACTAGCGTTGGCGCAGTACATGCTTGATAACGGCGGGTCGCTGGTTAGCATCTACCATGGAGAAGGTGCAAATGCAGAAATGGCGGAGGAATTGGCGGAATATATTGCTGCGAAATATCCATCTGCAGAAGTGGAAGTTTATGAAGGAAAACAGCCGCTGTATAGCTATATTTTGTCTGTGGAGTAAATGGAACAAATTATGAAAATTTCTGAACTTAACGGAGTGGGTGCCAAGCGCGCCCACTCTTTGCATAACGCCGGAATTTGCACAGTGGCGGACTTACTGAACTATTTCCCGCGGGATTACGACGACCGTTCGCAAATAAAAACGGTTGCGGAGCTTATGCCGGATGCGGTTAACACCATACGCGGCGTGGTTGCTTCCGACCCGGAAACGGCCACATTGCCCAGAAAGGGCGCACCGCCGCTAAATATCACAAAAATTGTGATAAAAGACCACACCGGCGCGCTGGAACTTGTCTGGTTTAACCAGCCCTACCTGAAAAAATATTTCAAGAAGCACAGCGAGTATATTTTTACGGGGAAAGTGCGGGAGTCGTATGGCGGCAGGGTACAGATGCAGTCCCCGGAGTATGAAATTAGCAATGATGGGGAGCTTTCGCATGGGCGGATTGTGCCGGTATATACCACGCCCAAGCAGTTTTCGCAAAAGACTTTCCGGGCATTGATGCACCAGGCGTTGGAGGGTGCCGGGGAATGTGAAGCTTTTGCGGAATATCTTCCGGTTTCTATTTGTGAAAAATATAACCTATGTGGCCGGGAAACGGCTATTCACAACATCCATTTTCCCAAATCTGATGCGCTGTTTTTGGCAGCACGGCGGCGTCTGGTATTTGAGGAGCTTTTTTTCATGCAATCCGCTCTGCTGCAAATGAAAGATGTGACCACCGGGCAGCCGGGCATCGCGCTTGAAGATGTAGATTACACGCCATTTTTGCACATGCTGCCATTTCCGCTTACCAATGCGCAAAACGAAGTGCTTCAAGACATTGCGCGTGACACATCACAGGGGAAGCGGATGAACCGCCTTATACAGGGCGATGTAGGGTCTGGCAAAACGGTAGTTGCCATGGCGGCGGCTTATTTGGTTATGAAAAGCGGATACCAGGCCGCGTTAATGGTACCCACAGAAGTGCTGGCAAACCAGCATTTTGAGCAATGCTCACGGTTTTTTGAACCGCTTGGTTTTGAAACAGTGCTGCTGACGGGCAGCCTTGGCGCAAAAGCACGGCGTGAAGCACTCGCGAAAATTGGAGACGGGTGCGCCTCTATGGTAATTGGCACCCATGCATTGATACAAGAAAAAGTTGAATATGCGCAGCTTGGGCTTGCAATCACGGACGAGCAGCATAGGTTTGGCGTTAACCAGCGGATGACCCTGACACAAAAAGCAAGCGCAACCCCTCATCGTTCGATTCCATTCCTTCCAGTCGGGCAAAGCCCTCCCTGCGGAAGGCACAAATATTTGGATGAAAAAAGAAAGTTCACCTTTTTTCACACTTCGCTTCGCAGTCGAAAAAGCGTTTTCGACCACCTGGCCGGGCGGCCCGCTGCTTCACAGCAGCGCCCCCTTCAGGGGATGTGCCCGCACACTTTAGTCATGACGGCCACCCCTATTCCGCGCACCTTGGGCATGATACTCTATGGCGACCTGGACATATCCATCATTAACGAACTGCCCCCGGGGCGGCAGGTTATCCAAACGTATTCTGTCAATTCGAAATATCAGCCGCGCATACATGCGTTCATTTGCAAGGAAGTGGAACAGGGGAGGCAGGTATATGTTATTTGCCCGGCCATAGAAGCTTGCGAAGATACTGACGTATCAGACACAAAATCAGAAATAAAAAATGTTATAGCCTATACTGCAGAACTTTCCGCCGCATTACCCGATATAAAAATCGCTTACCTGCATGGCAAAATGAAACCCGCCGAAAAGCAGCAGATAATGGAAGATTTTAAAGCGAACCACATCAATGTGCTGGTATCTACCACGGTAATTGAGGTTGGCGTTCATGTCGCAAATGCCACGCTAATGATAATAGAAAACGCCGAACGCTTCGGACTGTCACAGCTTCACCAATTGCGCGGCCGTGTAGGGCGCGGGAAAGACCAGTCCTACTGCATACTGGTTACAGATGCCAAGGCCGATGAAACAAAATCACGCATGAAGGCAATGTGTGATACCGCCGATGGCTTCAAACTTGCGGAACTTGACCTGAAACTGCGCGGGGCAGGGGACTTTTTTGGCACCCGCCAACATGGGTTGCCGTCTTTTGCAATAGCCAACTTGTATCGCGATATGGATGTGTTAAAGGAGGTGCAAGTTGCGGTATTGGAAACACTTCCGGTTTCCGAAGGTGAAGAAATGGCAATAAAAAAGCGCATCGCTCAGGTACTAAACGATACGCATGGCGGGGTGATGTAGGTGTTTATCCTTTCTTTTAGATAGTTATTTTGCACGTTATCCATGGTTGTTGTGGGCGGCGTGGCTATTTTATAGCATTGGAGGGCATGAAGTTGAGTTTAAGAAGAAAAATTATAGGGGTATTTTTATGCGTGTTTATTCCCTTAATCGTAATTTTTTGTAGAGTTTCAATATGGTTGACCACCCCTTATATAAATGGGTTTGTTGGAACAATCGGAATCATGCGATTGGAACTGACCGGGAATGATTATATCGAAATTGGCACTGACCCGATATTGGTTTTAATCAGAAATGACCGTTTTATGGACGTTCAAATTATACGTGACGATTTTTTCTATTTGTACTTTGATGAACATATCGAACATGGTTATGGAATAAGAAATGGTAATAGATACCGTGTTGGTAGATGGTCTGCATTTACACGACGATATGGTCTAATCAGATTTGAAAAAATGCATTGAGTATTGTTCCACTGCCTATATTTTTGCGAGCCATCCTAATGTTATGTTATAATAGGGGTGTTCCATTGAAAATAGCACATATTTTATCCAAATTATGATAAGATACGTCCTTAATTTGCACACAATAATGATAATATTATGATAAAGTATGTCAAGGAGGCAAAGCATATATGATAACCACAATCAAAGAATCTGGATTTTGCCATGGCGTTCAAGCCGCGATAGACAGGGCGAATGCAAATTTACCCAACGTAGAAAAAGGCGTGTACCTTTATGGCGACTTGGTAAATAACAGCCATGTAATGTCCAAGTATTGCAAGCAGGGCTTTATCGTGGCAAACGACATAAACGATATTAAAGCGGGTTCGACCGTAATCATCCGTGCCCATGGCGTGCCAAAAGCAGTTTATGACGGCCTTCTTGCAAAAAACGCAACCATCGAAGATTGCACCTGTGTTAAGGTTAAAAAAATCCACAAAATTGTGGATGAAAAAAGCGCCGGGGGCAAGCGCATCATTATCGTTGGCAAGAAAAATCACCCGGAAGTTATTGGAATCCGTGGGTGGTGCAAAAACAACGATGCCGTTGTGCTTGAAACACCCGCAGACTTAGACGGTGTTGACTGGACTGCCTCCATTTGCGTAGTGGGGCAAACCACTTGCAAAAAGGATTGGTGGAACGAAGCCGTCGCGCTTATACTGCAAAACTGCCCCACTGCGGATATTCACAACACATTATGCAATGTGTCGGAGCGGATAGACAAGGCGGTGGAACTTGCCATAACCGTAGATGTGATGGTGGTAGTTGGTGATAAAAAAAGTGCCAACTCTATAGAACTTTACGACGCCTGCGCCAAACATTGCATAAACACGGTATTTGTATCCTCACTTGAGGACCTCCCGCCGCTGCCCGACCATGCGACAATTGGGCTGGTGGGCAGTGCATCCGCCCCGGCAGAAATTATTAACCAAATACATGATTACTTATTTTTTGCAGACTACCTTGCAGACGCAAAACAGAAAATAGAGGACTACGCAAACCGTCAAGAAGCCAATTTGCGGCTGGTGAAGTCTTACAGTTATTTTGTTGAAGATGCGGTTAAAGATTTGTTTGAGCAGCACCGGGATGGCAAGCGTATTCGCGGCGCAATGATAAAACTTGGCGAAAAAATAGCATCCGGAACCGAGAATAACTTTTTGGAAATTGCGGCGGCATACGAGTTATTTCAAACCGCAATTTTAATCCATGACGATATTATAGACAGAAGCGAAACCCGCCGCGGCAAAAAAACGATACACACCACAAATCAGGAAAATAGCAATGATGCAGGTCACTTCGGTATTTCTCGGGCGATATGTGTTGGGGATTACGGGTTATTCGAGGCAAACTACCAGTTGGCACACGCAAAAGTTGACGATGCAACAAAAGTGCGGTTATTCAAAGAATTTTCGAACATACAGCTTATAACGCTGGAAGGCGAAATCACGGACGTAATTCTCCCTTACGAGCCAATTGACCCTTGCGAAAACTATGACGATTACACATATGCAGTTAACCAAATTTACCGAAGCAAAACAGCCTGGTACACTTTAGCCGGGCCGCTTGCAATTGGCGCAATTTGCGGCGGCGGGAACGAGGAACTGGAAAGCAGGCTTAGGGATATCGCATTACCTTTGGGCATTGCATTCCAAATAAAGGATGATTTGCTGGGCATGTACGGCAATGATAAAACTTTGGGCAAACCCGCCATTTCCGACATGATGGAAGGCAAGCAAACATTGATATACGGCTACGCCTACAAACACGCAACCCCACAGCAGCGCGTTACGCTGAACGAACTATACGGCAAGCGGGATGCAGCTTTGCAAGATTTGGAACTGGTACGGGAGATATTTACCGCTACAGGAGCGAAGCAATTTTCGGAAGACAAAATAAACGAGCTGTCGCAAGAAAGTTTAGAGGCCATAAACGCGCTGCAAACGGATGATGAATGCAAGATGCTTTTACGCGGGCTTGTACATTATTTGGTCGTGCGGAAGCGGTAAAGGAGGGAAATTTCATGTCAATCAAACATATAGGCATAATAATGGACGGCAACCGGCGCTGGGCAAAGGCCCACGCCTTCGAGCTATACAAGGGGCATGATTCCGGCTCTAAGGTGTTTGGTCATACGTGCGAATGGTGCTTGCAAGGCGGTATTTCATACCTGACAGTCTACGCTTTTTCTACAGAAAACTGGAAGCGTAACGAGCGCGAAGTACGCCATCTTTTCACCCTGATGGAGAAATACTTCACAGAAGAAAAAGTGAATTGCGTAGAAAAAGGCATAAAAATTATAATCATAGGCGACCGCAGCCGCTTCGACAAACGTGCGCTGTCTGTTATAGAAAGCATAGAAGCCGCAACGGCGCATTGTACAAAGCTTACGGTGCAAATAGCGTTAAGCTACGGTGGCCGTGACGAAATTGTGCGTGCCACAAAAAAAATAGCCGCCAATATTAAAAGCGGCCAAATGAATATAGACGATATTACAGAAGCGCTTTTCGACAGCAGCTTGGACACCGCAGGCACCCCGGATGTGGACTTGGTCATTCGTACAGGTGGTGCAGAAAACCGTCGCCTAAGCAATTTTTTGCCATGGCAAACGGTTTATGCGGAATGGTTTTTTTCAGATTTGTTATGGCCCGATTTTTCGCAAGAGGAGTTTAATGCCGCGATTAGGTACTACAACTCCGTAAAACGCAAAATGGGAGAGTAGGTAATTCCCCTTAAAGGCTCATGAATTAATTAGTGCCGCAATAACGTTGCAGGCATCTTTTTCGGTTGCGGCGGCTTGCCGTATGAGTGATGCGATTTCAAGGCGCGTTTGCTTGTCTCGGAATTTCATTTGCGCTTTTTCACTATCCCGGCCGCCTCGTGCCGCTTGCATTTTTTGTACAAACCCGGAAGCGGCTTCAAAAAGACGAGCGCATTCAGCAAACCCATGTGACATTGCCGGGTGCTGTTGCGCGAGTGCCGCAAAGTATGCGGCAGCATTCGTGCGGCCTTCCCAAAGCATGGCTTCTTGTTCTTGGTGGGAAACCACCACTTCGAACATGTTAGTGCTTTCTGTATACAGGGAATCGTCCTCAACCATTCTGGCCCACGCATCATAAGCCGCTTGGCCGCCATAGAAAGGCTTACTTCTATTGTAAGTCCCGATATTTTCTTCGGTCATGAGCACTAGGGCGTTTTCGAGGATGTCCTTCACTGCTGTAAGATTGCCAACTTCTTCACCGATAGACATGATGGCTTCGGTGTTCTCCCACCAGTTTTCTCGGATGAAGTAGCCCGTTTCATGCGTTTTTAAGTTTTCATCGAAAGGGCCGCCGCCTTGAAACAAACTCCAGCCAAGCAAGGTCTCGCCATTATTTTGGTAGCCTGTCACAATACAAGCCTCTGGCGGGCCAACAACACCCAGTGCGATTAGAGGCCGCCCACAATCAAGCTCCGACTTGATATGTGCAAGATAGGCTGTTTTTGCCTTTGCTTTATCGGGTTCCTCGATGATTCTAAAACGACGTCCCGCGGCTTTAAACGCAAGCTGGAATGGCCGTGTGTTTTCTTCGTATGTGAAACTGATGTCCGCCGCGCCCATATTCCAGCCTTTTGTATCGAACCGCATACGGAAGGCCACGCCGGAAGCCGCCATGATTTGTGTGTAACTGATATTCTGTCCCATGTAGTTGAGAACGGCCTGTAAGCACATGGGGAATGGTGTAAGCTGCATGTGGCCGTCAACCGTTTTCCCAAAATATACTTTTGGAACACCGTACAATATGCAACTGTCCGCTGTTTTTTGTATTTCTCCCATTTCATTTACCTCCTTGATATGATGCAGCGTAAAAACCGGATCATCGAAGCCCAAGATAACAGGCGCGTAAATACCCGGGCATATGATTCTTCGCCCGCATAAATACGATGATTTTTTGAACTTGGACGGATTTAAACCTGTGAAACGCCGAAATGCCCTGGTAAATGTTTCAAGATTTGTAAACCCGTATTCAAAAGCGATTTCTGTTATGCTTTTATCCGAATGGCGGATTTCAAACGCGGCATTGGCGATTTTTCGTGCAAGGATGTAGCGCGACAGCGAAATATTTGTAGTCCTTTTGAACAAATCGCGTATGTGCGTATACGAAAAACCGACCGTGTTTTCCAAATCGCGATAACCGGCAATTCCTTTGACATTTTCCTCAATTCGTGCGGCAAGCAAGCACACATCTGGCAGATAATCCAAGTTTTTGACTCCTTCATTATTACGCTCCCGGTTTGCGTATAGTGCATTATAGTGGGTATGAAATAGGATTACTTGACTTTTTTGATGAATTTTTTTGTGCGGCTATCATTGGCCGCTTTCTTCTTTTGGCTCGCGGCGGTATTTCAAAATATCGCCGGGTTGGCAGTCCAGCACACCGCATATCGCATCTAGTGTAGAAAACCGTATTGCGCTCACTTTGCCGGTTTTGATATTTGATAGATTCACATTAGAAATACCAACCTTTTCGGCAAGGGTATTTAGTGACATTTTCCTGTCCGCCATCATACGGTCTAGGCGTAAAATAATAGACATGTATAATTCCCCCTATAATATCTCGTCAACTTCTTTTTGCAGGGAAGTGCCATATTCAAATACGAGCGAAACACAGTAGATAAGCAGCCCCGTCACCAATATAAACCCGCCATTGGTCACATTTACTGCTACTATGCGGTATTCGCCTATGATAATGGGATTATGTCTATTAACAATGTGCTGGCCAATAAATTGAAACGGCTCAAAGATAATTAGCAATGCGGCCATTGCCTTCAACCTTTTAACCGTTTTATAATGAAACGGTGACTCATCTTTTCTGATTGAATGCAGCAAAGTTAGGGAAATGACCATAGCGGCTGCGATAATAAGAAAACCGCCGCCGATGGTTGCAACAACGGCAAAATTCCAGTTGAAATTCCCTGCTGATTGTGCGATTTGCCTTGCAAACAGAATGAGATACACCAGAAAAACGATGCTAATTATTCCAAATGGTATCAGTGTTGTCTGCTTCATTTTTTTCGTTCCTGCCATTTTAAAAACCACCTATAATTTTATTTCCGCGCGCCGGATAATAAAATTATAGGTGGTTCCACTTTGTTTGTCAACTATTTTTTAACGATATTCGATAAAAATGTCACGCTTCGAATTATATTAAGCTGCGATAATGTCATATACAACATTTATTTCCGGTTGCAGCATATTTTCAATAAAAATTCCATAACCTTTTGTTGGGTCTTGCACAAATACATGGGTAATGGCGCCAATTATCCGCCCATTTTGCAGGATTGGGCTTCCGCTCATGCCTTGCACAATTCCTCCTGTTATTTCCAAGAGTTCCGGGTCGGTTATGCGTATTACCATACCCTTGGTTTCGTCTGTTGTAAAGCGGTTTACGCTTTCTACGTTTATAGCAAATTCTTGTACGGTGTTGCCGGAAACGCTGGTTAGTATTGTTGCCGGGCCTTCTTTAATGTGGGTGCGCAGTGCAATTGGCATGGGTTCGCGTGTGACTATTTCTGCTTTTGCAGAAGGATCCAATGTACCATAAATTCCGTTGGTGTTGTTGGTGGTAATTTGCCCAAGCGTGCGGTTTGTATTAACGGTTCCTTCCAGTTCGCCGGGTGCGCCCCTTGCCCCTTTTTTAACTGACGTCACAGAAGACGGCATGATGACACCGCTTTTTACAGACATCAGTTTTCTTGTGTCTACATCCATTATCCCATGGCCAAGCGCGCCAAATGTACCTGTGCCCGCGTTGTAATACGT
>Ga0131853_10002289_pt1 | contig 34364 bp, 23 predicted proteins | sample TergutLab28metaG_FD_92764 | JGI IMG/M metagenome (GOLD analysis project Ga0131853, IMG submission 92764) | Labiotermes labralis P1 segment gut microbial communities from Petit-Saut dam, French Guiana - Lab288 P1 (version 2) (version 2) | ecosystem: Host-associated > Arthropoda: Insects >... | reverse complement strand
GATAGCAACCTGGAAGACAAAAGATTCTGCACCGAATGATAGCAAGCATTTCCTGACCTCAATCTGCTCTTAATTTCTTCCGCAATAGAATTTTGATTTGTTAAAGTTGTTCCCAAATATTTAGATTCTTCCACCCTCTCGAAGGTATTATCATCAATCCTCACACTGTGAATTCGTCCTGCATTCTGATCTCGACACGTGACCACGTACTTCACGGCATGGCGCGTCTTCATGTTGCGGATAGAGGAACGGCCTCCGATAAGGAGGGTAGCTGCGAATAAATTTAATAAGCAGTCGCGGACAGCCGACGAGGGATTGTCCTCCAGTTGGGGGTTGGGCGAGGTGCTAACAACCCCTCCCTGTAAAACACTTATGTTAAGAAACATTCACATGCGGGATGCTTGCTCTGGAGACAAAACAATCCGGAGGTAAACTACTCCCCTACTCGGATCTCGGGGGGGGGGGGGGGGAGTGTTTCTAGGGGAAACATCGCACATCATACAAAGTGGTTCGTACATTAAAATTAACCGGACACCTACAGTGACTTCATATAAACCATGAATCAGAAGCAAATAATTTGTACCCTTCCATATAAAGGAAGTTTTACACCACATCTTTTAAATATTAGTTTTATCTAATACAAATGTTTTTTTCTTAGCGACCAGACGCTGCATATTGACATAGTCTCGTTGACCTACGAGGGAAACGATTCTAAAAATTGCGATAAATGCAAGCCAACAGACGAAAAAGTACTTCAGCAATTCAGCACCATGGCACCCCCCGCTGTCGCCACAAACGATTGTCCCTGCCTCTTCATAATCTGTGTATGTTGAATGGTTACATGTATGTCAGCACGCCCAACTTTCACGTGACTCTCGCGATAACACATGCAATTAGAACTGCCTTCTCTACTATCTTCGAAGAAATAACGAACCAGAAACGAACGTTATTGCGGTAGGTGTCTCCACGAGACGGGGATGCTAGGGTTCCCCTCACTTGTAGCAGTGCGCTGTGTAAGGTTGGTGTGCATGTGAGAGCGGAAAGAAAGGGATAGAGATACGTAAATTAGGTTAGGTTTGCTCGAAATTGTTTTCAAAGTGATGACAGGTCGTTCAGTTTGAAGAGAAAGGGAAATCATCGTGATACCGAAATGTTATCGGAATTCGCTGTGGGAATTCGGAACCAAATGTGACGGCGAGAGGATTCAAGGTGGTCTAATTTTATTTAGTCGCTTTAATCTTAAGAGAGGTTCGATTTACAGTGACATTCTTATTTGCTAGTAATATTACATTTGCAGAAAAAAAAGCATGTCATGGGAGATTCCATTTAATCTTGTTCCGTACAACACAAAACTAAGGCATGATCCATATTTACTAAATTTGACGCAGTTTAAGGCATGCCGTTCGCAGAACTTGAATTCTGAAGATAACCCAGCCTCTCACAGAGGCATTTTTGTTAAAACGGTTTGTCGATATTTACTGTCAAGTTCAGAGGAACAATGAAATAACGTGGTATTAAATTTGTACATTTAATTAGACCAAGAGTCTATGATAGTGTATTTGTGGTGGTACTCTGTTGTTTTTCAAAGTTGCATTTATTTTAAGTTACTGAATATGTTCGAAAAGGTTTTGTGTTTGGTTTTGCAACAGTATGTAAATTCGTAATTCTGTAGTAAGTGAGGAAATTTGGTGAGTGAAAATGTTTTAGATAAAGTTATGGTTCTTCCACTGTTGATGAATTGTGTGTTATTTTACAAAGCTGTGCCAATGGTGGTGAGATCATGGATTGCTAATGATCTGGTTTGTAAAGGTCACAGGAATGAACTGTGATAAGAAAAAATTCCATTGATAACTGAAGGTTCTTTGATGATGAAAAGCTTCATTGGTAGCTGTATTAGTACAGTATATGTACACTGGAGAAATACGCTGTTACTGAAACCAGAGTATATTCACATTTCTTTGACCTCCCACCATGGTCATGAAATGCTAAAAAAAACATAAGAGTTAGATTGTTATATTTGGCTGTGTTTCTTCTGCAGGCATTTGTGATATTGAGTGAGATAGGTTTGTGTGATTGGTGTGTAACAGTTTTCCACCTATTCTTTATCTCTTTTTTGTTTGTAATCTTATCTTAATTATTCTGCATCATTTCACTTAAAATATGAATATTATTTCATGAAATCCAGAGGTGTTGTCGAGTTGCTGAATGGTTTTGGAATACATAATGAAAGTATGTGTCAGCAGTGTGTGTGTTCTTGCACTATGTTTTGACACTTGAATGTCATTGACGTGACCTGTAATGTGATAAGTACCACTCTGAAAATCTGAAATTTTTAAAAGTATTTGTCACTAAGTTTCCAGATTACAAAGACTTATGTTTTTAAAACAATTGTTTTTCAGTTATTATACCCACGGACATGTACACTTTGAAAGTATGGTATCTTACACTGAAGAAGATTATAAATTTTAACCACTTGAGAAGAAAGTAGTGAAACAAAGTAAGTGCATAATAATACTTTGATAATACCAAGATTAAGTTCCTTACAAGACTGATTGGAAGGAGTTGTGGTTGATGAGGAACCCCTGAATAATATTGGAGATGGTAAGTTTCCTTAAAAAATTATGAACACAAAGGAGTTATTTCAATTCACAGTAAATATTTGTACTTCATTGTCTAATGTATGAGTCTGCGGCCACTTGCTTGCTGGGGTTGTGCGTTCAAATCCTGCTGGGGGCATGGATGTTCGTTCTCTTGTGAGTGCTGTGTGTTGTCAGGTAGGGGTCTCTGCAATGAGCTGATCACTTGTCCAGAGTAGTTCTACCAACTGTGGTGCATCATTGTGTTTGATCTGGAAACCTCAAGAATGAGGAGGCTGTGGCATGTGTTGGCCCACAACACCACAGAAAAATATTTTTATAAGAGTGACAGAATGTGCATAACCTCATATAAACTTGGAGTCACTTGAACCAACATAGGATGTGATCTGACGACAAACTTTTATATTTGATGAATGCCTATTAATCCTTGAGTTTTTGTGTTCTTTTTTCAGACCTGTTTCACACTGGTAGTATGGAGGATGTACCTTTAAGAATCAGCTCAGATGAGCGGGACTTTGAAATGGATGAAAGTGATTTTCTTCTTCAACCTCCAGACCATGAAATTCGATCAGGCACATCACGTTATCGTAGTGCCAAGAGATGTGCAAGATGCCTTCCATTGCTTCATTGTGGGTATGTTTCTTTTCTTTCATTGGATTCTAAGGGAAGGAGAAATTCTGATGGAGTAATTGTTGTGAAGATGAAATGTGATTCCACATTAAGGTTTCTGTACCCCAAACAAAATTATCAGTTCTATTTGTTGGGGTGGGGAGGTCACACAATCTTATTTTATGGGTTAATGGTGTGGTAAAGTTTGAGAACCCCCAACTTACTGTGTAAATCATCCTTTCTTGCTTTAGAATATCCAGTTTGCATTTTGTAATGTGAAGAGATTTTTATGCTAGTATTAAAATATGGTTACAAATTTCTTTGATTTCTTGCTCAATTACATCATCAGAAATTTAAGCATAAAACTTTGTCTTAACGTTAGATTTGTTCTGTTGGTTTTGAATTCCTATACTAATTTATTGTCAGAATGATCTTTTTGGAATATGTAAACAAATTTGGTTAGAATTAATGTAATCTTCTGGGTTGTGTATATGTTTGTACTGAATAATTATATCATGATTGTGATATGTTCTGCTGAGTGTTATATACCAGAAGTGCACTAAACCCTCACAGCCATGCTGCATTGGTCGATCCTACTTGTGGCACCTTTCACCTGAACCATGAGTATTATAACTGTACAGGAGTCATGCTGTCTTGTTTCCTTCAGATTTATTTTAGATGGCATTCATATCAGGCGATCTACAGTTGGGGGACTTGCAACTTGGAAAGCATGTAAGGAATGCAGGTAGTGTGAGCTTATGCCAGCTTCATCTTCCCACCTTCCTCACCTCACGAGTTTGAAGTTGTAAGTCCCAAACTATACATTTGAGGACTTAATCAACTTAAATCATAACTTTATATTCTCATTTAGAATTTAATGGGGCATAATACCACAAAATTAATTTCCTTCATGACCGTGCATCATCATTGCATCCAGTATGGGGCCCCAGTGGTTTCCTTTGCATCAGAGTTAGGAATCCCATTTTTAAAAATCAACAGACAGGGCACTTAATAATATTTATGTGGCCAGGGTTGGGGGGTCTAAAAGATGAAATTTTTGACCCATCACACAATTAAACAAACAAGGTAATTTATTGATAAAAGGCTGAAGTGATGGTGATAGTAATAGTACTTTGACACAAACACAGACACTCAATTCACTGACTAATTTTTCTTTACATACCCAGTTTCAGTCCAGACTCTGTACTCGGCATTCTGTACATTTCTTCCTGTCCCTTTCCTACTCCTTCCTGTTAGTGGTTGATTGATTGCTGTCGGGCTCCTGTAGTTGTTTTCTCCCACTGTCAGAAAGTCAAAACCTGCATACGCCTTTCCAGACTTGACTGACTACTCTGACTTGAGAAGAATCTGGGACAGTTTGGTGTCCCAAAGCATATAGTATGGGTCACTGGGACAGAACTGAAAACCCATAAAACCAGGACATAAAGGGATCCTTAACCAGGGTGGACCAATTTTAAAGTATGACACCAAATATAATATTGCTAGCAGCAGCTGCCCATGTTTGTTGCGTATGCTGAACTGTATGTGTGCATGTGTGAGCTGAAAGTGAGATAAGGCACGTGATAAAAAATATATTGTGAGTTCTTTGGACTCTGTTAGCAAACTGCCAGCTCGCTCCTTGTTGATTAGATAAGGTGCAGAAGAGGAAGTATGGTTACACAATGGTGAGCACTTCTCTTTATGAATTTATGTGGAAAAATTACAGGGCTTAGTAAACTAAGATCATGTAGCATGCATGTTGTATTATTGCAAAATGTAACTTGCATAACTAAGTACAGTTATATAAAAGGGTAACCAATAATTGTTAGAAACAAACTTTATAGGAAAAATTCCAAAATGACAAAAGTAAAACCGTCATTTACTTCAGTTTCAACCATTCAGGATGTAGAAGATAGAGAACTGATACCAGATTCAAGTGTTACAAGGAGAAGTACAGGGTAAGGCATTTTACTTACATTACCATTGTCATGTTCAGAGATATTGGCATGAGTCTCAGGAATGAATCTATAGCTGGAGTGAGCTTCACAGTTTTGAACAAAGAACAGATGTTTATGGTTTTTGAGACCATGTATGCAGTCTTGTAGGTTGAAATCATGTGTCAGTAGAATATGCTACCTCCAGTTTCACATTGTAAAGAGGAATTTATAAAAATATTTCACCTTCATGTGAGGTAAGGATTTTATTTGACTGATACGAACCAAAATTAAATGTAAGATATTAGGATCTTACAGTAGTGACTATAACTTTCACTGTCTCCTGAGATGTGATGCTATGCAGTCTGGTAGAGGCACCATAACCAGTCCTGATGATGGAGGTAACGTGTTTCATGGGGATGTTGGTGAACTGTCATACTGTACAGTGTTGCTTCCCCATTGACAGTAAGCATCAACATTGATTTTAATTTAATGAGATGAAACATAAAGACAGATGGATGAGTATGCCGACCTCAATACTGTGCGCTTCCTTCATGCACTTTGTGCAAAGAATTCATAAAAAATATGAATTGTTCTTATGGAGTAATGTGTCCCTGGAACTGAAGTTGCATGTTTATAAAACTAACCAATTTCAATATGGTTTAGTTCTTGATATGTTTAGCGGAATGCATTAAAGAAGTATAATCTTCATTTTGCTTCTTGCGACCTTCAGAAGGGTATGAAAGTAAGCAATATGATGGCAGTATATGTGTGTGTGTATTTTAATGGTTAGAGACTGTACATTTTTGCTGTTATGTCAGATCCTAGCACAATCAAGCGTGTTTTTTAGTCTTGGCACTTTTTGTGTTTCTGTCACATATGCTAATACATTTTGTTGATTCAGACTTCTTAACAACTGCATTCAAGTTTTAATTCTGTCACCAGAATGCCTACCTTTGACATAAATTATACTGTGCACAGTCTGGCGCTGACATAATCACTAAATAATACATTGAATTATAAGCGTGCATATAGTGTGTGCTGGCACACCCTATTGTCTTCAAAAAAAAGAGCAAAGCTTTGGTATTTCATGTCTCATTTTTAAGTATTTATTTTTTACACAGAGTTCAGTTGTTCATATTTTAAAAAGTTTAGTTAAATTTCATTTTATATAGTTTGTTTGGTGAGTAAAAATAAAGACCATTATTACTGTGTGCAAGAAATTTTTGCCTTTAAAAAATGAAAGGTAGAATTCGCTGGGTGCACACCCTAATGAAATATTCTGTGCATACTTATGCATTGAATTGTGTCATTATGTAATTTACTGGAAATTTCCAAGTGTTGCTTTCCTCTTTTAGGTAGATTTTGGTAATGTTTTTATTGAACTTGTCCGCGTACTGTTATGGCACAAAATTTTTGAAAATAATTTAGGAAAAAATTAAATACGTAAGAAAATTGATGCCTGCAAACTGGAAAAAGTTGTTATTTCCATGTAAGTGGAATAAACAGTTTCCCATCAGATTTTCCTATACCGAGATGTAAATATATCTGACATCTCATACACATTTGTACTCCCATTAATGTGTGTGTGTGCAGACGCACACACAATTGAAACTTTGTGGTCGATAGGGAAGAGTGAATTATTTCTCGTAAGTAGTCAACTTGAAATATTTGCAAAATATTGTCTGTGTGCATTAGAACGAAGTATATTAAAGTACATGTGGCATAATTTCCTGGTGCTTTAAATATTTATCACACTGCACATCATGATGTGGATCATGTTTGTCTTCTGAGACATGCACTCTTCTGTGCTGTCATGCACCACAGAGTGGTAAGTCCAATGTTTTGCAACAACCTGTCAGTCTTGTCTTCAAGGGTAATACTTTGATCCCTGAAGGTGGGACCGATAGGTTGTACCGAAACGTCGGCACGGAATTACCACTCTACGCTGCGTAATATCCCAGAAGAGCCCATATCTCATCTACTTTGTGCCGGGAGCCGGAAATCATGCATGTTCTTCTGTTCATTTTTCAGAAGGTATTATACAGTTCATAAAAATTTAATTTAATGGAATGTTTAATTGAATGAAGAGTTTTATGGCCACCTGTCGTCAGTTAAATTAAGGCACTGTGGGTCGCCTCGTTCATGCAGTGGTTATTTATCAGCATTATTTTTCCCCCATAATCCACTTTCATGTTAGCCAAATTTGTATGCAGGACCTTGATTCTTGCCACCTTACTCTTTGAATTATTTTTTTCATAATTGAACTCTTATAATGACTTAGCAGAAGTTTAAGATTCCCTTCGTTGAGAAATAGGAAGCTGAACATAGTGTGGAGGCAGTCCGTTTAATTCAAATAAACGCGAATTTGTAATTACGAGTTATTGTATTATTTTGAAGTTTCCCGCCGTGACGTGAAAGAGGGCGGTAGCAACAGACCGTTATTCGCAGTTGACGTACGGCATGTAGGCGACGTGTGTGGAAGGGTAAAGGAAATCTAACGTAATATTATTATTCAGAAGCAGCGTTTCAAGGGCATACCTGAGTTAACTGTAAAGTATGGATTCTTCAAGAATTAGTGTTGCGGAAACCGCATCAACAACTACACTCGTAAAAGAAGACATTCCTTTAATCCCCAAATATACAGATGACTTTTGTTCAAGGTTAGATTTAACTAGCAGGTACACTTATTAATTAGACGAAACTGCTACGCTTGCATTATAGTGCACTCGCCTTTAATGTTTATGAAAATATTTTATGTCTATTGCATGCATGCTGTGAAATAGTTTCATTTTGCAGTCGAAACGCCCAGTGACGTTTATATTTACAAGGCCTTGGCTTCCCATATGAATGGCGGTCGTTTAAGGATTAATTTTGAACTCTGACTCATTGAAACTTTGTTTACGTAAGTTGTTTCGTATTGCTTTGGAATGTAGATGTTGAAAGTCCAGTTTACTCGAGACAGGCACAGAATTTGAAGCCTCGGAGATTGCGCAAAAACAAATTTACATGAATGGTTCTCTCGGTCGGTGGAACTCTGACAAACCCAAGTCGAGTCTTTTTTAGCGTAAGGTGGAAGGATTGTTCTCTTGCGTATTCTTTGATGGATGTATGTGTCGCCATGAGTGTTGTGAAGTGTTGCAACACACAAGCTGATGTTTTCCCACTCCCACTTTCTCCTTGACTCTCTACCATTCCTACTTCAGGTAGTGGTTAGAGGCATTGGTGGTTGGTGTAGACCTAGGTCTTGTATTAGAATCATCTCGTTACTTTGTACGATAGTCTCGATGCTCCAGCTGTACCATCATTTCCGTTGTAGAACATGCTGTCAAGAATATATGGGTGGGTGTGATAATCTGCCTGATTATGTGTGTTGTCTTGAACTGATCATACTGTGACACTGTGTGCATTGTGACCCTCCAGTGGCACTAGTAAACTGTGACACAACATTAAAATTCACCAAGATGTCTCTGTTATGTAGTGTGATGTTGCTTGTGGATTGCTTTGGCCCCAGGCCTATAGCAAGTGGGGTGCAAATGGGTGGACTGCAGCTGCTACAAATGTGACTCACTAGGAATTTGCAAAATACCAAACACAGACATGCAGATCACAAATGAGCTCTATGAAGACAGCATCACAAAGCCAGTATATGAAAAAAGCACAGTTGTGATTGAAAGCACAAGCAGCAAACGGTAGATGCAAAATAGGTTCATAAGTAAATAATGCAGTATGATTCTAGTTAGAGTACTGTAGCAGAAGTGTAGATACATAGGTTAGAGTGCTGTAGTGCATTCTGCTTCTGGAAACCCTCTCATCGTGAGTGGCCCAGAATCTTCCACTAACATGTGATTCTTCTGCGTATTGTGGTGTGCAGTGTTATAGAGAGCACTTTGTAATTAAAGTGTTTGTGGACCTGATGACGGTGCTTTGTTGCTTGTATATACATTATATGTGCAGAGTGTATATATAGTAGAGAATTTTGTACATATGAAAACTTGTACACATATGCATCCACACTGGAAGCCACTACACCCACTGTATTCACGATCTAGTTGTGTGCCTGGTTGGCCCACCGTGTTTTCCATGGTGACACAATGTGGTTTCACTGTTGTATCCATGGGTATGTTCACCTTATCAGTTGTAGGTAAGCCAGTATAGTCTGGCCATTATAATGGCAGTGAAGCATGAGGTATCAAGTTCATCACACTATACCACAGAATGCCTGCCTACCTTCATGAGCAGGGTAGTGGGTGAAATATTGAGAACTAAATTTGATGGGCAGAACGCAGTGTTTTACTGATTTGAATACAGTAGCATTACAAACACCCACACCCAACAGGATAAAGAGTCCCTTTTAATGGCATACATGAGCATGCAAAACTATCCATCTTCTCAAATGCTTGGAATTCTTTATACACATTTTCATATTAGGCTGAAATATTTTGATATACTATTTGCTGGTGGCAATGAGTGTGCTGTTTAGTGCTTTTTGAAGTGGAATCTTATGTCAAAAGAGAAACATTCATTTATAATCAATATTTCTGAAGTTATAGTTGCAATGACAGATTATCAAGGCCCCTTAATGACAGGCATACAGTGTTAGTCAATCCCCGATATTTCTTAGTGTCTTGCTGTGGAAATTCCAGTACCTGGGCTATCCCTTGTATCTTGCAAAATTTCTTCCATGCACCTTACTCTTTCAGTCTATTCTGAAGGTGGAATCAGTAAGTGCCTCCAAAATATGTAACTAATTACCAGTTGACATAGAGTTTGTGCACTGACTAGGCTATGGGCTGGGTGGTCTGGAGTTTGAATCACTGCAATGGCAGGAGATCTTTCTCTTCTCCAGAATGTCCAGAGTGGGTGCGGCATGATGTTGACAACTCACCACCATGTGGTACTGAGGTTAAGAATAGTGGAGCTGTACATCTGCTTCCTCTATATACCTTTATGGCATGGACAGGGACAGTGCTACCTTTATCATGATCTTGTATTCAAGTAGACTTCTAAGTCTTCAAAACTATGAAGCTTTTTCATGTGCCTGTTTTGTAGTAAACCATGTGAGGGATTATGAAGATGTGGCATAGCCTGGAGTGCCCTTCTCTTGTGCTTTTAAAGCTGTATCATGAACTGTGGCAATTTTGTTGTTTAGATGTTGCTCATGGTTGTGGAGGAGATGTTGTCGAGAAAGAGAATTGAGATCTCGGACAATTGTTCTTGGTCATCCATGTTCAGAGAAGTTTCCACCAAATGTAATACGAAATCAGAAATACAATATCATAACATTCTTACCATTGGTAAGTATGATAGTGATATCTGATTATAATTATACTTGGTTTAGATGATAACAATACAGGCAATGTATGTACAACATAACATTGAGATGTGTTTGTGTATCCATTGTTACAGTGGAAAAGCAATAAGGATTACATATTCTGAGTGTGTGTTTGTAGCCTTTGGCATTTGGCATGTAATATACATATATCATATTGTCTATGGCCTGTGTGCGTCTACAATATTTTTCCGCATTATCTCAAACAGCATGAATTCACCGAACGTAAAATCCTTGTTTTGATTTTCCCTAAAACTTTGGTTTGAAACATTTTTCATTCTAAGAAAAACTGAGTGAGATATCACCATGAATGTGTATTGGTCTTCATGTAAAGTACCCAGATTTGTCAGATTTTAATGAAACTGGAATTTCTTGACATATTTTTGAAAATTACTCAATATCAGATTTCATGAAAATGCATCTAGTGGGAGCAGAATTGCTTCAGGTGAATGGACAGACATGGCAAAGCTAGTAGCTGCTTTTTGCAATTTTGCGAATCCCTAAAAAATAGTTAAATTTTATCATTGCAATTTGTTACCCCACCCAGTTGCAATGTGTACATGTAACACTCTATTTTATTTTATTTTATTTTATTTTATTTACATGCTGAATTTGTGATGTTTATTTTCAGAGCTGCATGTGAGGTGAACAGTGATTCAAAGTATCCTGTACATGTTGGAAGGATTACTTAAACCACAAAATACCCATCTGATTTTTAAAATGTTCAGTCACCCCCTTTTTTCTTTTCTTTTCTTTCCCAATCAGTGTTCCTTGATGATGCTTTTACACTTTGTTGAGAATAATATCAATATACATGGGGAACAGATCTTAAGAAATTAAATATCTTAATTATTGAGACAGATTTTATGCTTTGGTGCCATGTTATGTAGTCCTGTTTTTTAAAGAACCATATCATTGTACAAACATTTTTGTTCTGTATGTTGCTTCCATTTTTAAAAATTGATTTAGTCTGTTTAAATTTGAAATTTTTTTTAGAGCTGAAGATAATTTTTTTTATTGTTTCAGGTGCTTTTTCAGCAGTTCAAATTTTTCTTGAATCTGTATTTCCTTGTGATGGCAACAAGTCAATTCATACCTGATATCAGGATTGGATACCTCTACACTTATTGGGGCCCTTTGGTAATATGTCTGTGGACAAATATTGGTGTAATATTGTGTATCACAAGAGAAACATAATCACATTAGTAGCTGAGGATCATGACTTTGTTTCTTTATCCTTCGCAGACCTTTGTATTAACAGTAACAATATTCCGTGAGGCTGTTGATGACATTCGTCGGCATCAGAGGGACAAGGAAGTAAACAGTCAGAAATACAGACACTTGGTGAGGGGAAGAGATACTCCTGAGCTTGTCCCATCTTCGAAGCTTCGCGTTGGAGATCTGGTTAGTGTTTATGAACTGGGAATATATAATGCAGCCTGTATCACAAGAGCTTTATTGCCTAGGAAGTCTGAATCTATTGGAAAATGTGAGAGTTGAGGTTTAACATGCAGTTCAGCTTACCTTATTCCATAAAATATTTTGAAGTGCTCTAAAATTCCCATTTGGTGCAGGCTTCCTCTGCAATCTAGCTGCTTCAGTCATGGATGCAATAAAGTGGACACAGTGTTATGGACATTATCATTTTTTCCAATATTAGCTGCAGGTGCCAGAAAAGTTTGGCTTGATATTTAGGTGTCATTTGAAATGTGACACTAATAATTACATAAGGAATACAGTTTTGAACAGTAATCACGTTAGTATTTATTGATTGTAGTCACCAGGTATTTAAGTTTTCAGCTAATGTGTGTTCTGCAGTGTGACATCTGACAATGTAATCTCAACATTGCAAGACAGAAAGCAGGCTTGTAAGCAGACACAAGCTGCTACAAAGGAATGGTCACTGTGTTTTAGTTCAGAATACAACATTTGAGTATGTGCAATTTGTACCTTTCTCCATTTCAGTGTTGAGCATAAAAGGGAATGGCACATTCTATGTGCTCATATACTGTAGATGTAAGACACACAGTTGTAGGTTTGACATTGTCATTTTGTAGTATCTACATCCTGACAGTGTGACTTTCGCATTTGCCATGATCTACAAGTTTTGCTATGTCTTTTCTCCCTGCACTGAGTATTAAGTGGAGTTGGGGAGTATGCAGATGACTGTAATTCCATCTGACCATGACAGTACATCAGTTGAGTCTGCTGTAATCACGGAAATGTTACAGGTGATAGTGGAGAAAGATCAGCGTGTCCCAGCCGATTTGGTCCTCCTAAGGACAACGGAACGGTCAGGGGCATGCTTTGTTAGGACAGATCAGTTGGATGGAGAAACAGACTGGAAGCTTCGACTTGCTGTTCCAGCAACACAAAAACTGGAGTCAGATCATCAGCTTTTTGACATCAGAGCATCCCTGTTTGTTGAGAAACCACAACGAGACATTCACAGTTTCATAGGGACCTTTACTAGGGTATGTAGTATATTTTTACTTTATGATGCAGTCCTTAGGCAGAGAACTGTACTGTTCACAGTGTATCTGTACAGGGTGACTGTGAATGAGATTTACGATTTTAATCTTGTACTATTTGAAGCATGTCTGAGGTAGAGTTAAGAAATATAAACCATTTGAAAGACTAAAACTCATAGTGTTACAAAGAACTAATTAAGTTTCATGTGAAACTATGAGTGGTTCAAGCAGTGTGTCAGGCCAGTGTTCAACCTACTGTGAAATGTTTTGGAGAATATTGTCAGTTGTTGCTGAGGCCTGTGTGATCCATGTCTTGCTGTCTTATGGTGTTGCTGGCTTTGGAGGGACAGAGACATTCCCTTCCCAAACTTCTACATGAAAAAAGTCCTTGGGCATGAGATCTGGTGATCTGAGGGGCCATTTGATACTTCCTCTTAGCTAATACATGTTCTCTCTACCTTTCTTTAAAATGGTAGCATTAGCAGCTGCCAGTTTAGTGAAAATGTCTATCTGCACTACTCGGTCCTCCTGCAGTCACCTTTTGAACCAGATGATAGCCCTTCATATAACAGTAAGAACATTGCACTTTTATTCCATGTGCCCAGACCTTTTGTTGCTTCATATTACAAATATTTCAGAGTTTACCTTCGTGTAGAGTAGCATCCATTCTTGGTTGTTTCACATATGCCATGTCTAATTTGAAGTGATTGTATTCATTGTAGCATGATGGATATGGAAGTGAAGACAGTCTGGATGTTGAGAACACTCTTTGGGCAAACTGCGTTGTTGCGTCAGGGTCAGCTTTAGGTGTGGTGGTGTATACCGGCTCCGAGACAAGGAGCGTGATGAACAATTCACAGCCTCGCAGTAAAGTTGGCCTACTTGACTTGGAAATAAACCAGCTGACCAAGGTGTGGGAATTCCCATGTAACATGCAGATGTGATATGCAAATGTTTGAATTATGTTTTTGCTGTAGCAGATGTTTGTCATTGTACCTTCACTCTGAACAGCATAGAATTAAACATGAACGTATAATGCTGGAATGTAATGTTTCTCTTCCTCTCAAGGCATACCTGTCCCCCAGTCTAAGGGAAGAGTGTTCAAGGACAAAATATAAGGAGAATATTTTGTCCTGAAAAAAAGTTACAAATTTAAGACTTTTAACTCTAACCTGAGTATATTCTTCACCTGATAATTTCATGGTGTTTGAGGGTGAGATGTGTGGAACATATAAGATTTATGAGGGAAAGAAGGTGCACATTTAATACGTAGGTAAAGTGTGTGCAAATATAATGGGAAAATCATATGTGGTACCTGTAAAACATATATATAATGGTTCTGCATTTCAGCAACCATTGTAAGTGGTGACCACATTTTCAGCCTGTGCCAATGAATGTGAAGTTGATGTTTAGTGATGCATGAAATTGCATTGTTTTACAAAACATTGGTCATCAGAACTTCTAATATGTATATATTTTCTTCTGCAGGTATTATTTGGAGCTGTTCTGGGACTGGCCATGGTTATGATGTGTCTCAAAGGATTCAGCGGTCCATGGTACAGATACATGTTTCGATTTGTGCTGCTGTTCTCTTACATTATACCTATCAGGTATGCACAAGTGACTTAGTACATCAGTTCTGATCGTGTATGTGCTAATTCTTGTAACATGTTGTTATAGAGTCTTCGTAATATATGGGTAATATTACGTTGTTTTTATGTTCATACCATGCACATTGATTAATTAATGTATATTATTATTCCAACAAATATAATAATAAATGCTTTACATTATTTACACACTAAACTTAATCCAAAACGAGTTTTTTTTTCATGTTGCTAATCAGTATTACTTGTATATTTTATATATATATATATATATATATATATATACACACATATATACCTATGCTGAACTGTGAGTAAAGGATGTTACATGTTATGGAAAGTCTGCTGTGCCTTCCTGAAGAACACTGTAGAGCCCTTTCACTAAATTGTTGTTCTAAAATTTTTTTAACAGTTTACGAGTAAACCTCGATATGGGGAAAGCGTTTTACTCATGGTCTATTCAACGTGATAAAGATATTGCTGGAACTGTTGTGCGTTCTACAACAATACCTGAAGAATTGGGCCGCATCTCGTACCTTCTAAGCGATAAAACAGGAACGCTGACACAGAATGAGATGGTTTTTAAGAAGCTACATCTCGGGACTGTGTCATATGGAACAGAGACATTTGATGAGGTAAGTAATGTGACAGTTTGTTAAAAAGGAATTTTTCTTCTTATGGACACAAAGAAGAAGAGACTCCTTTGTGAACATTAAGTTTCTTAATTTTTGGGCACTGATCATTCAGTTCATTCACAGTTCAGACTTTTTTACAGTGAATGTAACAGAAATACTAGCATCGGGTGAATACAATTATTTAACATAAATGCAAGTGCATTGAAAATGTCTGCTTAGAGCCTTGCATAATGTCACAACCATATAAACCAGATGTGGTCACCATTGGGAGTCATGTGGGAAGATCTGGTGTGATGTACAAAGTGATACCATGCAAGACAGATGCTTTCAGCTGGGAAAGTTCTGCAGTGGAAGCCTAGTATATAATAGAAAGTGTTTGATTCGGATAGAAGTTTGCTACTTGTGGCAGTATAGCTAGAGTTAACTGGCCAGAGGTAGAGGCTTTGGGTTGTTGGAGTGGGAAATTAATGTGTGTGGAAGTTCACTGGATCATCTTCACAGCCTGTTATGAGTGTGAGCACTGAACCTAGAATTTCTAAATGAGAGTTCTAACTTACCTCTGTCACTGTAACTCTAATAATCCAAAATCAATCACCATAATACAGACTGACAAGCTATTTAAAAGAGGTAGTTCATAGTTTGTATCAATTATCATATCTGTGAAGATTTCACCTTGAGTATGATTGTTTCTACACCATTCTGCTGATGTATTTAATGTGTATATTTCCATTGACTGCCATGTAGACCATGGAAGCTACTGATACATGTTTGCCAGTAAATTATAGAAACATGTTCTGTCATGTCAGTGAAATTAGTTAATAATAATAATAATATAAGAGGGAGAATTGTTGGTTGTTATTTCAGGAGTCACTACACATTCAAGACAATGGCAGCATGATGTTTATGGGACTATAAAACCTGGAGTCATTGTCTGCAAAGTTTTAAGTTTGTCAACAGTGAAAATTTTCAGTAAGAATAGTAATATAACCATAGTGCTTTTATCCCTTGTTATTATCATAATTTCTATTTTTGTTTGTTTGTCTGCTCCAGGTTGCCTCCCATTTAAGCACAGCATATGCTCAACTTGCCAAGCAGTCAAGTTCAGATGTAGGTGCAGGAGGTTCTGCATCACCAATCCATATTCCTGCAGTGGCATCAAGTGGTGGATCCAAAGTACTGTAATGTTGAAAGAGTTTACCTTTTCTACCATAAGAATTGTGTGCCTCCATCTAACAAGTGTCATGGTATCTTCTAAATGGGAAATTTTATTTTCCTCTACTGTTCAGTACAGAGTGGGTAGAATTACTGAATTTGGTGGTATGATAATCAAAATCCACCGCACAATTAGGTATTGCTCCATTGTGGCCTGAATTGAGCAGGTGTAGCTTAGGACAATTGACAGTCCTTTTGGCACAGTGGTGAGCCATAGAAGAAACATACATTTGACTCTTGCCATAATTGTGTGCGTATTTTAGCTACATTATTTCATAATCAAAACAGTTGGTAAAGGTGTATGTAGTTGTACAGACAATCTTTTTCCTACCAATTTAAATTTATAAATTCACAAGATCTGGATATATGAATAATCAGGAGTCCAATACATAATGTAAAGTTCACCTATAACATACCATGCTGGCACAGAAGGGGGTAGAGCTATACCTCTACCCACTCTCAACCTTGGTGCTAGGTGAGGATGGGTGGTCAACACCATGCTGTTGCCACTGTACCTCTAGGACAGAGCCCCAGTAAATGTTGTAGGGGTGACTGGATGGGCCCCAGAGCCAGTCCAGATGGTTATAGATAAAGAAAATCTCCTTCCCCTCCCCCCTGGGGTTCAAACACCCGACCATCCTGCCTGTAGTAAGTCCTTGTACTGACTGATCTACGGTGGCCCCATATGAATTATCAGAATATTATGATGTTTTTTGGACTGTGCATCATTGTGATAACTGAAGAATAATAACCAACTAGATGCTACTTATTATTTTATTGTACTTCTTACAGGCTCAACATGTTTCGGGCACTACTATGCCCATCATCAGGAACTTGCGACTATAATGTTGATTACCACATGGTCGTTCTGTTCTTGGTTTGCTGTATGTTGGAGGTTAGGTGTGGGTAGGCTGGAGTAGTGTCCAGGCTACAGGCTTTAGCCATCTATTTGGTTATTATTCTTCAGTTATCAGAATAGTAATCTGTATTCTGGGATTTGCAGGTCTTATTTGTCAGGCAACATGTTATAACAACCCAGAAAACTTCAATTTTCAAACTTGCTTCATATATTAAAATGTATAGCATAAACACTATTAAGAATTTCCAATTAATTTGGCAACGTAAGTTATTAGTGCTGATACTTATGACATTGAAATAGAGTGTAGTTATTGTAACATAGAGAGTATTTGTTGAGCTACTTACGCGTAGTGATTAAAATCCCTGCAGATGCATTGTATGTCATGTGGATTATATATTAAATATTGTTATGTGAAGGTTCGTCGATCTGAAGTAACCCGAGTTCAGGAGGCTGTGAAGGCAGTTGCATTGTGTCACAATGTAACACCAGTATATGAAGAAACTGGTACTAGAACAGAATGCAAGAAGGAAGATCAAGGGCCAGGTGATTGTGATGAAAGCCCTGGCTCAGTAGAAAGTCAAACAGAAGCTGATCAGCATTACTGGCAGCCAAGAAAGGAAACCTGCACCTATCAAGCATCCAGTCCAGATGAAGTGAGTGGAATTGCAGCAATTATGATTATTAGCATCGGCTTCTGGGTGAAGAAAGTTATTTTGCTGACATTAATAGGACACCTGATAAAGAGCATGTGCTTCCTTGTGTCAGGCAGACATGCTTTGGGGTGGGAATTCCAATAGGTTCGTGATCCAGCATACCCATTAACATACCTGTAACACAGGTTCATGTGAGCAGTTCATGTGCCATTATAAGTTGTGGTCCCTGTGTGATAGACCATGTGTGGTGTTGACTGTGAGTGTAAAATGCTAGGCAAATGTGCAAAAACTTAAAGAATGATATGCAATTCTCTAGCATTAGTGTCACGCCATTTCAAAAAGTTTGCTTCTCTCCAGTATGGAATGAAGTAATAATTTAAACTTTTGAAGTTCCTTTTCTCTCTCTCTCTCTCTCTCTTTTTGGGGGGGGGGGCTTGGGCTTAATGTCACTGTGAAAGATTTTTGCTGCCCATATAGTTTTTGCATCAGTTAACACTACCTTGGGAAGTATATCTGTGGTTAGATCTAAAGAAAAATAATGAGAGAAGGGAGGGAGGTTTGAATCATTGTTTGTACTTGAGTCACATTTTAAACCAATATCTAGGTAAACTGAAAATTATGATCATCTTGAATGTGACACCCTAGGGAACAGTAATTTTCACCATTGTAAGAACTTAGAAAGTGTTACATGTACTATGTGATACATAGCATGTAAATATGTGAAATTCCATGACACTACATCTGAATGTAATTTCTTCTTATTTGGAGTGTGAGGACTGTCCCTTTTGTAACAGGTGGCTTTGGTAAAATGGACAGAGGAAGTTGGTTTAGCTCTGGTGAGACGAGATCTGACCAGTATGCAGCTGCGCACACCAGCTGGAGTAACACATTCGTATACCATCATGCAGGTCTTCCCATTCACTTCAGAGACAAAACGCATGGGCATCATACTCAAGGTATGAACTTTTGGAAATTGAGACCTGTGTAGCTGAAATTACATGTTAATATTGAATAAATGTTATTGGAAATTGGAAATTTTAGGAATGCATTCATTGCCTCAGAAGATCATGAGTTTTCCTCTGCTGTAGAATGGTTTTACTGAAAGTGATAGGAATGTAATAAAACTCATTAATGAAGGGTTTGACATTGGATAGTTTGTCATTGTTAAATTATTTTATTTGCATTCATTATACTGTACTTGCATAAATGCGTGAATGCAAATGCATTTATTTTACATCAGTCCTTTCTGAAAATTCTGGCGTACCAAATGTTAAGCATAATGATAGTGCCACCATTTCGTGTTTTGGGGGATCTTCTATTCAGTGAGATCTTGGCTGTTGCTCATTGTGGAAATTGGTGTGACATATTATGTGCTTATTATTCATTAAAGTACATTTTTGAACTTTGTTTGGGGTTTCATTATGTATTGTGTGGCTGATTGCAAACACTTTGCCATATTTAAACTAAGTATTTGTTAATAAAGCATGGGGATTAGACGAGATTAGGAGCAGATGTGCGAGATGCTCCAATATAGCGAACTTGCTTAGTTATTTGTTCCCCATATTATAAGTCTTGTACCAGGATTTATAGGAACATCACTTTTTCTAATGAGTGGTTCCCCGTTCTCCATACACGTAACTTCCACAAAAGGACTGTGTAATAAATGTAATATTTTCCTGCAGGAAGAACACACAGGTGAAATTGTGTTCTACCTCAAGGGAGCTGATATAGTCATGTCTGGCATTGTTCAGTACAATGATTGGTTAGAAGAAGAATGTGGGAACATGGCACGAGAAGGCCTTAGAACTCTTGTTGTTGCAAAGAAGATCCTTACTGAAGAGCAATACATGGATTTTGAGGTTCGTGTCCTTTACACACATTATTACAAATTGGTGTATTGTAAGTAATTACCGTATTTACCCAAATCTAACACTTTTTGTCCCTGAATTGTAGTAGTGAAAAGGATGGGATGATCTTAAAGTCACCAGCAGGGATTCACACAGGAAACTGCAGTTATACTCACTTTGAAACTTAATAAAATTGCTTAATAAGACCATGTTTATTTTTTACATTATTTGATAAAGTCAGACATCTTACATGTGATGCCAGTCCTTCTTTGTGTTAAATGTTTTGTGATACATGTAAAAGGTTAAGTTCCTTTGCATGCTGTGGAGATACATAGGGGTAGTATAGGTACAGCTCCACTCATTCTAAACCTTGTTACTAGATGCAAGTTAGTAGTCAATTTCATGCTTACCCTCATTACTACCAGTAGCCATTGAATAGGAGGCTGGGTGGACACCAGAGCCAGTCTGGAGATTTTGGAGAATAGAAGAGTACCATATCCTTGCCAGAAATCAAACCCTGTACCACCCAGCACATAGTCATTTTCCCAGCTATACATGATAAATTTATGTATTCACCTAACTGTGGGATAGAATCCAACAGCATTCACTCAAGGCATTAGTCTCATTGTACATTTACTCCCAAGAGAAATGCCAACAAAAGAGCAGTTTAAAATTTAATTCAGTGTTTTATACCTACTACTGGTCGGCTAGTTTATCTGGGTAACACCCATTTCTCTGTAGACACGATACAATGCCGCAAGGATGTCAGTGTCGGATCGCGTTGCACATGTTGCTGCTGTTGTTGAGAGTTTGGAACGAGAAATGGAGCTGTTATGTGTGACAGGAGTCGAAGATCGACTACAGGATAGAGTACGTCCCACCTTGGAATTACTGCGTAATGCTGGAATCAAGGTTTGATATACTGTACATTATTTTAAAATGTTGGATTTGTTAGTAATAACTGCTTAAACTTATGACACTGATGAGCTTGGAACTGTCTTTAATATAGGTTGTATATTTTGAAAAAGCATCATGTAAGCTCTGACATGGTGAAGAGTGGATTAAAACTATTATTCCTTCCCACATATTCAACATTAACATATTAGGACAATGCTGCATTAGTGTGTCAGCATTAACAGGCAAGGCAGGTGTATTTCATGCAGGATTTATTTGAAGATAAGACATCTGTAATATGAGAACACTTCTTTTTCAAATTACAAACAGCAGAGTTGCCGCATAGTTGTCATGCTGTCACAAGATTTGTATCCTAAGTTGCTTCATATGTTGCAGATTTGGATGTTGACAGGCGATAAACTGGAGACAGCAACTTGCATTGCCAAGAGCTCTCGCTTGGTGTCGAGGACTCAGAGTCTGCATGTGTTCAAGTCCGTAGTTACTCGCACTGATGCCCATCTAGAACTAAATACATTCCGTAAGAAACAGGATTGTGCACTCGTCATTAGTGGAGATTCATTGGAGGTGAGCGATAGAGTACCAAGGTTACAGTATTCCTATAGTAAAACCAACTAGATGCACCAATGTATCAAATTTATTTATTTTAGAATGACACTCTACATTTTTCAGACGGTCTTTCCGTCCATCATCAGGAGTTCAAGACTGTACATACAGCAACAGGCATTTGTCAAACAGATACTGCTCTCTGCAAGCAGAGTAGAGTGTCATTCTAAAATAAATAAATAGATTTGATACACTGGTGCATCTAGTTGGTTTTACTATAGGAATAATAATACAATGCACGGCCCTGTGAACGTCAAAGTTAGAGTATGCCTGTCTTTATCGGAATAATTTAAACTCCCATCATTAGCCTGTTGTCAGCTGTTAAACACAGCATCACAAAATAATATTTGAAGCCTTGCATTGTGACCATGCACAGCAAATGATCAGCCATTCTGTAAGCACATGTTTGTATGAAGAGTTCATTGTAGAAACGAAAGTGTTCAAGATTAAGTTGAGCAGTCAATTCATTGATGACAGATTGGAAAGCTGACCCTAAGCAGCTGCTTGTCATGTCCAGATATTAGCAAAGAAACAGTGGTAGGCTTCTCTGTGACATTCTTCCATCTTTCAGAACATTATATATATATATATATTGTTCATTATTATTAATTCCAATAATTTTTCACTCAGAAACTTAATATGTAATGTTAAGATGACATTCATTATCACGTAGTTTCCATTGCATGCAGGATTTTGAGATGTTTAAAAGGGGCACATGCAGTACAGGTTGCTGTTACGGATCTATCAGAATTGTCCAGCTTTTATGAAGGCACCATTTTATGAAAGTAGGAAATGAAATATAATATACTGGCCACACAAGTTACTGTGGTGTGATGTCAATAATTGCAGGTCTGTCTTCAGTATTATCAGCATGAATTTTTGGAGCTAGCTTGTGGCTGTCCAGCCGTAGTGTGTTGTCGCTGTTCACCCACACAGAAAGCTGAGGTTGTACGTCTCATTCAGTTACACACTGGTAGGCGTACAGCTGCCGTAGGAGACGGAGGCAATGATGTGAGCATGATTCAGGCTGCTGATGCAGGTACGCCTTCAAAATGTTCAAGTGACATTGTTTTGTAGTTTATTGTATGGCATCAGATGGCAAGAAGTAGCTGAAAGGTGAACTGCAAAGAAGTGGAGGTATTCATAGCCTGTTTGAGGATACTGTCCTAGCATTAGTCTGAAGAGACTTTTATCATATATGCCTTTTCCATAATTGTGCCACAGGAAGCAATTCATCAGTGTCAGAACTTTGGTAACCACCCAGGGGAATCCCTCTTTCCACTCACTAGTAGGGAATGTATTTCTCAAAACAGTATGTGCAAGATATGCATGTACGCCATATGAAATACAGATACTCAGAGTTGCCATGTACCTGTATACCAGGTATAAGTTGTATGTTGTAGCTAAAACTCAGAGCTTGGGCACCCCAAAAGCTTCGAGTCGCTGCTAGTGGTCACCGGACACCTGTACTGAGTGTGTGACTTAGATCATCATCATCCCCCTCCACTGGCTGTACACTCCCTGGGTGGTACTTAACCTCCTTATGTGATGCAGATGGTTCATAAAAAATTGCAGTTGCAAGGTGGCATGTACAGCCATGGCTACCGGTATGGTGTGTGTAACAGTTCTACCTAGAACACACGTACTCTTGCAGCATTTGCAAGTAGGACTCGCCAGTTACTGTTCTCTCTCTCTCTTTTTTTTTTTAAATAACAAGTAAATTAATTTACATTAACTTGTAGTCCTATATGAAACTTTCTGTGTTTCATATCATTGCTCTGTGTATATACAGAAGAATAAAGTCATTCACAGCTTGTCTGCTCATCAGCTGATTCTGTTAGTCTTCCATGTAATGTGAATATGTAAGAGAAATTATAAACTGGATCATTTTCCATTACCGCACTGGAACTCGCATTGGTCTGCTTCCAGGTATTGGCATTGCAGGGCGTGAAGGTCTTCAGGCTTCATTAGCTGCAGATTTCTCTATCCCACAGTTCAGTCATCTTGCTAGACTCCTCTTGGTCCACGGACGTAGGAGTTACAAACGATCAGCATCTCTCAGTCAATTTGTGATACATCGTGGCCTCATTATCTCAACAATGCAGGCTGTCTTTTCATCTGTATTTTATTTCTCGTCTGTTGCGCTTTATCAGGGATTTTTAATGGTTGGGTAAGTTACACATATTTAGAGGAACAAGAGGTTAGTATTTTATATTAGCCAGCCAACAATAAGTTATTCTGAAATGTTACTACCTCGGATCCTCACAACCATATTAAACACCAAGAGATGTTTACTTGCTGAAGAAACTGGATTTTGAGAAAAATGCACAGTCACTTCTCTTGGGTCTATACATTGTATTTACTGCTTCATTGTGCCTTTTTGTCGACTCTGAAACAGACGTTTGTATAGAAATGGTAACTGACATACTTACCAAATTTTATGAAAACTGTTCAGTTCTGCAAAAGTTGGAATGTGAATACATGTACAAATGGCAATGCATTTTGTTGGAAAGAAAGGTGCTCCGTTGACAGGTACTGCTTAGTCATGTGACAGACTAACTCAACACATATATTCCTTTGCTATTAATATATGTATATGCACTTTTTTGTGCCATTAGGTATGCAACCCTCTACACAATGTTTCCAGTATTCTCACTTGTTCTTGACAAGGATGTGTCAGGCAAAATCGCCCTGACCTACCCTGAACTCTACAAGGAATTAAGCAAAGGACGCTCTCTCTCCTTCAAAACATTCTTTATGTGGGTCCTTATCAGCATTTATCAAGGTTAGTAGAGCATTGTGACAGCCATTCAGTTATAACTGTTGAGCCCGCAAGTTTTGTGAATTATTATTTCACTGTGATTATATATGAGGTAGAATAATTCAGTTTACTGTATAAAATGTATCACACTCTATTACTATTTTTCTTCAAATACCACATGCACTTTTCTGTAAAAATTTCTCCTTCATATATCCCTATGCACATTATTTATGCTATATGTGGGAGTAGACTTGGCAACATCATCTGAATGAGCTGTATAAAGCTGTAAAGAGAAGGAAGGAAGGAAGCTTGACCTTCACAACCATCCCTGTTCTTGTGGCAGGTAGCAAGGAGTCTTGGCCAACATTCCATCGTTTCACAAGTGTTCAGGGAGTCACCCATAATTTTGAGGCTTGCTCAAATTAAAGCCAGTTGGGAACTGTTGTGCAGTGATTAAGTAGAGGCCATTAAAAATAGTCCCCATGCACTTTGAGATGGGAGTGTCCCATTGATGACAAACATTTGTGGATCCCTTCCACTAAACTCCCTGGGCTGCTGCTGAAACTGCTGCAGCCTTCCTGTCTTTATCAGATCCAAAACTAATCCATTAATACAGATATGCGTTACATAGTGACGGATACATTCTGAGAAATGTGTCATTAGGCGATTTCATCATCGTGCGAACATCATAGATTGTACATACACAAACCAAGATAGCATAGCCTATTACACACCTAGACTATATGGTATAGCCTATTGCTCCTAGGCTACAAACCTGTACAGCATGTTACTGTACTCAATACTGTAGGCAATTGTAACAAAAATATTATAATAATCTTATGGGACCACCATCGTATACGTGGTCCATTGTTGACCAAAACATTGTAATGTGGCGCATACCAGTACTTTCTTCAGGGGACCAGACACAGTGAAAGGTCTGGGGGATGTATGGCGGAACATCCAGCATTTAACAGTGCATGGAGTACTGTTGTGGACTCTGACTTGTAGGAAGATCAAAGAAGTTTAAAGCAGACTAAAAAGTATAGAAATGACCAGGTCATGGAGGAATGACATCAGTACTACAACCACTGGATGTATGCATTAACCGCCAGATGGATGGCATCACCTGACTGCTACAGGAAAAGAAGTGACTGGAAACTTATCATCAGTATGGATGGATCAAATTTGTTCGACTGGATACTAACATAACTTGTCATTAAAAGTTATAAAAAATCTGGAATTTTGATCAGTGTAGATAGCTTCAAGGACAAATTATTTGACAAATGGGTGCAAAATTGAGGTAACCTTATTTGAGGGCATGTGGTATTTGGCATTGGATAAATTCAATAAAGGAAGGTGTTGAATTCATTTTAGTATATAACTGTACACTCATTCACTGCCACAGGTGGTGTGATCATGTATGGCGCTCTGGTAATGTTCGAAGATGAATTCATTCACATTGTGGCCATCAGCTTCACATCATTAGTCCTGACAGAGCTAATCATGGTAGCACTCACAGTTCGAACATGGCACTACATCATGGTACTAGCTGAATTACTCAGCCTTGGCCTCTACATCCTTTCACTGATTGTGCTGAAGGACTACTTTGGTGAGTGCACAACAGTACATTGCATCTCATGTTCCTTGTTTGGTGTGAGCATTTGCGATTCTTAAAGACCAAAAAATAGGGCAACAACTTTAAACTTCTTAGAAACAGCTCTGCTGCATGTAATTTAGCTGTCATGGGAGCCAAGAAGAGTTTGGTCCTCCATCTTGAGGGTTCGGTATAGTAGTAATAAGCTCTTGCCAGTAAATTGTTGTGGGTTATTGTCACACCTCATAATGTGTCTGGTTTGAAGACAGCAGTGGAGGCATAGGACTAGCACCCTCTTGATGCAGCATGTTTTGTCATGAATAATTTGTAAAGGTATCAGAAAGGGGGATGGAGGAGATATACTTAAGCCATTTCACTTCTTTTTCAGATGCTGCATTTATTCAGACCACCGACTTTCTGTGGAAGGTTGTTTTGATAACTCTAGTCAGTTGCCTACCACTTTATATCCTGAAGATTCTGAGGAAGAAATTCTCACCACCTAGTTACACAAAACTGTCATGAATGTAAGAGCACGAAAATAATTTTTAAGAAATATCTAAGAGTGGTTATTGACATCGTAAAAAGCTATTGGTCATATGTACAGAAAATGTGAATAAAAATCTTATTTCCCTTACACCTTGGTATTCTGTTAACTCATATTCTGACCTAGTTCATGGAATGTTCTGCTGTAAGTAGGATATATCACTTTCTGTATTTGCATAGATGTAATCCAAGTCATGGTGAAGTTACATTTCCACATATTGGAGTGTCTAAAACTGTTACAACTGCTTGCTGCAAGGAAGTATTTAATGTCCATAATAAAATAACCAGGATTTCAACCATGACAGCTCACAAATATATAGGAAACCTTATCCTTCTCACATGCAGTCATCATTAACTAGTTGTAAGCAAAACGCTTTCAACTGGAAATGTCACTGGAAAGGAAATAGCAGGCTAAACATCACAACTTAACTACAAGTTGTACATAATTGATAGAACTTTGGCTGTCAAATTATAAGAACTAGTTACAATCCTGTGGACTGATATCAAGTAACATGAAGTCCAGTATCTTTGGTTTTAATTGTAATAAAGTAAAGGTCAGGTATCACTCAAAATTCAAATTAACAATAATTTCAGTTTCATATTCATTTATGTACCTACATGTTTCATCGATCACTTTCAGCCTTATTGCATATGATGGGAAGAGTGTTACTATGTAAACAAATGAAAGAGTAGAAACATGAAATGTATTCTGGAGAACTTTGGATTACATTGTTTAAAGTAATGGATACATCACAGCACAATGGCCCTGCTAACACAGGCACAAATTTCACAACTGAATGTTTGGGTTCATGACTGTTGAAAACCTAATATAGAGTTACTAGTTCATTAAGTACTGAATGCAGATGATAAAAGGTGCATAGGGTTTCTAAACTAATAACTATTGTATTTGAAATTAACAATTTATTTTTCATTACAAATTTACATACAGCCATTGGAATCACCTGATACTAACATTGAGCTTAAGAACTGCTGCTTTCTCAATCTGTCTGTGAATCACATTTGCCTCTTCCTGGGTTAAAGTCTTCTCCATGTGCCGGTAAACAATACGGTAACAATGACTTGTTTGTTGTTTCTTTGGATGAGTGAATGTGTCAACCAGAGATATCTGAAAGCACAGAGGTGTAAGCTGATTTAAAAGTTGTGCCACACTCTGATGGCTGTAAGATAACCCCTTGATTGGGTGAGGTTAATTGAATGGCTTTGTAAAGTCACTAAATGAAAGTCAAAATATCTGAATTATGGGAGCAGTTCAAAAGAATGTAGTTTGAAAGGGAAGACAACATTCAAAGAATAATATGAAAAACAGCAAACAAACATTTATATCAATACCTGTTTTAATATCTGGGGGGAATGGTTTTCCTCATGCTAGAATATCACTAAATTGGGGTTATGCAAAAACTGCATTAACAAACTGTTCATCTTTGTTCATCTTATTTCATGTTAAAAAAATTATGTAATGTGTGTTTACAGACAGTGATTTTCTCCTTAACTCATCATGTGTAGGTATAAATGCATTCATGTTTGTACGGGCAGGTTTCATTCTGTTTTCAGGCCAAAGTAAAACGATACTTAATGGTGCCCCATCCGCATGTGTGGATGAGTACAGGAACAGGTGTACTATGGAGCATGAATGACCACAATGAACATACACCTAGGTAAAATCTGGTTCCCAGTGGAGAAGTGATTAGTCCTTCCAATGTGTTAACTTCATGACTTAAATATTTTAACCTGTCTTCAGTTTAAAAGAAATCCAAAAACAGTCCGCAAAAATGTAACTACAAAAATCAACATTACAGCCTAAAGTAATTGGGATTAAAAAGTATTTTTTGAATATGAACTCCAGGTGGGAATCACTGTGTCCAAGTGTCCAGTATAAAAAAAAGCAAACCTGTAGTTTGTTTTCTGTAGCATATCTAGTGTCAACTTTATGCTATGAGCTAAATCACAGGTAAAACAAACTGTGGCATTCTAGCATGTCACCATAACGGGAGTCACAAACATTTACCTTGAAAAAGTAAAATAACAGTGAAAAAAACTGAAACATCTGAAAAGAATGCATTATTTAAACCCATACAAATGATGGAACGTGAAAAAGTAGCCTGGTCTTAGAGTATGAACAGAAGGGTTTCTTGGTTTCCGTGCACTGCTCACAGAACCGGTGGAACACCACTTTTTCACCAACTGCTGAATTGTGCATTTCACAGTAACACTGGCCACAGGATATTGTTCCACAAATACCTCACTGTCAACTTGATGGAGCCTGTATGAACATACAGCTTCACTACTGAAGTACACACCTCCAGTGAATACAGCATGGCTTCTCTCCAGCATGCACACAAACTATGTAACAAAACAAAACAATAGCAGCAAGTCTCCAGCAGCCCATGGGGCTACCTTTATCATGTGACTATGCTTGATGCTGCTGCTGCTAAAACGGGGGCAGGGCCACTTTTTCATGTGCCACTAAGACTAGTGAGACTGTGACCAGTTCAAAAATAAACGATGGGGTTTGGACATGCCACCAACAGTCATGATGATGACTGTACATAACACACATAGCAAACAATCCACAAGTTTCAGTCATACATGTACAGACGTGTACAACTGAGTCACGAAAGTGATCAACAGAATAATCCAGTATTTCTGCCTAGAACTGGTTAAATCATTTGGTGGACAGTCAGCTAATCATGTACGAAGAGCCAGCGAATGACAAAGTTTATGGTTTGCTCATTCAAGAATATACTACATAATGCTATATTCCTACCTGTTCCACAGTATCTCCTCCTATATCACGAACAAGATCATAGAAATCATTGGATGTATAATCGCCATCTTTGGGTAACCAAAAGCTGATATCATTTACGCACTGTGGGTATATGCTGATGGGCTGGAAAAGAAAATTATGCACTAAGGATGAGGATATTTAACAAGGTACTTGATCAGTCAACCTTTGTATGCTATAACTTTTTGCATCACATACAGTGTCAACATTTGCATTCATACAACATATATAAATCTATCCATCTGTCTGTATGTCCAAATTCCAGTCTTTAAAAAGTATGCATGACTAGTGCATAATGGATAAGTTCTGGAAAATGTTTTGGTGACTGGGAATAAGAAACAAATTATAATGCAGTTAATCAATATACAAGAGTTAAGAGACTGTTTTATGAACATAATGAACATGATTGTTGAACAGGCCCGATATTGAACTACAGTTAAACCCTGACATAGCATGACCCTACTTAGTGCCCATGAAAGTCTGGGAACAGAAACTGCAGTGAAAAAAGTGGCACTGTATTAGAGTTCAACTATATCTGTAAAATCTGAACTATCATGTCAAAACCAATGATTTTTACCCTGCCCACTAATAATGGATCATGAAACTCAACATCCACCTACTATGCTGTGTAGTCCACACATGCCTATTGATCAGCTCAATAATTTCATCTTAACTATTTCCAGCCTGAGACAGGGCATTTACATTTCTGAATATTAAGTACTGGCAATGGACACCAAATCCCTCCAAAACAGTACTACCTTTAATTGAAACTTGTACTTCATTTCTGTTTGTAACATATGCCAGTACCAGTACCAAACCTCTTAGACGGGAAACTTGGACCTGAGGCGACTGGGATTTTTGGTCCTAGACCCACATGTGCTTGAAATATAAGATTAAGTATGAAATCAAAGCATGAAACTTTATCACACTGTCATCAATATCTCCTCCAAAGGAGTGCCAGTTTGATCTTTTTCACACAAGCACTTCTCTTATACTTTACATCTGGCACAAAATACTTTCTTTTAGACTTCCTACTGACCTTCTAGACATGTCTTTAATTTAAAAAAAGAAATACGGGGATAAATAACTGCAAAAATCACAAAAACAATTGTACACACTAAGGAAAAACTGACATCATCTAATACAATGTGAAGGTCCAGACACACGGCTCGAAGCTTGAGAAATGGACCCACGTGTTACTGGTACAGCAAATATTTCCCACACTTGCCAAGTTCGGTCTTGAATCTCCAAATGTCTGTAATAATGGATCAAATGCAACTCCCATGGCGTAACTTCAGACATGAAAGTCTTTATCTCCAAAAACACAGCATAGTACTCTTCTTGAAAAGCTGACATTCATTCATTTGTTCACAAGAATCTGCAGACACACTCATGTCTCGAAGCTCTATTGCTCAACTGTAACTTACATATTGTATTCCATTATGCCAGCCACAAAAACATTTTAATAACAAATTGCCATCACTTTTTGTTACCTTATACTTAATGCAGTCATATGGATCCCTGTTTTCAAACTGAGACAGAAACCCTGTGTCTTTGCTCCAGAAAAGCCTTATGTCGGGAATGTCGTACAGACACATGGCAAGACGTTCCAAACCCAGCCCAAATGCCCAGCCAATCCGATCGTGTGCACCAGCTATAAAATGCACATGGAATGTATTTAAGTTAGTAAATTTGCTACATTTCATACACTTACATTCATGTTTATACATCCAAAACAGTTCCCTGGCCATTACCATTCAATTAATCTTTGTATTAACTGCTACCTGCATTATTTCAATAATTACGTCCCACCAACCACAGCTTCACACTCTCACTGGCCACAGGACCTATGACTGTAGAAAATATGTTGTCTTGGTTGCACCTTCTCATGGATTGTTAATAAGATTTCCTTAGCTCAGGTCAAGTGAAATTTTTTTATGTCAGTGAGTGTCACATGATGTCCTTACATAAAACTACAGTAACAATACTATATGTGGGCCCAGTAGCTTAGTCGGTATAGTGACTGACTACGGGCTGGATGGTCTGGGATCGAATCCCAGTAGGGACGAGATTTTCCGCCCGTTTCCCTGGGGCCCACCCAGCCTCCTGTAAAATGGGTACTGGGTCTTTCCCGGGGGTAAAGTGTGGCCAGGGCATGCTGCTGACCACTCACCCCCTACTAGTGCCGTAGTCATGGAAGAGTAGAGCTATGCCTCTACCCACCCTCTGGGCCACAGCAGGCCTGTAACGGGATCACTTTACCTTTTTTAACAATACTATATTATCTACTGTTGGTGGAACACACCACATATGGGTAATAATAAGTATCTGACTTGTTGCACCAGAGATATTTCAAAACTGACATTTTATATTTTTATTTCAGAAAATATTCACCATATCAAAAGAATTTTTAAAAAGTTGGAAATCATAAAAAATCTATACTGTCATGTATGAATGCTTTTGTATGATATGTAAGTCTTATAAATTTGATAGTATGGTCCTAAACTAAATTTTATGAAATTAATTAAGTAGATTCATAACTCTCAGTAATGTTTATCAAGTGACAAAATTTAATTTTAACCCTTTGGCACTGAAATTAATGCCCGTTGTGATCTGCAGAAGACTGCAGCAGACCAGAATTTAAAGGGCTGCATAAGAGCAGCCATAATTTCTCATCAGCAATAGCTGAAATTTGGCATTTTGAGTAGCACACTGCATGTTACATACCTATAATATTTGGCATGAGAGGGTTACGTTTATGTTAAATTTTATACCTTCGGTGCTGCGAGAAGCATATAGACACTGTTAAAATGCAGCAAACACAAATAGCATGGCTACCAGTGTTATTTATTTACAAACTATGAAGGAAAATAATCACCATTCTGTAGTATTCTTTGCTCCATAATTCCACAACCAAGAAGTTCCATCCACTGATCTTGATGAAAGACTTCCAGTTCCCATGAAGGATGAGTGAAGGGAAAATAAGCTTCCACCCAGCGGTATTTCACTCCTAACAAAGAGTGTTCATTACCATTTTGTCAACATGGCAAATGTTACATGGTACAATGTCATTTTGTACTGTCATACAGTCTCCATAATACATTTTCCCCTCAACAAATGTTCTCCTTGTTGCACTAATGAAGGAGAAATTTAACAAAACTACACAGGCAACTTAATATGTGGTTTTTTAATGTAGGATTAAGATTGCATCCAATTTTTGTAAATAATTTTCAGACAGGTTTAGAAATACATGGACTACATACAAGCAGTAAAAATCAACTTTTCATTCCAATTGCAAACCTCACAAGTGTTCAAAAAGGAATTACCTATTATGGTATTAAATATATATAACAGTCTGCCCAGCAATATTTTAAACCTTAAGAATGATATGAAACAATTTAAAAATGAGTTATACATGTATGTTTTAAATAGCTCATTTTACTCTGTCAAAGAATTTTTGGAATTCGGCAGAGATAATTAATACGTTAATTATTCCTGTTGTAATTTGTATCGTATTATTTTATTATATTATGCACAGTATTTGATTTTGGAGACTGTAGTATTGACATTTGTTTATTGTATTGTACTGTGTTTGTTTGCTGTGTTTGTGTGTTGTGTTTTTTCTAACAAGTTTTAATGTCCGACTTGTATGACAGAATTTGTGGACCTATGAAATAATGTGTGTGTATGCATGCATGTACGTAATATTTATTTTAGTCACCCTCACATAAAAACCTGGTCCCCAAGCCTTTTCCTTTCAGGAAATAAAACCTTTAAATGTTAAATGGCACATAACATAATATACTATATAAGCCGAAGTTTAGAAATGTTTAAGAAGTTCACACCTTGCCCAAATAAAGACTGAGCCAGTACAACAAGAGTAGTCTTCAATTCAAGTTCCATTATTTTACTTGCTTCCAATGTATGTACCTCTTGTTTCTCCACAGTTCTAACACCCTCTCTCTCAAATACAGCCATTTCATCATCATTTTGAATAGACCTGAAAACCTAATATAACATTTAAAAAAAATGAACAACTAAAACCATGAAATCAGTAAGATATAACGGTTCGTTCTCCACACCTCTGAAACTCACTTCATGTTTACTGCAAAGTCTAACTCCATCCACCTGATGGAAGGCAGGATAGTGGGTTGAGTCTATCTCATCTCTCCTATATACATCCCCAACAACAAGGAAATTATTAAGTCCCATTCTTATAAGTTCTGCTTGATGAGCTGTTGTATGAGCTCGCAACAGATAATCACAATTGATATAATAACAATCACTTTTCTTTCTACTTTGATGATCAGGTGGGATCAACAAGCTATCAAAATTTTGTTGCACTGTGACTATTGGATCCAAGTCGTCATACACAGAGAAAATGGGATTTCCCGTACTCCCAACAAATCTCCTGTAGAACAAGTTTACAATCCTTCGCTTAATTAGGGACAATGGATGGTATTTTTGTACATGCAGCTGTCTACCCAAATGAGACAGTACTTTTGTTGATACGTTGCTCCATGAATCGCGCTTAAATTCTCGGCCACCAACTGTAATATACTGAACACTTTCTTCGCTTCGTGCACGTGTCGAAAAGTGTATCCTGGATGTGACGCATAATCGTCTTACAAACATTATGAATGAGCCACTACTACTTTATTTTATTTCTCACTATTTATAACCAACCCAGATTTAATCTCGCATGTTAGATACGCTCATTGTAATCATCTGTGAACACCATCGAACGACGACTACGGAATTATTCGACTCTCGCGAGTTGTCAAGGAATACGAATGTGTGGTAAAATTATTCTTTTTCCGCTTTGAAGTAATATACGTAGTGATTGTGAGCAATTGGTGGAGGAATCTGTATGTTTTGTATTATGTTTTGTATGGCGATTTCGGTCTTTGTTGACTCCAGGTAAGAGAGGGTGGTAATGCAAAATGTATCAGTAAGATAGTCACTGATAATTGAAGAATGGGGTCAAAATTTGTGAGAGCACTGACCGTCAACACATGCGTACATTGTGCAGAAACTAGATGATCTGTGGTGTACAAGTATTAATCTGTGGCCCAACCGCCATCCATGATATGTGTGGCCACAACTTATGAGCACAGGCAAGTAAGAACGATGTGATTCACGACGCATAGACGAACAGAAATGGAAAGTAGTATAATAAGGGCATGTGAACAGATGAGGCCGTTTGAAAGCGCATGACTGAAGTAACACTACATCGAAGTTGCAACGACTTGTTTCCGGACAAATGAGCTGGCTTTAAAAAAATACCTATCCCATAACTCCTTCTACAGTCTGGAGGAATATTTTAATAAATAACGACCTAGCATTGTAACCTTATTCCTTTATTCTTATTATTACTTATACTAATTAG
>Ga0131853_10002288_pt1 | contig 34367 bp, 27 predicted proteins | sample TergutLab28metaG_FD_92764 | JGI IMG/M metagenome (GOLD analysis project Ga0131853, IMG submission 92764) | Labiotermes labralis P1 segment gut microbial communities from Petit-Saut dam, French Guiana - Lab288 P1 (version 2) (version 2) | ecosystem: Host-associated > Arthropoda: Insects >... | reverse complement strand
CGTCTACCTGTATTGCGCTTCCGAGGGATTAGCAACGGTAGTCTTGGGGCAGGTAAATCGTCCGGCAGTGGTGGAGCTGTTGAATATTACCAACGGAAAAGTAATCTTGGCCCAACCGGTGGGTTATCCGGCAAACTAAGAAGCGCGGTGGGAGAGGTTTAGTACAGGTAATACTTGGCCGATTTCTTCTTAAAGGACTCATTATCTTTATACCAATATTCTTTGATGTCGTCAAAGTTATATCGTTTTGAAAACTCCTCATAGATAAAGTCGGCTCCGCAGACTTGATTCCACATGCGGATGCGTCTGGGGGCGCGTTTAAAGAAGTCATAGTTGGGATTCAAGCTATACATTTCCTGCATGATATAGAATTGAATGTCGGAGAGCGCCACTTCTTTGTAATCGGTAATGTGGATTTGTACCCCTTGATAATCCAAGTCTTTTCCCACTGAGTAGTAAGGCTTGATGTAGATGGGTCTGAAGTATACGCCCGCCAAGTTCAAAGCATTGAGGCGGTCGGCTAATTTTTCTGCCGGAATGGAGTCGGTGGCGACTAATTGGAAAGGCAGGGTATAGCCCACGCCGATAGAGACCACGCCCAATTCTCCAAGAATCCCGGTGGTTACATAGAAATGCGAAGATACGGCTTCGGGTACATGAGGCGAAGTCAGCACCCATTGGAGTCCAGTTTGGCTAAAGTCCATGCTGCGTTTCCAGCCTTCCATAGGCACTACGGTCAGTTTGCATTTGTCTTCTAACATGCCTTCTTCGTTGAGCATCATAGCCAATTCCCCGCAGGTAAGTCCGTATACATAAGGAATTTTAAACTGACTTACAAAGGAGATGTTCCCATCTTCGGTCAAACAGCCTTCCACTTTTTCTCCGCCTAAAGGATTGGGACGGTCAAGCACTACAAATTCGATTCCGTGTTCGGCGCAGGCTTCCATGGCCAAACCCATGGTGCTGATGTAGGTATAGGAGCGACATCCTATATCCTGTATGTCGTATACCAACACGTCAATGCCCGTCAGCATCTCTTTGGTGGGGCGACGGGTGGCTCCGTAGAGTGAAAAGACGGGTACGCCGGTTTTGGAATCCTTGGCGTCTCCTATCTTGTCGCCTGCCCGCACGTCTCCGCGGACGCCGTGTTCCGGCCCGTACAGGGCGACCAAATCAACTCCATCGGCTTCAAACAGAATATCTACCGTGCTTTTAAGAAAGCGGTCTACGCCGGTGGGATTGGTAATCAAACCTACCCGCTTGCCTTGCAAAATATCAAAGTTACGCTCCCTAAGGACGTCAATTCCTAATTTAACCGTTGGTTGCGCCCATAAACCTACGCCTGCAAGCAGCCATACGGCTGTCAGAATCATTTTTTTCATATCGTTTAGTTGTTTAATTACTAGCTTTTTTCCCAAACGCCGGGTCAATCTTTAGCAGCGCAACAAGAATGAATCCGGGAATGGTACACAGGCACACCCAAAGATAAAAGTGTTGATAACCTATAAGTTCCTGTATTTTTCCGGCAAACATACCGGGAATCATCATGCCCAAAGCCATAAATCCTGTACAAATGGCGTAGTGCGCCGTTTGCAGTTTGCCCCGCGAAATATAGATAAGATAAAGCATAAATGCCGTAAATCCAAATCCGTACCCAAATTGTTCTACCGCAACTCCCGAACAAATCAATAAAAAGCTTTGCGGTTGGGCATAGGCAAAGTAGACGTAGATGAGGTTGGTGACGTTGAGCGCAAGCACCATGGGCCAAAGCCATTTCTTTAAACCATCTCTGGCGGCCACTATTCCTCCGGAGATGCCTCCTAAGGTAAGGGCGATAATCCCTACTGTACCGTAGACAAAGCCAACACTTTCCGTGTCCATGCCCAAGCCGCCTTCCGCCCTGTCTCCCAGCAAAAAGAGCGGCGCGATTTTGATGAGCTGCGCTTCGGCCAAACGGTAAAGAAGGATAAAGGCCAAGGCCAAAACAATCCCTTTCTTTTTGAAAAATTCTCCAAAAGTAGAGAAGAAGCCAAGGGCTATATTTTTGTTGGGATTGGGTTGGTCATTAGCCGGCTTTGGCAAGATAAAGTAGTGGTAAATGGCAATAAGGATAAAGAGGGCCGCCACGCCGTAAAAAGTATAGCTCCATGCTTGGGCAATGGATGGCATGATTTTTTCTAACCTCCCCGCCAACATGACCAAGGCGCCTTGTCCCACAACAAGGGCGATTCGGTAAAAGGTACTGCGGATACCTACAAAGAACGATTGTTGGTGCGAATCCAGAGCAAGCATGTAAAATCCGTCTGCGGCAATGTCATGGGTAGCGGAGCTAAATGCAATCAGCCAAAAAACGGCGAGCGTGCTTTGCAAAAAATAGGTGGTGGGGATGCAAAACGCAACGCCGGCTAAGGCTGCTCCCATCACAAATTGCATGACTACAGTCCACCAACGCTTGGTTTTAAACATATCTACAAAGGGACTCCAAAAGGGCTTGATGACCCACGGCAAATAGAGCCAGCCGGTGTAGAGGGTGATTTCGGCATTGGACAAGCCAAGTTGTTTGTACAGGATGGCCGAAACGGTGGTGGCCACAACTACATAAGGTATGCCCTGCCCAAAATAGAGCGAAGGAATCCAGTACCAAGGGGATTTTTTATTTACCATGGATTAATATTGTTTGTTGAGTTGGCTTCCGGAAAAATAGTGCATTAGGATGCTGCGGTAGTCGTAGCCGGTGGTGGCCATGACGGCGGCTCCTATTTGACAGAGCCCTACTCCGTGGCCCCAGCCTGCTCCGGTCAAGCTAAATCCATCTTGGGTTTTATCTACCACAAAGGCAGAACTGTAGAGATGGGATTCCGATAAGGATTTGCGGATGAGCAGTTCTTTGCCTATGACCATCGTTTTCTTGCTTCCCACCATTTTAAGTTTGATGATTCTGCCGGACGTGCCTCTTTCTAAGGGAATCAAGTCTGTAACAATGCCAAAATCAATGCCGGTGCGGCGGTGGATGAGGTCTGAGAGTTCTTCTGTAGTATAGGAGACTTTCCAACGGAAGAACTGGGTGGTTTCTTGGTCATAACTGTTGAGCACTTGGGACAGAACCTCTTGATTCCTGTTGTTGCAGAAGGCGGGCGGAGCGCTTCGTATCCAAGCTTCGGCTGCCGCCTCTTGACTCAAGTCGGGCAGGGGATGGGGACGGTCTTGGGGTACTCCGTCATAGCCTTTGGTTAAATAGGGGTATCTTACCGGCTCCCAGTTGTTTTGAAACTCTTCAAAGACGCCTCCGCAGCATTTGGAATAGCGGGTGTCGCATATGGCGTTGTGGAACAGTAGCACTTCTCCTGCGGTTTCCATTACCGCTTGGCTTACTATTTCAAGGGATTGGGAGGCACGGGTAATACCTTGGTATCTTTGACAATGGTCGTCGGCGCAGACGTCAAAATTGACATGGTCTTCACGGTCCCACCAGCGAATCCATTCCGTGTCGGTGCGGGTATCGCTTGCATAGCTTGCTTCGGAGATTTCAATGGCCTGACGTTTTTCTATTTGCGACAATAGCCAGCTTCGGGAGATAACGGCATGGGCTTTGAGCAATTCGATGGAACTGGTCGCGCTCATTTCGGAGGCGATTACGCTGATTAGGTAGGTATCAACAGGCAAAATATTGACGGCGGTAACTTTTTCGTTTTCCACAATAAATTCGAGCGACCCTTTGAACCGTTGGTCTTCTTTTCGCTCCCAATGAAACTCTATGCCGATGACCACATCTTTCAATGTAAAGGTATGGTCTTGGCTTTGGGGAGTCAAGCTGATTTTGGAATATAATTGGCCATCAAATTCGATAAGGCCGTCTTTATAAGATACTTTTTGTTCGCCCGTATAGTTTTTGTCGGAAAAACCGAAACATCCGTCCAACAGGAAGGAGATTTGGGGCTGAAACATGATGCCGACAGAGATGGTTGGTAACATAATTATGAGATTTGGGTAAATATATCCGATACATCTGCAGCAGACAGCTTGCAGAAATCTTTTTTTAATGGGGTAATCAGCACGCCGGCCAAGTCAATGGTAGCGGGACTGAGGAGGATATTGGCCTCGCCCTTGGCATAAAATTGGACGGGACGGTGGAGCTTGCGGGGAAAGGCAACCATGTAAAACATCTTGCCGGTTTTCCAGCAAAGCAGGTTGAGCATGGAGTCGTTCTTATGGTGGAAACGGAAAAAGGAGACCATATCGCTGGCTTGCTCCGATTTATATACAGAGACAGATACCGGATAATGCTCCAAAGAAGTCCCGTTTTCCACCAAGAATTGTATGGGCAAAAATCCCTTGTTTCCGGCTTGAAAATGAAAATGGTCCGGCGCAGAGGCTCCGCATTTTGAGCCGTTGTAAAAAATTACAAAATCCGACAACTGTTCGGCCAGTTTGAACATATCTCCCATGCGTCTAAACAATTGCTGCGGTATGTGTCGCTTAGAGGTGATGGTGAGGTGTAGTGGAAAAATGGGGTAGGGGTTGCACAAAATGTTGTACGCACGGTTGTATTTGCTTAGGTACCAAGACAGAATTTCCTGTTTCGGCGGCAGGTGGCGGGTGCAGAGGAAGCATTTCCGGTTTTGAATGGCTTGCGGGTCCGTATCGGCAGCCGAGGAGCTAATGCGGGAAGGATTAAATTGAACTAAAAACTCAAATCCGTTGATGGATAATTTTTTGGTCTCTACTTGGGACAAGGCCGCATAGTTGGCCGCGGCCAACGGCCACGCTTTAATCTGCCGCCGGAGCAATTGCAGGGCTTGGTCGTTAAGCTGCGGGTCTTTCATTTCATCTGTTTTCTGGCCTGTAATTCCCAGGTACGGATGCGGTCTTTATAGAGGTTGTGGGCATTTTGTTTGACAATATCGAGGGCGGAGTCGGAGTTGCCCTCCCAGCGGCGACAGCAGTAGACCACATCGTAGACCCTGCCGATTTGGTAATAACGGGAAAAGCGAAGCCCCAGCGCGTAATCTTCTCCGTAACTGGTGTTGGGCAGTTTAATGTCGCGAAGCATGGGGGTATAAAAAGCTCTGGGAGCGCCTAATCCATTTATGCGCAAAGCATTATTTCTTCCGTTTTCGGGCGTCCACTCTCTGTGGTCAATAATGCCCGGAGGAATGGTTTCCATCTCAAAGTTGGTCATTCGGTAGGTGCCCACCACCATGGCGCAGTTTTCTTCGTAAAAGGCGTTGACCATTTTGGTCAAGGTGGTTTCGTCTGCATACACGTCGTCGCTGTCTAACTGGATGGCGAATTTACCGCATTGGGGATGGTGTACGCCCATATTCCAGCATCCGCCTATGCCCAAGTCGTGGCGGTCGGGAATCACGTGGATAAGGCGAGGGTCTGTTTTGTATTTGGCAATCAATTCAGTAGTGCCGTCCGTAGAGTGGTTGTCCACAATAATCAAGTTAAATGGAAAGTCGGTTTGCTGGATTAACACAGACTTGATGGCGTCTTCGATGGTTCTAATACGATTAAACACAGGGATAATCACCGATGCTTCGTATTCAAATTCGGCATCTTGGAACCGAATAGGCGTAAACACCGGTTCTAAATAGCCGCCTACGGCTTTAAGATGCTCGGTACATGCCTTTTCCATATCAATCTGTACGGCGCGGTTCTTGGGGTCTACATAATCGAACAACTTTTGGCCCGATGTGCGGGTATCGGTTTCCACCTCTGTATACAGGTATTCGTTGATGTGTACAAGAGGCGCGATTCGGGATACCGCCAAACGGAGGTTGTAAAGCCCTGCAAAAGGATAATCGCCTTGGGTCTGCGCGACTGCGGCTTTGAGGGCGCTGCTGCGGTAAATCAACAGGGAGCCAAAATTAAAATCGTCCCTAAGGCTGCCTTCTTGACAAGCGATTAGAGGCATGGCCCTGCGATTGCCGTCAATAAGCTGATAATGGTCTGCATACACCATGCCCGCCCCGCTGTCTTGAGCCAAGCCAAGGAAGCGTTCCAGTGCAAAATAGCCCAGATTGAGGGTGGTGTGTTTGGTGTAGATAAGCGCAAATTCGGAGTCGCAATGTTGGGCAATTTGCGCAACGGTTTGGCTTGACGTAAGGCTGTTGATGGTAATCAGCGGACAATCTAAAGAGGCATAATCGCCCTCCTGACTCACGAGCAGGTAGATTTGACGGACGCGGGAAGAGGCTTTAAGCTCTTGGACGGTGGCTGTAACTTGTTCTGCGCTAATGGCAGGAATAAAACAATTAAGGTCTTTCATTAGGTGTATAGTGCTAAATAATCCCAGCTAAGGTACGACAAAAAAACAAAAAGGCCAAAACCACAATTTACCGTGGTTTAATATCCACCTTGGGCATTCCCCGCATCATTCTAACAGACAGCGTTTGTCCCTGCTTTGCGCTCATTTGTATGATGGCCTCCGAGAGCGGGTCTTCCAAATAACATTGTATGGCCCTTTTGAGGGGGCGGGCTCCGTATTGAGGGTCGTAGCCCTGTTCGGCCACAAAGCGTTTGGTTTTGGCGTCTATCTCCAAGTTAAAGCCGGCCTGTTCCATCCGTTTATACAAATCGTTCAATTCTATCTCTATGATTTGGAACAGGTCTTTTTTATCCAAGGGTCTAAAGAGGATTTGTTCGTCTACGCGGTTGATAAATTCGGGACTAAAGGTTTTGTCTAATGCCTTTTGAATCACGCTCCGGTAATTTTCTTCTACGTTCCGTCTGCTGGCGTTGGCAAATCCCACTCCGCTCCCAAACTCCTTAAACTCTCTGCTGCCGATGTTGGAGGTCATAATAATGATGGTATTCCTAAAATCAACCTGCCGTCCGTTGCTGTCTGTCAGTCGCCCTTCGTCAAACACTTGAAGCAGCAGGTTAAAAATATCGGGATGGGCTTTTTCTATCTCGTCGAGCAGCACCACGCAATAGGGTTTGCGCCTTACCCGCTCTGTAAGCTGCCCCCCTTCTTCATAGCCTATGTAGCCCGGAGGCGCCCCAATAAGGCGGCTGACGGCGAACTTCTCCATATACTCGCTCATGTCAATACGTGTCAAATTATCCGCAGAGTCAAACAAATACTCGCTGATGACCTTAGCTAATTGGGTCTTGCCTACGCCTGTGGGTCCCAAAAAGATAAAAGTGCCTATGGGCTTGTTGGGGTCTTTAAGTCCGGCCCGGTTTCGTTGTATGGCCCTCACCATACGTTCCACAGCCTCGTCTTGACCAATAATCCGGTTTTTGACCGCTTGAGCCATCTCCATCAGTCGTTTACTCTCGGATTCCGCCACGCGGTTGATGGGTACATTGGCCATCATGGAGACCACTTCCGCTACTTGGTCCCGGTCTACCGTTTGTCGTTTTTTACCCTCCTTTTCTTCCCATTTGGACTGCATGAGGAACAATTCCTCCATGAGTTCCCGTTCCGTTTCGCGGAGTATGGCGGCTTCTGCAAACATATTTTGGGCTATACCTTCCCGTTTTTTTGTCCTAAGCGCTTCTAACTGAAGTTCCAAATCTTGAAGTTCCTTGGGCGCCTTAACGTGGGCAATACGAACCCTTGAACCGGCTTCGTCCAAAGCGTCAATAGCCTTGTCGGGCAGGCAGCGGTCGGTAATGTATCGCTGGGTCAGCAGTACGCAGGCCTTGAGCGCGTCTTGGGTATAGCATACCTTGTGGTGTTCCTCGTAACGGGTTTTGACGTTGTGCAGCATTTCAATGGTTTCTTCTACATTGGTGGGTTCCACCATGACTTTTTGAAAACGGCGCTCCAAGGCCCCGTCTTTTTCTATATATTCCCTGTATTCGTCCAAAGTGGTTGCTCCAATACACTGAATATCACCTCTTGCCAAAGCCGGTTTGAGCATGTTGGCAGCGTCTAAAGAGCCGGTGGCTCCCCCCGCCCCCACCAATGTGTGGATTTCGTCAATAAACAAAATCAGATGGGCATTTTTGCGTAATTCATTCAATACCGATTTCATACGCTCCTCAAATTGCCCCCTGTATTTGGTTCCGGCCACCAACGAGCCCAAGTCGAGGGATATGACGCGCTTTTCCAGCAACACCCTCGAAACTTTCTTTTGGGCAATGCGCAGGGCAAGTCCCTCTACAATAGCCGACTTGCCTACGCCCGGTTCTCCAATCAGCACCGGATTGTTTTTCTTGCGCCTGCCCAATACTTGCGCCAAGCGCTCGATTTCTTTTTCTCTGCCTGTCACCGGGTCTAACTTGCCCTGCATGGCCGCAGCCGTAAGGTCAAAGCCATAATTATCCAGCATGGGAGTATCGCTTTGTCCCTTGGCAGCAATGCCCGCATTCCGGACAAGGGGTCTGTCTCCGCGGCTTGGGTTGTGCCTGCCTGCATCTTCGGGCAAAGGGTCGTCCGAGTCAATATAATCTCCGTCGCGTACCGCCGGCGCGCCCATATGGTACTGACGCACGCTGTGGTAATGAATACCCCGCTCTGCAAGGATTCTAGCCCCTGCCGTACCTCCATAGCGCAGGATGGCCAGCAGCAGGTGCAGGGCCAATGGTTGGGGTTCTTTAAGGGCCAAGGACTCCAAGAACATCATCTTTAATGCGTTTTCGGCAGATTTGGAAAGTACGAGCCGATTGGCCTGTTCGTAGGGAATCATGTCTCCGGTCAGCAAGCCGGTTTCCACGCGACTTTTAAAGGCATCTTCGTCTAATCCTATGGATATCATCGTTTTTAGACCATTGTTCTCCTTGTGCCGGACGATGCCCAAAAGAAAGTGGTCAAGGGTAATGGTATAGTTCCCCAAACGCATGGCTTCTTCGCGGCTATATGATAGAATATCATTGAGTTCGTTAGATATGTGCAGGTTCATGTTATGAAAATATGGGCAAAATTAGCACAATTTAAAGAATTATTTGTACTTTTACGCTCTTTTTTAATCACACCAGAACACAAAATAAAATGTCGGAAGAAGTTAACGAGCAATTGGGCAGGGTCATCAAAATCAACATAGAAGAAGAAATGAAGAGCGCGTATATCGACTATTCCATGTCGGTTATCGTTTCTCGCGCCCTGCCTGATGTCCGCGATGGATTAAAGCCGGTGCACCGCAGGGTGCTTTTTGGCATGTCCGAATTAGGTTTAAGCGCCTCAAAACCATTTAAAAAGGCAGCCCGTATAGTGGGGGAGGTATTGGGAAAATACCATCCGCACGGAGATTCGAGCGTGTATGAAGCCATGGTGCGCATGGCCCAAGAATGGAGTATGCGTTATATGTTGATAGACGGACAAGGTAACTTTGGCTCGGTAGACGGGGATGAACCCGCTGCCATGCGTTATACCGAGGCCCGTTTGTTGCGGATTGCAGAAGAAGCTTTGGCAGACTTAGACAAAGGTACGGTTGATTTTCGCCTCAATTTTGACGACTCTTTAGAGGAGCCTACCGTGCTGCCCGGCAAGGTGCCGTTGCTGCTTTTGAATGGCGCTTCGGGTATAGCCGTGGGTATGGCCACCAATATGCCTCCCCACAACCTAAGGGAAATTGCCGCCGCCATCTGCGCCTATGTAGACAACAGAGAAATCAGCACCGATGAGTTGATGCAATACGTTAAGGGACCGGATTTTCCGACCGGAGGCACCATCCACGGATTGGCAGGAATCAGAGATGCCTTTGAAACGGGGCGTGGCCGCATTGTAGTCCGTGCCAAGACCGATATAGAAGTATCGTCTACCGGACGTGAAACCATTGTGGTACACGAAATTCCCTATATGGTCAACAAGCGCGAGCTTATCGAAAAGATTGCCGAATTGGTAGAGGATAAGAGATTGGACGGTATTGCCTACGTCAACGACGAGAGCGACCGGAACGGGATGCGGATGGTAATCAAGCTCAAAATGGGAGCTATTGCCAATGTGGTATTGAACAATCTGTATAAAGCCACTCAGTTGCAGGCCTCTTTTTCCGTCAACAATATCGCCTTGGTGGATGGTCGTCCCAGATTGCTCAATCTTAAACAATTAATCAAATACTACCTGCGTCATCGCCACGAAGTAGTCCTTCGCCGTACCCGTTTTGAGTTGGAACAGGCCGAGAAAAGGGCGCATATACTCGAAGGTCTGCTCAAGGCCCTCGATATTTTGGATGAGATTATCGCCTTGATTCGCGCCTCCAAAACGGTAGAAGAAGCTTGGACCGGCTTAATGGTCAAGTTTGATTTTAGCGAGATTCAAGCAAAAGCCATTGTAGAAATGCGTTTGCGCCAGCTCACAGGCATGGAGCGGGTCAAATTGCAGGCTGAGTACGATGAATTGGCCCAATTGATAGCCCAACTTCGCAACCTGCTCGAAGATGAACAACTGCAAATGCAGGTAATCAAAGATGAGGTAAACGATGTGGCCGCCAAGTTTGGAGACGACCGCCGTACCATGATAGAGCCATCGGAGGGAGAGTTTAATCCGGAAGATTTTTATTCGGATGAGGATGTGGTAATCACCATTTCTCATTTGGGCTACATCAAACGTACAGCCCTCACCGAGTTTCGTTTGCAAAACCGCGGAGGGGTAGGGGCCAAGGGTAGCGTAACGCGGGATGAGGATTTTATCGAACACATCTACGTGGCCAACACCCATAGCACCATGCTCTTCTTTACCCAAAAAGGCAGATGCTATTGGTTAAAGGTATACCAAATTCCGGAAGGCGCCAAGGCCTCCAAAGGAAGGGCGATTCAGAATGTTATCAATATTGACCCCGAAGATAAGGTCTGCGCCTACATCAACGTAAAGAATCTAACCGAGGAGGATTACGTCAATAATAATTTTATTTTATTGTGTACCAAACGCGGAACCGTAAAAAAGACCTCTTTGGAAGCATATTCCCGTCCTAGGGTTAACGGAATCAATGCCATTACTATACGCGAAGGCGATGAGTTGCTCGAAGCGGTACTGACCACCGGTTGTTCAGAAATCCTTTTGGCAGCCAAAGAGGGTAAGTGCGTGCGTTTTAACGAGACCCATGTACGTCCCATTGGTCGCACGGGGGCCGGAGTTCGCGGCATCAGCATTGAAGGCGAGAACGAAGTGATTGGCATGATTTGTGTAGATACTCAATTAGCAGAAACTGCGATTCCCCGCCATATTATGGTGGTGAGTGAACACGGCTATGGAAAACGGTCTGAGTTGGAGGATTATCGAATCACCAATCGAGGAGGTAAAGGAGTGAAAACATTGAATATAACAGAAAAAACAGGTAAATTAATCGCCATCAAAGATGTGGGGGACGAGAACGACTTGATGATTATCAACCGTTCGGGCATTACCATCCGCTTGGCCGTATCCGATGTTCGCGTAGCGGGACGGGCCACCCAAGGGGTAAGGCTGATTCAGTTGAAGGACCAAGACAGCATAGCGGCTGTTTGCAGGGTGAGCAAGAGCGAAGAAAAACCTGTGGAACAGGAAATCACACAAAATAATTTATAAAAACACTAAAAACGATTCATTGTATTATGAAAAAGATTTTATTATTCGCCCTGATGCTGACGGCCGTTCAGCTGGGCGCCCAAACAACCAGGGAGATAGATGCTGCGTTAAAAGCGTATCAAAAATCCAAGGACGAGGTTAACGGAAGAAGAGCCCAGGATGCGGCTGCCTGGGTACGTTTTGGTAAGGCGCTGACCAATGTATACGAGGTGCCGACTAAAAATCTTTGGGTAGGATTGAGTTCTATGGAAGCGAGGGTGATTTTAAAAGATATCCGCCCTACAGGAACTGAACAAATGACCATAGGTGGCGAAGTCTATGATGTGGTTCATTATGCAGACAAAGACCTTTACTATGCAGAAGACGGGAGATTGGCATTTTGGGTAGTAACCAAACCCTTAATACCGCAAGACATTCTTGGTGACGCACTTAATGCTTTTAGTAAAGCATACGAATTAGACGCCAGAGGTTCCCAAAGGAGAGACATTACTGCCGGTATTAGCGGATTGCAAACCCGCTATGTAGCCGAGGGCATGACTGCGAACGCCATGACCAACTTCTCTTTGGCCTCCAAACACTTTGGCAATGCGGTGCTTTGTTCAGAACATCAAACTGTTAATCAATTAGACACCGCTGTTGTTTTCTATGCGGGACTTATGGCTTTTTACGCCAACGAATACGAGCGGGCCATCCATTATGTGCAGCGCGCTTTGGATTTGGGCTGGGCGCAGGAGGGAGCGGCTTATTCCATTTTGGCGAACTGCTACAAGCATGTAGGCCGGGAGAATGAGATAGAGCGCGTATTGGCAGCAGGTTTTACCAGATTTCCTTCCAATCAGGGTATATTGATTGATTTGATTAACTTGTATATGGAGAGAGAGGAAGACCCCGAAAAAATTATGGAATACATTCATTCGGCCCAAAGGAATGAACCGGATAACCCTTCTTTGTACTATGCCGAGGGGAATATTTGGAGAAACAACTTGGGAAATTTGGAAAGGGCTGCTGCCAGCTTCCAAAAATCCATAGAGGTGAATCCCCGTTATGCGTATAGTCACTATACCTTAGGCGTTTTGTATTATGATGCGGCGGTGGATGTGCAAAACAAAGCCAGCGACGAGTTGGATGACGCCAAATGGAATGCCATGATGGAAGAAATGGAGCAATATTTGGAAAAAGCGATTGAGCCCTTTGAGCAATGTTTTGCCATTACTGAGGACGAAGACCTTAAGGCCGATGTTGCGATATACTTGAGGCATATTTATTACCGCCTTCAAGGCAAGAACGAGGCATATCAAGCCGCCTATGAGAAATATAATGCGATTATGCAGAAAAACGATTAATCCGTTGTATGCTAAGTTAAAAGGGGTTTAAAGCCCCTTTTTTTATTCGTCTCCTATCCGGCGGGTTAGCTTTTGCACCACCTTAAAGTTGTAGAAAAATTCTCGGGCAAATACCCGAATTACGGTATAGGCCGGAATGGCCACCAGCATACCGATTACCCCGCCTATGCTTCCGGCAATCAGGATTACCATAAAAATCTCTAAAGGGTGGGCGCGGACGCTGTTTGAATAGATAAATGGCTGAAAAATAAATACGTCAATCAAATTGGTGATTGTATAGACAAGTGCGATGGGCAGCGCTACAAAAAAGAGGCCCATGCTTTCGGCTGTCTGATAGTAACCAAGGACCCCAAACGACACCCCGATAAGCCCGCCCACGACAGGACCAATATAGGGAATTACGTTGAGTACGCCGGAGGCAAAGGCCAACACAATAGCCAATTTAAAATCGAATCCGCAAATAAGGGTAAGTCCCAGCGTATTAAGTATAGTTATGGCCAGCGTTTCGATGCAGATGCCTATAAAGTAACGAGACAGCAACCGATTGGTAGATTGGAGGGCGCGGATTGCGTTCTGTTCCTTTTTCTCCGGAAACAGACTCAGTACAATATTGTTGAACATATCTTTCTCCCTAATGAAAAAGAAGGTAATGAAGCATACCGAAAAAAGGCCGATACCGAACTTTGAGATTATAGCGGCCAACGAGTTTAGAGACCGGGTAAGGTCAAAATCGTTGATGAAAGAAGCAATATATTGTGAAAAAAGGTTTTGTACCGTAACATCGGAGTCTATTCCGGGCACGTATTCATGCAAGAACCGGTTAATATTCTGTAAGGGCACGGACAGGTTTAGGACGATTTGGTCCATGTCAATCATGGACAGCCGGTGGATGATTTGCGAGAATAGGGGTACAAGGAATATGAACAAAGTAGAAAACACCCCAATGACCACAATCAAAGCAATTAAAGCGGATATGTTGTGGGGAATCCGCCATGTTTTATAGTGTAATGAATCCAAAAGACCGACCAATGGTTTGCCCATGATGGAAAGAATGGCGGCAATAAGGATATAGGTGAGTATATCGCTGAAATACCAAGCCAAAAAACAGACTACCGCCACAACGGCCAAGGCGATTATATAACGGGCAAGTTGATTCATGGTTTTTGTATCGTTAATTTAACTAATTTTGCAAAGATAATAATTTTACCTATGAAGAAACTATTGCTATTTGTAACGTTTTTGACACTCTCTGCTCCCTTTATGCGGGCAGACGAGGGTATGTGGCTTCCCTCCCTAATAGGACAGCGTATCCAAGATATGCGGAAAAACGGTTTTCGCCTGACTGCGGAGGATGTATACAGTGTTAACAAGGCTTCCCTCAAGGACGCTATTGTGCATTTTGGAGGAGGATGTACCGGAGAAATGATTTCCGGAGACGGGCTGTTGCTTACCAACCACCATTGCGGCTACAGCCAGATTCAATCCCATTCGTCGGTGGAACACGACTATCTTACCAATGGATTTTGGGCCATGAACCGGAGTGAAGAATTGCCCAACAGTGGGTTAACTGTGCGTTTTTTGGTTCGAATGGAAGATGTTACCGAGGCTATATTAAAGGGGGTGACAGATGGGATGGACGAAGAAAGTCGGGGGCAGTTGGTACGCACAAACCAAGAGGCGGTTGTGGCTAAAGCCATAGAGGGGACGCACTATCAAGCCCGCGTGGAGTCGCTGTTTTACGGCAATCAATATTTCCTGTTCGTTTTTGAAACTTATACCGACGTCCGTTTAGTCGGAGCGCCTCCCTCTGCCATCGGTAAATTTGGCGGAGATACCGACAACTGGATGTGGCCCCGTCATACCGGAGACTTTGCCCTCTTTAGGGTGTACGCCGGCCCCGACAACAAACCGGCGGCCTATAGCCCCTCTAATGTACCGTATAAACCCAAAAAATTCTTTACCATATCGTTAAAAGGGGTAAAGGAAAACGATTTCACCATGGTGTACGGCTATCCGGGAAGAACTCAGCAATACATCCATTCCCAAGCTGTTAACTATATTCAAGAGTCTAATCCGCATAAAATCAGATTGCGTACCCAGCGTTTGAATATCATGAACGAAGCCATGGCCAAAAGTCCGGCGGTGCGGATTCAATATGCTTCCAAGAATGCATCCGTGGCCAATTCGTGGAAAAGGTGGCAGGGCGAGACTAAAGGACTGATTCGCTTGCAGACGGTGGCGCAGAAAAGGGCGTTTGAAGAATCGTTTACCTCATGGGCTGCGGGCAAACCTCAGTACGCCTCGTTGGTTGGCCAACTGCAAGATTTATATGACGAATTGGAACCTTATGCCTATGCCGCCGATTATCATAGCGAGGCATTGGTGTGTGTGGAGATTGTGCGTATGGCGGGTTCCATTTCCCAACTGTTGGCAAGGGAAGAAAGGGCCAACAGCGAAGCGGAGCAAATCCGCAGCTTGGTCAGCGGACAGCTGGAGACCTTCTTTAAAGATTACTACCGCCCTATTGACCAAAGCACCTTTGTGGCGCTATTGCGCGAATACTTGATGAACGTACCCTCCCGTTTTCATAGTCCGCTGATTGCCGAACAGATTACCAAATACGGTTATTCCATTGAAATGTGGGCGGACGAACTTTTTTCCACCTCTCTGTTTGCCTCCAAAGAGCAGGCGATGGAGGCTCTACATCGTGTCGATTTTATGGATATTTTACGTAAAGATCCTGCCATGCAGCTCTATACGGCCTATATGGATCAATATAATCAGACCGTGATGCCCAAGGTTACGGCATTGAATAGCGCCATCAGTTTACTTTACAGAGGCTATATGAGGGGACAAATGGAATTTCAAAAAAATAAGGTTTTTTATCCCGACGCCAACTCCACCCTAAGGATAACTTACGGGAAAGTCAAAGGTTATAAGCCTATGGACGCCGTCTATTACGAACCTCTGTCCACCCTTGACGGCATTATGGAAAAGGACAATCCCGATATTTATGACTACGATGTTCCTCAGAAGTTGCGCGACCTCTACCACAACAAAGATTATGGTCGTTGGGCGGTAAACGGCACGGTTCCGGTATGTTTTATTGCCACCAACCACACTTCCGGAGGAAATTCCGGCAGTCCTGTACTCAACGCTTATGGAGAGTTGGTAGGCATTAATTTCGACAGGGTATGGGAGGGAACTATGAGTGATTTAGCCTATGACCCAGTTGTTTGTAGAAATATTTCTGTGGATATTCGGTATATACTTTTTGTTATTGACAAGTTTGCCGGAGCCGGTTATTTGCTTGATGAGATGAGATTTTCTCGCTAAAATTTGCACAACAAAATTTTCTTATTACCTTTGCGCCTCAATAGTACATACTTATTAACTCTTTAAACACACAACAGCATGAATTTGGAATTAGTTTTAATGATCGTTACTGCTGTCTTAACCATTTTGGGGATTTTTTTACCAAACTTGAGTGGGATTTTTGATAGCATACTTAGATTACTGGGAGGCCTTTAGTGTCTGAAAACAAATAAAAAAGAGCGGAATTACCGCTCTTTTTTATTGCAGGTACCTTATCTTAGGCTTCTGCGCTGCGCTCATTGGCCACGGCAACATTGATGGATCTGCCCATGTGTTCTGAGCCGTTAAGCGCCTGAATGGCGGCTTGGCCTTCGTCTTCATCGGGCATTTCCACAAACCCGTATCCTTTGGAGCGACGGGTATCACGGTTAGTAATAATCCGGACAGAAGCAACTTCTCCGAAAGGGGCAAAGAGATCTTGGAGATCCTCTTTTTTAGCCTTAAAATTAAGGCTGGAAACAAAGATGTTCATAGAACAATTTTTTGGTTAAGTGTAATTGGGGTATTTAAGTGTGGCAAAGGTAAGCATAATCCTGAATATGCCAAATTTATACTCAGGCGCCCAAGCTCGAACCGTCAAAACAATGGGTGCAAACATGGGCTTTTTCCAAGCCAATAGCTTCGATTAATGTTTCTATAGGATTAAATATAAGTGAATTGACTTTTAGCGTTTCTGCAATTTTACGCACCATCTTTTGATATTGGACGCTGTGCGTATTTGCATATAAGGCCAAATTTTTATCGCTTTGCCCTTCGTATGCATCGATGATTCGTCGGGTAATCAACTCCAATTCCGACTGGGATGCGGTAAAATTGAGGAAGGGGCAGGTATAGATTAAAGGCGGACAACTGATGCGGATGTGTACCTCTCGGGTACCGTATTCATAAAAGCGTTTGGCGTGTTCTCTAAGTTGCGTCCCCCGTACAATAGAATCGTCGCAAAAAGCTACCCGTTTTTCTGTAAGCAGGCTTTTATTGGGAATGAGTTTCATTTGGGCAATCAAATCCCTGACGTTTCGGTTAGAAGGCATAAAGCTCCGGGGCCATGTTGGGGTATATTTGACGACTGCATGGCGGTAGGAGATATTTTTCCCTTGGGCGTAACCAATAGCCATACAAGTTCCCGAGTCGGGAATCCCCGATACGCAGTCTATGGGCGTTTTGTCCTGCTGTCCCATGGCCGCCCCGCAACGATACCGAACATCGTCTACATTTATTTTTTCGTAACAGCTTGAGGGATATCCGTAATAAATCCACAGGAAAGAGCAAATTTGCAGCTTGTCCCTCGCTTCGAGCAGGCGGGTATAGCCGTCTGAGGTAATCCGAATGGCTTCTCCCGGGCCTAAGTAATGCTCTAAGCTAAAACCAAGGTTGGGAAAACTGCAAGATTCCGATGCACATGCGTAAGCGCCCTGTTTTTTTCCCAACACGATAGGCGTGCGTCCGTATCGGTCTCGGGCTGCAATCACTCCGTCTTTGGTGAGAATCAGCATAGAGCATGAACCTTTAATCCGTTCTTGAGCATGTCGGATGCCCTGTGCAAAACTGTCTTTTTCCGTAATCAATTGGGCTACCAATTCAGTTGGATTAAAGGAACCGGAGCTGAGTTCGTTAAAGTTTTTTCCCTTATCAATCAACTCTTTGGCCAAGTCTTTAAGGTTGTTGATTCGGGCCACCGTAACAATGGCAAAGACGCCCAGATGCGAATGAATGGTAATCGGTTGGGCGTCTGTGTCGCTGATAACGCCTATTCCGGAAAACCCCTCAAATTCGTGGAGGTCGTCTTCAAATTTATTTCTAAAATGAGTGTTTTCTATGCTGTGTATGGAGCGGGTAAAAGAGCCATCTGGATTAATACAGGCCATTCCGCCTCGCTTGGTACCCAGATGAGAATGATAATCCGTTCCGTAAAATAAGTCGGTAGCGCAATTTGCTTTGGCAGCAACGCCAAAAAATCCTCCCATGGCAGTAAAAATAAAAATCAGCGCAAAGGTAAAAAAAATAGGGTTTACAACAATCCGTCCACCCACATCACCCCTTGATTCATGAGCCATGCGGCGTGTTCCATAAGCCATAAGAGGGCAGGGCCGATTACAGGGATTTGTCCCAAAGCCAACCACGCGCAGAGCAGGTGGAGCAATATTCCCGTAAGCGGGATGATAAACAGATTGGTCAGCAAAAATAAATAGGGAAAAATTCCAAAATAGTGGTAGGCAAGCGGCGCGGTGCCAAATTGGGCGACTATGGAAATAGTGATGAGCGACCACAGGTATTTACCCGCTTTTGTTTTGGGTTGTAAAAGACGATGCAGAGGCGGATGTAGGGTAAGGATGGCGAGTACGGCGCAAAAAGAGAGTTGGAATCCTATTTCAAAAATCGCGGCGGGATTGACCACGCAAATAAGTAAAGCGGTAGTGAACAGTGTTTGCAGGGAGCGAACGGGGCGATGTATGAATTTTCCGGACGTGGATAATCCTACCATGAGCAGGGCGCGGGTGACAGAAGGGGCAAATTTGGCCATGGCGGCAAAAAGGCTTAGGGCGCCAAAAGCAAGGGTTTGTTTAATGATGCTTCGTTTTCGGTTGTTTCCCGGAATCAGCAGATTAAATACCAATAATATAATGGAATAAATAATGCCTACATGCAAGCCCGATACGGCCAATATGTGCATGGCGCCGGAAGATGCGTAGGCGTTTTTAAGTTCGGGGTCAAAAGCTTCTTTGTTGCCCAAGCTGAGTCCGGCCAGCAGGGCATAAGAATTGGGGTCTCGGATGTGGGTTTGGAGGGCGGAGAGCATCTTTTGTCCCATTTGGGCGGGAAGTGAGGGATGCTCCCAAGTAAAGGCTAAAGGACTGGAACGGTGCAGAAATATGGAGGGCGGCATGGAACGGCCGGCATTGAAAGCGCTGTCTTGATGCTGACTGATCCCGGCAAGAGTCCATATTTTGGAACCTTGTTGCAGGTTGGGGTCATAGTTGTCTATAGGGATATATATAAACGATTTACGGTTGCATAAATGGCTTGCTTCTTCTTGACGAAAAGCGAGCAGTCGGGTGTTTATCCGCATGAATCTTTTGCTTCTTGTTGGGGTAACGGACTCGACTACTCCATAGAGGACAGTGGGTTTATTATCCTTGGGGAGGGCTGTGAGGTTGTTTTGTCGGCAATAGCTCCAAGCGCCCGCGAAAAAAAGCGAAGCAACGGCCAAAGCATAACAGACCCGCGGATATGTCAGCAATGCGTAACGGGGCAGGAGGTAAAAGCACAAAAAAAACAGTAGGCAAACAAACACTCCGGACAGGAGTATGCCTTGGATATACGTTTGAGAAGAAGCGGGCAAAATTCCATAAGTATACGAAAAACGTATAAACAAAATCCCCGCCAAAAAACCGCTTGCCGGAATAATCATCGGCGCTTGACGCCGTGGTTGTGTGGTTCGTTCGCTGCTCATCTCTCGCCTCCAAAGCCCAAAGATAGGAATTTATTTTGAATCGTCTTATCTTTGTCTTATGAAAAAAGTGGCGTTTATTGTTAATCCGGCTTCGGGGATAAAGGGAAAGGCCTTTTTGGGGCGCTATATAGAGCGGTCGTTTCATCATCGCACAGGCTGGATTAAAGATATTTACCACACAAAAGGGCCTGATGACGCTTACAGGGCCGCCTTGCATTTTAAAGCCACTCAAGTAGACTTGGTAGTGGCGGTAGGCGGGGACGGAACGGTAAATCAAGTGGCCCGCGCTTTGGTACACGCCGCCATACCCATGGGGATTATACCTACCGGGTCGGGAAACGGACTGGCGCGACACTTGGGTATTCCCCGCTCCGTACCTAAGGCCGTGGATGTAATACTGCAACAGCATGTGGCGGCTATTGATTCGGGAGCCATAAACGGCCAACCGTTTTTTTGTACGGCGGGCATTGGTTTTGACGCTAATTTGGCCAATCGCTTTAATCGGGCGCCTATAAGGGGATTTCCTTCGTATATTGCGTTGTCGGCATGGGAGTATACTCATTATCGTCCCGAAAAGTACAAAATTTTTACGGGCGACTGCATATTGGAACGGGAAGCCTTTCTGATTACCTTTGCCAACTGTTCCCAATGGGGAAACAATGTGTATATTGCTCCGGGCGCCAGCGCCACAGACGGTCTGTTGGACATGGTGATTTGGAAAAGCACTTCGGTTGTGCGTATTCCGTTTACAGCCGTGCGCCTGCTGGCAAGAAACATCAATCATTCCAAACATATCGAAAATTTTCGAGGCACTTCTTTTAGCATCGAAAGAGCGTGTGAAGGGCCTGTGCATTATGATGGAGAACACGCCCTTATGGGCAGGGAATTAAAAGTGGAGGCATTTCCTGCCAGTCTAAAGATGGTAATGCCTTGTTTGTATTAATAAAACCAGTATCTTTGGCATTTATTTAAATTCAGTAAATAACCTATCAACAAACAAACAATTTTATGATTATTCTCGTATTAAACTGCGGTAGTTCATCTATTAAGTATCAAGTGCTCGACATGAAGTCGGAGCAGGATTATCTTTTATTGGCCAAAGGCATTGTAGAACGCATTGGAATGGAAATGGCTGTATTCAAGCATCAGGTGTCCGGCAGGGCCAAACAGGTGATAGAGACTCCGGTGTCTGACCATACCGAGGGAATAAAGCAGGTTTTGGACTTATTAGTCTCTGCCGAAAGCGGAGTGCTGACTTCTTTGGAAGATATTCAAGCCGTAGGACATCGCGTGGCCCATGGAGGCGAATTTTTTCATGCCAGCGCTCTTATCGATGAGCAGGCAGAGAAAAATATTGAGGCTTGCTGCGCTTTGGCCCCCTTGCATAATCCCGCCAACCTAATGGGCATACGCGCTATGAAAACCTTATTGCCCAAACTTCCTCAAGTGGCGGTATTTGATACTTCTTTCCACCAAACCATTCCCGACTACGCCTTCATGTATGCCATACCTTATAAATACTATACCCAATACAAGGTGCGCCGATACGGTTTTCACGGCACCAGCCATAAATTTGTGGCCCAAAAAGGTTGTGCGATGTTGGGATTAGACTTTAACGCATCAAGAATCGTTACCTGTCATTTGGGTAACGGCGGCTCGGTTGCGGCCATCTTGAATGGAAAATCGATAGATACCTCTATGGGCTTTACCCCTATAGAAGGGATGCTTATGGGTACCCGCTGCGGAGACATAGATGCCGGAGTGGTTACCTTTTTACAGGAGAAGGAGGGATTGGACGCCGCAGGCATCAATGCGGTATTAAACAAGGAGAGCGGCGCTATAGGAGTATCGGGGATTTCTTCGGATATGCGCGACATAGAGGTTGCTAATGAAAATGGAAATAAACGCGCCGGTTTGACTTTAAACATGTTTTTTTACAGGGTACTCAAGTATATTGGGGCTTATACTGCTGCTATGAAGGGAGTTGATTTGATTGTATTTACCGGAGGCATAGGTGAAAACGACCCGGACTTACGCGCTTATATAGGGGAACACTTAGCTTTCTTGGGCGTTGATTTCAATCCTGCCTCCAACAAAGGCGTTCGTGGAAAAGATGTGGAACTCACCCATCCGGGTTCCAAGGTAAAAATAGCCGTGCTTACTACCGATGAGGAACTTGTAATTGCTACCGATACCATGCATCTCATTAAACAGTAAACGATATGATAACAAATTTTGACCAACTTATCGACAAAGTTCGTTCCAAGCCAAAAAAACGCTTGGTAGCCGCTTGGGCGGTGGACGACCATACCATTAGCGCAGTCCGCATGGCTGTAGAAAAAGGCATTGTGGAGGCCATCTTGGTGGGCGATGAAAAAAAGATTTCGGAAGTATGCGCACAGGAAAATATCAATACTTCCCTTTTTAAAATAGTGCATGTGGCCGAAGAGTTAAAGGCAATTTCGACTGCCGTAGACATGATTAACAACGGAGAAGGCGATATCTTGATGAAAGGGCTTTGCAGTACCGACAAATATATGCGGGCTATTTTGAATAAAGAGCGAGGCTTGCTGCCCCCCAAGGCCGTGTTGAGTCATGTAACCGTAGTATCTGCGCCCACATATCCTAAATTATTGATAGTAAGTGATGTTGCTGTTATTCCCGCCCCCGATTTAAATCAGAAAACAGCCATTACACATTATGTGATTCAGATTGCAAAAGCGCTTGGGATTGATAAGCCCAAAGTGGCGTTGTTGGCTGCTACGGAGCAAATGTTGCCCGGTATGCAGGCCTGCGTGGATGCGGCCATGATTTCCAAGATGGCCGACCGCGGCCAGATTGCAGGCGCTCACGTAGACGGGCCTTTGGCTTTGGATGTGGCGATTGACAAAGAGTCGGCCCAAACCAAAAAAGTGACCGGTCCCGTGGCCGGAGACGCCGATTGTATTGTATTCCCCAATATTGAGAGTGGAAACGTATTCTTTAAGGCGGTAACCAAGTTGGCAAAAGGAGAATTGGCGGCCATGGTGGTAGGCGCTAAAGCGCCCTGCGTCTTGACTTCGCGCGGCGACAGCACTACCAGTAAACTCAATTCCATAGCATTGGCTGCATTGGTGGCAAAATAGAAAAAGCATGGCTGTGTATAAGATTTTGGCGATTAATCCGGGTTCAACCTCTACTAAAATTGCCGTGTATGAGGACGAACAACTGCTGTTCAATAAAAGCATCAGGCATGAGAGCGGAGAGTTAGGCCGGTACGCCCAAATGGCACATCAGTTTGAGTTTAGAAAAAAACTGATATTAAAAGAATTAGCCGAACAGCATTTTTCGCTGTCCGATTTTTCGGCTATTGTAGGTCGGGGTGGTCTGCTTAAGCCCATCCCTTCCGGCGTGTATGAAGTCAATCAAGCAATGATAGACGAACTTTATCAAGGGCGGCGGGGAGAGCATGCGAGCAATTTGGGCGGACTCATTGCCGCAGACATGGCCAAAGATATACCCGGATGTAAAGCCTACATTACCGACCCGGTAGTGGTGGATGAGTTGGAGCCGGTAGCCCGTATTTCCGGCCATCCCGCTTTTCAAAGGGTTTCCATATTTCATGCGCTCAATCAAAAAGCGGTGGGCAGAAAATATGCCCGTGAAGTGGGACGGTCGTATGGGGAATTGAATTTGATTATCGCGCACTTAGGAGGAGGTATATCGGTGGGCGCCCACTATAAAGGCAGGGTGATTGATGTAAACAATGCCTTGGATGGAGAGGGGCCTTTTTCTCCCGAACGTTCGGGCACTTTGCCTGCTTATGCTTTGGCCGAATTGTGCTTTAGCGGTAATTTTACTTTAGAACAGGTAGGTAAGATGATTGTGGGAGAAGGAGGCGTAGTGGCGCATTTGGGCACTAATCAGTTTTCTACCGTTTGCGGTTGGGCCATCAACGAGGGACGGCAAGATGCAAAACTGATTGTAGACGCTGTGGCCTACAACATCTCCAAGGCCATAGGCGCTATGGCGACAGTTTTAAGGGGGAAAGTAGACGCTATCCTCATTACGGGAGGAATGGCTTTTAATTGTGAAAACGGCGCCTATGGCCATAGCTTTGTTCAAGAGATTCAAGAACAAGTAACTTTTCTGGCTCCGGTAAAAGTCTACCCGGGCGAAGACGAAATGCTCGCTTTGTCCATGAATGGATTAGCCGTCCTAAGGGGAGAAGAAGAACCCAAAGAATACGGCATGATTACGTAAACGGCTGCTACCAAGCTCTTTCAAATGAAACAAAATGGACCAATTCCACATCGGGAGAAAGATAGTGGGCTTTTACGGGTTCTACTTTCATTAAGTCGGTGCTTAGGTATTTTTTGTTGCAATCCGAGAAAACGGTAGCAACCACAGCATCGTATCCATACTTCTCCTGTAGTTTTATGGCGCCAATCAAGTTGGCTCCCGAAGAGATGCCCACTGCCAAACCTAAGGAGGAGGCTAACTTTTGCGCCATCAGAATGGAATCTCCGTCCGATACTTGAATCACTTGGTCTAAGCGGTCGGCGTTCATGATTTCGGGGATAAACTCATCGGAGATGCCTTGTATCCGGTGGCTTCCGACTTTATATCCCGTGGTTAAGGTGGGACTTTCCTCCGGCTCTAAGGGGTGGATTTTTATCCGACTATCTACGGCGCGCATCGCCTTTCCAACCCCCATCACCGTTCCGCCTGTGCCTACGCCGGCGACAAAAGCGTCGGGCGATAAGCCCCGCTGTTTTAACTGTTGCATGATTTCGGGGCCGGTGGTCGTTTCGTGCGCTTTGATGTTGTTGTGGTTGGAGAACTGACATGGCAGGAATACCTTTGGATTTTTAGCGGCCATCTCCTCCGACATCCGGATGCTTCCCAAGAATCCGCCCTCCTCCTTGGAAACGGGGATAATATCCGCTCCAAAGTTTTTTATCATCGTCTTTCGCTCTTGACTCATCCAGTCGGGCATAATGATACACACTTTATGCCCCAACATACGTCCCAATGCCGAAAAGGCAATACCGGTGTTGCCGCTTGTGGCCTCTATAATCATGGAGTCGGGCTGTATGGCGCCACTCTTGTAGGCTTCCTTGAGGATGTAGAGCGCCATTCTGTCTTTAATACTGCCCGAAAAGTTGTAGTATTCGCATTTGACATACACCGTTCCCTCTTTTCCTTTGTAACGGTAGTTTACGCCAATCATTGGCGTATTGCCAATCATGTGGTCTAATTCGTGTAATTTGGTTTTCATTTCCATTTTCTATTTCCTACAGTTGCGGGCCGCTTGCGATTAATACCTTAGCGGCGTCATTATCGCAATACTGCTCAAAATTTTTGATATATTTGGCGGCTAATGAGCGTGCTTTAGCTTCCCACTCGCCCTTGTCGGTATAGGTATCGCGAGGGTCCAACAAGCCTTCGGATACATGATTCAGCTTTTTGGGTACGCTCAGATTGAGGATTGGAATGTGCAGGGTTTCTGCTTTTTCAATAGAACCGTCCAAAATGGCGTCAATAATGGCGCGTGTGTCCTTGATGGAAATCCGTTTTCCGGTGCCGTTCCATCCGGTGTTGACTAAATAGGCTTTGGCTCCATGTTCGTTCATCTTTTGAACCAAGGTTTTGGCGTACATGGTGGGGTGCAGGGTTAAAAATGCCTCTCCAAAAGCGGGGGAGAAGGAGGGCAGAGGCTCGGTAATGCCGCGCTCAGTTCCGGCTAATTTAGAGGTGTAGCCGCACAAGAAGTGGTATTGGGCTTGGTTGTCGTCCAAAATAGATACGGGAGGGAGTACGCCAAAGGCATCGGCAGACAAGTAGATAATCTTTTTGGCGTGTCCGGCTTTGGAGGGCAACATAATCTTGTTGATGTGGAAAATGGGATAGGATACGCGGGTGTTTTCGGTAACGGAGCCATCGGTAAAGTCGGGAGTGCCGTCTTCTTTGACCACTACATTTTCCAATAAGGCGTCTCGTTTAATGGCCCGCCAAATGTCGGGTTCGTTTTCCTCGCTTAGGTTAATCACTTTGGCATAACATCCGCCTTCAAAATTAAATACGCCGTGGTCATCCCAGCCGTGTTCGTCGTCTCCAATGAGGTAGCGTTTGGGGTCGGCGGAGAGGGTGGTTTTGCCGGTGCCCGAAAGCCCAAAGAAGATGGCCACATCGCCGTCTTCGCCCGCATTGGCGGAGCAGTGCATGGAGGCCATGCCTTTGAGGGGGAGGAAGTAGTTCATCATCGAGAACATACCTTTTTTCATTTCTCCGCCGTACCATGTTCCGCCAATAATTTGCATCTTTTCGGTTAGGTTAAAAAGTACAAAGACGTCTGAATTGAGTTGGTGTTCTTTCCAGTTTGGATTGGTTACTTTGGAGCCGTTTAGCACCACAAAATCAGGCTCGCCGTAGCGCTCCAACTCATATTTGGAGGGGCGGATAAACATATTGGTTACAAAATGCGCCTGCCAAGCTACTTCCATAACAAAGCGCACCTTCATGCGGGTGTCTTTGTTGGTTCCGCAATAGGTGTCTACCACATAAAGCATTTCTTTGTTGGAAAGCGTGTTTTGCACCAAACCTTTAAGCTCGTGCCAAACAGGCTCGTCCACGGGTTTATTGATGGTGCCGTCCCACCAGATGGTATCTTGACTTACTGCGTCTTTTACAATGTAGCGGTCTTTTGGAGAGCGACCGGTAAATACTCCTGTTTTTACGGCTACGGCGCCGGTATTGGTGAGAACTCCTTTTTCAAACCCTTCGTTTTTAGTATTCATCTCGGCTTGAAACAATTGTTCGTAGGTAGGATTGTGTACAATGGCCTTTACGCCCGTAATACCATATTTGCTCAAATCTACATGTTGCATAATTTTTTTATTTTAAGATTAATATATAAAGCATTTAGAAATTTTTACGAAGATATGGAATTATTCGATACGATTGACTCCAATTATGCCTAAATTTGCATGAAAAATTGTCGTATAATCATTATCAGTAAGCTACAGATGGACATATTTAGAAATATATTGAAGGAATATTGGGGCTACGCCGATTTTCGTCCGGGACAGGAGGAAATTATTCGGGCTGCCTATGCGGGGGAGGATTTGTTGGCTTTGATGCCTACGGGGGGCGGAAAGTCCATTTGTTTTCAGGTGCCTGCTTTGCTAAAAGAGGGTATTTGCTTGGTGATAACGCCTCTGATTGCTTTGATGAAGGATCAGGTAGAAAATCTTAAAGCGAGGAATATAAGGGCGATAGCTATTCATTCGGGTTTGACGGTCAAAGAAATAGACATTGCGTTTGACAATGCGATTTACGGCCGATACACATTTATGTATCTTTCTCCGGAGCGTATTCATACAGAACTGTTTAAAACAAGGATAGAGAAAATGGAGGTCAGCATGGTGGTGGTAGACGAGGCGCATTGTATTTCTCAGTGGGGCTATGATTTTCGTCCGGCTTATCTGAACATTGCCCTTTTGAGGGAGTTGCTTCCCAAGGTTTCTTTTGTGGCCTTGACCGCCACGGCTCCCCCCAAAGTGGCTCGGGATATTATGGATAAATTGGGATTCAAGCAGCCCAAGTTGTTTGTAAACAGTTTTGAACGTAAAAATATCGCCTATGTGGTGAGGAGGGTGGAAGATAAGTTAGGACAAATGCTTAGGATTGCCGAAGGTATTCAAGGTACGGGGATTGTATATGTGCGGGAGCGCAAGAAGACCGAGGAAATCAGTCAATATTTATGCGCAAACGGGATAGAAGCCGATGCCTATCATGCCGGCATGAGTACGGAACTGAGGAGCGCCAAGCAGGAGGCGTGGAAAAATGGAAAAAAACGGATTATTGTTTCGACCAATGCTTTTGGAATGGGGATAGACAAGTCGGACGTTCGGTTTGTGTGTCATTACGATTTGCCCGAAAGCGTGGAGGCTTATTTTCAAGAAGCAGGTCGGGGCGGACGGGACGAACAAAAATCCTACGCCGTGCTGCTGTACAACAGTTCCGATTCCAAGCGGCTCAAACAAATCTTCAAGCTTTCGTTCCCCGATATTTCCTATATCAAACAGATATACCAAAACGTGTTTATTTATCTGAATATTGCCTATGGCTGCGGTAAAGAACAAGTATATAATTTTAATTTACAGGAATTTGCCAAAAGATTTGCATTGATGCCCAATGCCGCTTGGCATGCCCTGTGCTGTTTAGAGCAGGAGGGCTATTTTAGCTTGAGCGAAGAGGCCGACCATCCCTCCCGAATCCATTTTACGGTTACGCGGGACGAATTATACCGCATCCAATTGAACAGTCCGGAGATGGACCGCTTTATCAAGTTGTTGCTGCGCCTTTATTCCGGATTGTTTTCGGGTTTTGTGCCTATTGACGAGGAATATTTGGCCCAGCAAAATCGCTGTTCGTCGGTGGTGATTAAAGAGTACCTGATTCAACTCTCTCGCCGTCATCTGTTGCACTATATCCCACACAAGCGTACTCCTCAAATTTATTTTCACGAGGAGCGCTTAGACCCGGCCAACTTGAGAATATCCGTACAGAATTACGTGTGGAAAAAGGAGCGCTACAAAGAGCGGATGGATTCGATTTTGGCTTATGCGCAAAGCAACACCGTATGCCGCAGCAAGCAGCTTTTGGCTTATTTTGGAGAGGAACAAAAACATAATTGCGGGCAGTGCGATGTGTGTTTACAAAAAGGAGTGCGGAATAGTCCGCAAGCGCTGGACCAGCTTCGTATGGAAATCCTTGAAAAATTGAAGAACGGCCCCGTCCGGGTGCAAACCTTAATCCCCCTGTTCAACCGCGAACCGGAACAGGTGAAGGAACTGCTGCGCTGGATGGTGGAACAAGGCGAACTGACTTATACCGCCGACGGAATGGTGGGAGTTATCTAACAGGCTGTGGTACACGCAAGTGAAAATGAATGGGGAGATAGCAGCGTTTTTTTACGGGTTTATCTCCTTTCTTTCCCGGCGTCCATTTGGGAGATGAAGAAACTACCCTTATAGCTTCCCTGTCTATATCGGGATGTACGCCTTGCAGCACCTGTACATCGATAAGAGATCCGTCTGTGTCTATGCAAAAAGTAAGGTATACGGTTCCCTGTATGCCTATCTTCTCAGCATCGGGCGGGTATTTTATCTGGTTTTTAACCCAATCACTAAATGTATTTTGATCTCGTCCCTGAAATTTTGGTTTTTCGTCTATGTGCAGAAGATCGCGTGTTTTTACTGCTTGGCCCCGCTTGTTTATGTAGTATGTTTGTCCGTTTTTAGTAACCTGTGCCAGGCCACGATGGTCAAAACGGCCGGCATCATCGTATTCCATGGGTATGACCAAGTTCTCTTGCACATCAATAAACCCGTATGTACGGCCATTACCCACACGGGCTAATCCCTGTGAAAAATTAAGAGCATCGCGATATCTGTATTTTATAACCACCTTTCCCGTTGGATCAATATAACCGTATCGGCCTTTACGTACACAGGCTAAACCGTCAGAAAAGAAATTAGCGCTTTCAAACTGCGGCTTGATAACCATTTTGCCTAAAGTGTCGATATACCCCCAACGGCGATCTTTGTACACGCATGCCAAACCGTTTATAAAGGGAGAGGCCCGAATATATTCCGCAGGTATTACCAAAATTCCGTTCCGGTCGATATAACCCCCTAAATTGTTGTATACCACCAAGGCCCTGTTGTTTCTCATGGTGCTTACCGTTTCGTACTGGCAGGATACTGTCTGCAGTCCCTTATCGGAGATAAAGCCCCAAAATTCGCCCCATTGTACCGGGGCCATGCCTTCGGAGAAATGTCCCGCGGCGTTGTACCGGTAATTAATGATGAGTTTCCCCGTTGTATCGATACAGCCCCATAAAGACTTCTCTCTGCTTTTTACCAGCGCCAATTCGCCGCTAAATGGGTAAGCTTCAATAAAATCCAAATCAATTACTATATTGCCCTCCGTGTTGATATAGTAAAAACGGTCGTGTATGGATACCGCGGCCAAACCTCTGCTGAAAGGATATGCGGTATCAAAGATAGGAGGTATTGCCCATGCTCCGGTAGTATCTACATAGCCGTATTTATAGTCATCATCTACAGCCGTGCGTATTGCAGCCAATCCTTGGGAAAAAATAGAAGGTGCATAAACAGAACCGGATGCAACAATAAGACCTGTTTTGTCCATATAGCTGCCGATACTGTCTATGGCCACATAGGCAAAGCCATTGGTAAAGGGATAAGCAATATCGTATTGAAAAGGTATTACCAATTCGCCGGTTTGGCTGTTTTTATAGCCGTAAAGCCCTTTTGGTCCCGGGACAGGCTCCAAGGGCTGGGCATTGGCAGTTAGCATGGTTAACACAAACAATGTGCTAAAACAGACCTTGAAGACGGATGATGGCGTAGCTTTCATATTTTAATGATTTGTAGTTATTTCAGTGGCTCTGTGTGAATAATCACGTGCGTCTCTTGCCCGTAGCGTTCCTTTAGCCGGAGTTCTATTTGGGTTATTTTATCGTGGGTTTCGGCTAAGGATGCTTCTCCGTCCATCCTAATGTGGAACTCGATGGCGCAATTATTTCCGATTTTTCTTGTACGCAGATTGTGCAAATCGCTGAGGCCGTCGAATGAGGTGACCATGAAGATTATTTCGTTCTCCACCTCGTCGGGCAGCGATTTCTCCATCAACTCATCTATGCAGGGCCTCACAAGTTTGACAGCCATGACCACAATGAAAATACTCACGAACAATGCCGCCAACGGGTCTAAAATCGTCCACTGGGCGCCCAGAAAAATAGCGCCCCCGATGCCTGCGGCGGTGGCTATGGAGGTAAGTCCATCACTGCGGTGGTGCCAAGCATTGGCTTTTAGAACATCCGAGTTTAGTGTTCGGGCTTTTATAATGGTGTAACGATAGAGTATTTCTTTAGATACAATGGTTATAATCGCCCAATAAAAGGCAATCATGCCGGGCTCTTGCAGTGTCCCCCCCCTAAAGACGGAGATAATATCCGATGCCCCGCTCCACGCAATGCCCAAACCTACGGTCAACATGATAATACCGATGAGCAATGTGGCAAAAGTTTCGAATTTACCGTGTCCGTAGTCATGGTTTTTGTCTTTGGGCTTGCTCGATATCCGCACAAAAACAAGAATAATCACGTCCGTAATAAGGTCGGACAGCGAATGAGTGGCGTCTGCAATCATGGCCGAACTGTGGCCCACAATGCCCGCAAAGAATTTGAAGATGACCAATACAATATTCACAAGGCTCCCCATAAGGGTTACCTTGTAAATACCTCGTTCCCTCAGTTTATCGGTCATCTAAAAAATCCTCCACTACTTATCGTCATAATGTCCGTATGCTTGAATGATTTCAACCGTAACGATTTGGTCAAGAATCTCATAAATTAGGCGGTGTTTTTTGTTAATTCGTCGCGACCATTTATTAACATACTTTAGACGTTCAGGTTTGCCTGTTCCAGTTTCAGGATGCACACGTAATTCGTTGATTAACGTATTTAATTTTTTCAACGCTTGTCTATCTCCCGACTCTCGAAGTTTGATAATGTCTAATTCCGCACGTTCCGACAGTTCTATCGAATAATTCATATTTCGAACAACTCTTTTTGTCTTTCCGGAGACAAAACCCTAAATTTGACTTTCCCATTTCTAATTTCCTCCATTCTGTGTTCCAATTCTGCAACGTTTTCCGGATTTGCAAAATATGGGTCATCACTTGGACTTGGGTTTTCAAGTGGAAATTTTGGCGTGATTTGAAATAATATTTTTCCACGCTTTATGGCAACACTTTCTGTTATTGCCAAATTCAAATAGTGAATCGGATTTGTTGAAAATATTTTTGAACTAATAACTGTCATGACTATATCTTGCTCGGACTTTCATACCGCAAAGTTAGCATTTCTTTCGATACTCCTTCAAAAAATCCTCCAAATGCGTATACAGCAGATGCACGGGTAATCCCATCACGTTAAAATAAGAGCCTTGTATGCGTTCGATGCCTATGTAGCCAATCCAGTCCTGCGCTCCATAAGCGCCTGCTTTATCGTAGGGCTTGTAGCGGTCTACGTAGTACGCTATCTCCTTTTCCGATAACAAAGCAAAAGCCACCTCGGTGGCGGCCGTAAAACTATGGCTTGACCGGTCGGTGCGCAGGAATACGCCTGTCCATACGGTATGTGTCTGACCCGACAGGCATTGCAACATCTGCATCGCTTCTTCCCGCGAATGCGGCTTGCCCAGTATTTGGCCGCGACAATAGACCAATGTATCGGCGGTAATCAGCAACTCATCCGAGGCCAAAGGCCGGAGAAAGGCATGCGATTTTTGCCGAGCTAAGGCCTCGGGAACGGCTTGAGGGGGCAGTGTAGGGTTGATTTGCTCCTTTACATGAGGGTTGTATTCTATGGTAAACGGAATATCCAAGCCCTTTAGCAAGTCCTGCCGTCTGGGAGAACCGGAGCCTAAAATCACGCGCCAATCTTTTAATCTTTCGTGGAGGAGCATACCGGTCTTTGTTTACACAGAAACTACCTGCGCATCCGAATACCATGTACCTTGGATGCGAAGCGCTTGTTCCACCACATCTCGGACGCAGCCCTTGCCTCCCGACAGGGGCGATATGTATTGGGACGCTTGCTGTACTTCGGGCATGGCATCGGCAGGGCAGCAGGGGAGGCCGCATACCCGCATCACCTCTATGTCGGGAACATCATCGCCCATATACAGAACCTGTTCGGGGTCTATCCGGTACTTGGCGCAGAAATGACGAAAAGGTTCCATCTTGGCGCCGGCTCCCAAATATACGTCTATAACGCCCAGCATATCAAATCTCTTGATGATGGTAGGCGAGGTTCCTCCCGTGATAATGCCCACGGGATAGCCTTGCTTTACGGCACAGCGGATGGCGTAGCCGTCTTTGGCGTGGTGCGCCCTAAGGAAATCGCCGCTCTCGGTAACTAAGACGGTGCCGTCGGTAAATACGCCGTCTACGTCAAAGACAAAGGCTTTAATATGCTGCAATTTGGTTTTGTAATTAGACATTTCCGTAAAATTTAGGCTTAAAGCATCGAATAAAGCAAGCCCGTTCGATATTCCATGATTGAGCTTGAAAGATATAGAGTTCGGCAGACCGTACAAAGGACTCATCACGTTGGGCGTCTGTGAGCAGCAAATAACCCATGATGACGTGTCCGGCCATTTCTACCAACCGGCGTGCGTGCATATCAATGTGTCCCGATTCGGCGCCCTGCAATGAGCTTACCGTTTGCTCGTACTCCTCAGTCATGTGCATCAGCAATTCTTTGAGGTATGTATGTTGGGGCTGTACGGATTGGGTTGCGTATTCTTTGATTTGGGCCGAAAACGCGCCGGTAATCACGCCTTTTATGGCGGCAATAACCTGTAACTGAGAGGTACCCTCGTAAATGGTGGTGATTCGGGCGTCTCGGTAGATGCGCTCGATAGGATACTCTTTCATGAATCCAGAACCGCCGTGGATTTGCAGGGAGTCATAGGCATTTTGGTTGGAATACTCGCCGGCCATGAACTTGAGCAGCGGCGTATAACAATCAGCCAGTCGCTGGTATTGCTTTTGTTCGCTGCGTTCTTCGGGGGTGAGCTTGCGCCTTTCCGAGATATGGTGGTATGCTTTGTAGATGTCTACAAAACGGGCGGTCTCGTAGAGCAGGGCGCGGGATGCCTGTAATTTAGCCCTAATGGTGGCGAGCATTTCATATACGGCGGAAAACTGAATAATCGGTTTGCCAAATTGAATCCGCTCGTGGGCATATTTCAAAGCTTCGCGATAGGCGGCTTCCGAAATTCCGACCGACTGGGCGCCTACGCCCAATCGAGCCCCGTTCATCAGCGACATGGTATATTTGATTAAACCGAGCCTACGTTCGCCGATTAATTTGGCGGGGGCGTTGGTAAAAGTGAGTTCGCAGGTGGGAGAACTTTTGATTCCCAATTTATTTTCAATCCTGCGTACCCGTACTCCTCCCCAAGCTTGGTCGTGTACAAAATAGGAGAGGCCGCGCCCGTCTGTAGTACCTTCCTCGGAACGGGCAAGTATCAGTTTGATTGGGGCGTCTCCGTTGGTGATAAAACGTTTGACTCCGTTAAGCAGCCAAAAACCGGTTTCCTCATCCCAAGTCGCTTTGAGCATAACAGCTTGCAAGTCGCTGCCGGCGTCCGGCTCGGTAAGGTCCATGGAGCAGGTTTCGCCCCTGTGGATACGGTGAAGAAATTCGTCTTTGACTTCTTGAGAGGCGTATTCGTGAATGGTTTCGGCACAATCTTGGAGGCCCCATATATTGGAGAATCCTGCGTCGGCGCGGGAAACAATCTCGGCTGCCATGATGTAGGGAACCATCGAAAAGTTGAGTCCGTCATATTCGCGGGGCAGGAACATGCCGTACACGCCTGCCTGTGTAAGCATCCGGTGGTTTTCTGTGGTGGCGCGGGCGTAGGTTACGCGGCCATCGTGGAGCGCGGGCCCCTCGTGGTCTGCTTCTTCTGCGTTGGGAGCAATGGTATTTGCGCATATGTCTCCAACAATTTCCAACACCTTGTCGTAGTTGTCCAAAGCATCGGCCACATCTGCAGGCGCATCATCAAAATGCTCCCTGTCTTTAAAATCCTGCTCTTTGAGCTTGACGATTTTCTCCATCAAAGGATGGCAGAACTGAAAGGCCAAATCG
>Ga0131853_10002287_pt1 | contig 34372 bp, 22 predicted proteins | sample TergutLab28metaG_FD_92764 | JGI IMG/M metagenome (GOLD analysis project Ga0131853, IMG submission 92764) | Labiotermes labralis P1 segment gut microbial communities from Petit-Saut dam, French Guiana - Lab288 P1 (version 2) (version 2) | ecosystem: Host-associated > Arthropoda: Insects >... | reverse complement strand
TTTTTTCAGCCCTGCGGTGGGGTCTAACCGTAATTTTTAGGAAAGGAGGAACGTATGGAACGCACGTTAGACGAATCCGTCACCAAAGCCAGAGCAGAAGTCCGCTCGGCCCTGTATGATCTGGAAAACATCTTAGACCAGGCCCAAGAATCCCACAACCTGTTTTTAGGCCAGGCCATCACCCTGAAACGAACCCTAAAATCCGCCCGAAGCGCCATCCTAGACGCCAGCGATCAATGCCCGCAACTCTCTGAATAGCCCTTGCCCGTCGTAGGGGCGAACAGTGTTCGCCCGTGTTATACATTGGCAGAATGACGCCCCGCACACAATGTAATACCCACCCGCAATGGGGCGGGCGCACACTGTGCGCCCCTACAGGGGTACCTATCCTCCCCATACACTTCCACACCCACGACACCAGCAGGCGCACACTGTGCGCCCCTACGGGGGTGCCTGTCGTTCAGCCGGCCCCCTCGTTTTGAGGGGGCTGTCAGGCTCCGCCTGACTGGGAGAGACCAAAGGCTCCTTTTCCAACTGACGTCCCAAGAGCAGAGCGATTGGCTTGGCGGAAGGGGTGCCTCTGGTGCAAAGGAGCTGTCGGCAAAGCCGACTGAGGATTGCCCTTGACCTGCGGCGCAGGGATAAACCTCCGTCAGAGCTTCGCTCTGCCACCTCCGCGTCTTTCTCAAAGGAGGCTTTTAAAAACACCCAAACAGGGGCGGCCAAATGGCCGCCCCTATAGCTAATTTCCGCATTCAATACTGATCTCATTAAACGTCCCCAGCAGATCCCGCACTTGATAGGCCGATTTCTCAGCACCCTCTGCGTCGATGACGCATTTGCCGCCGTGCATCATGATAATCCGGTTGCCGTAGTCCACGGCGAAGCGGAGGTTGTGGGTCACCATGACTGTGGTGAGGTTCCGCTCCTTCACCAGCCGGTCCGTCAGCTCCATGATGGTCTGTGAACTGTTGGGGTCTAAGGAGGCCGTGTGCTCATCCAGTACCAGGAGATCAATGGGCGTCATGGTGGATAAGAGCAGGGACAGGGCCTGCCGCTGGCCGCCCGAAAGGGCGCCCACCAGGACATCTGTCTTGTCTTCCAGTCCCAGATGCAGCAGTTCCAGTTGGCTCTTATAGTAATCCAGCCGCCGCCGATTGATGCCCTCCCGGAGGCCGAAGATGCCCCCCTTGTTGTCGGCCAGGCTCATGTTCTCCAGAATGGTCAGGGAGGGGCAGGTGCCCCGGGCCGGGTCCTGGAACACCCGGCCTATGTGCCGGGCCCGCCTGTATTCCGGTGCGCCGGTGATATCACAGCCCCGGAGGAGAATTTTTCCGCAGTCGAGCATGAGGCTCCCGCAGATGAGGTTGAGCATAGTCGTCTTACCGGAGCCGTTGCTGCCCACGATGGAGACGAACTCCCCCTCATAGACGGTCAGGTTGAAATCCGTAAACACTTCGGTCTCGTTAATGGTGGCGGGGTTGAACCGCTTATGGACCCCCGCCAGCCGGATGACTTCGCTTTTAGATTCCACGCCGCAATACCCCCCCTCCCGCGGATACTCTGCCCCAGACCAGGGCCAGGGTCAAAATCGCCGCCATAAGCAGTTGGACGTAATTTGTTGGCAGGCCGATCAGCATAGCCGTGGACAGGCAGACCCGGTAGAATATGGCCCCCAGTACCGCCATAGTGGTGACCCGGAGGAAAGACATCCTGCGAAATATGCTGGTGCCGATAATCACCGAGGCCAGGGACAACACAACCATGCCTCGGCCGAAATTAATATCCGCCATCTGGGTTTGCTGGGCCATGACGGAACCCGCCAGTGCCGCACAGCCGTTGCCCAGGGCCAGGCCCAAAATCTTCATCTTGCCCTGATCCCGGGCCAGGGAGGTGACAAATTGGCCGTTGTCGCCGGAGGCCCGGAGGAGCAGACCCGTCCTCGTCCGGAAGAACCAGTCCAGGGTGAGCTTTACCGCAATCATGACGAGAAATGCCATGAGTAAAATCCGAACCCGGCGGAACCCGTCGGGTAAGAGGGCAATTGGACCCCAGTTGAAGATGGTATCCATCCCGAAGAATTGACGGATGGCCGTGCCGCCGGTCAAGAGCAGGTTCACCGTCCAGAGGGCCGTCATCATGAGAATCCCGCTGAGCAGATCGGTGATCTTGAGCCGGACATGGAGCAGTCCCGTGATAGACCCGGCGGCGGCCCCCGCCAGAAAGGCCAGGATACAGGCCAGCCAAGGGTTGATCCCCCCGGTGATGAGCAGGGCGGTGACACAGGCCCCCAGGGGGAACGTTCCGTCTACGGATAAGTCCGGGAAGGACAGGATCCGATAGGAGATGAATACCCCCATTGCCATGATGCCGAAAATAAACCCTTCCTCCAGGACGTTTATCAACAGCCGGATAAAAATGTCCATACTTGTCGTGCCTCCAGTTTTACTGATAACTCCTCTATGTGGCTTTGCCGCACAGAGGGGAAAACACCCGCCGCCGAGAAATTCCGCTTATCAACTACCCCAGGTCGATGGCGTGGCTGAAGCTCTCCGGCATGGTGAGGCCGAATCGGGCCATGTTTGTACTGGAGAACACGGGGGTGGACTCCCGAAAGACTGTGACGGGCAGGGTCATAATATCGGCCTCGCCGGACAGGACGGCGGCGGCCATGAGTCCCGTCTCAATCCCCAGGGCCACATAGTCGATGGACTCGGCGGCCACACAGCCGTAGAGGGCCACCTGCTCGCTCTCGGAGCCGAACACGGGGATCCCCGCCTCGTCCGTGGCCCGGATGACAGTGGCGATGTTGTTGACCACGTTGTTGTCGGTGAAGTTGTTCAACAGGTCGATCCCCTGGGCGATGAGGGCGTTGATCCCCGTGGCCACCTCCGATGCGTCTGTGACGCCCTGGGACACGACGGTGAAGCCGAACTGGGGCGCCAGTTCCTCAAACAGCGCCAGATGGTTGACGGAGTTGACCTCCCCCGTGGTGAACAGGACGCCGATCCGCTCCGCCTCGGGCATGATGGCCCGGATCATGGTGAGCTGGCCCTCCAGATTTAAGGCGTCAGATGTACCGGTGGCCCCGCTTTGAGGATTTTCCAGGGTCTCCACGAGACCCGCCGCCAGGGGGTTGGAGATGGCGGAGAAGATCACGGGGATATCCTCCTCCAGGGTGGCGGAGAAGGCGCTCATGGCGGACGGCGTGGCGATGGCGATGATCATATCGTACCCGGCGGCCACCATGTTTCTGGCCATGAGATCGCTCTGGGACCGGTCGCCCATGGCGTTTTGGTGGGTGATGGTAATATTCTCCCCATCCACGTACCCGCCCTGGGCTAAGCCCTGGACGATGCCGTAATGGCAGTTGTCCAGGGATGCGTGTGGTGCGAACTGGATGATGCCGATCCGCAGGGGATCGTCTCCGCCCGATCCGCAGGCGGCCAGGCCAAATACGAGGCCCAGGATGGTGATGATTGCGATAATGCGCTTTTTCATGGTCGTTCCCTCCATTTTTGGTGCTAGGGACAAGACGACAAAAAAGCCCCTGTCCCTGCAATGTGAATTACAGGGACAAGAGCATATACTCCTGCGGTGCCACCCTATTTGGCGCAACTTGCGCCCGCTCTGCGTGCACAAACCGTCTATGCACTGTCCTCTGATAACGGGTGGACGCCTCCCGTCGCCCCTACTTGGCAAAAGCCGTTCGGATTGCCCTCACGAGTCCATTGGCCCCATCTGTACAATGCCGACTTCCCACCAGCCGTCGGCTCTCTGAAAAGACAAATTAGGGTTACTCACTCTCGCTCATTGGTTTCTTGCATTTTAGTGTAAATGGTGGGACACACATTTGTCAATCCCGATTTATGAACAAAATGATCGGGGTGAAGTGGGGGACTCTTTGTGTAGTTATGCCAAAAACAAATAAAATGTGAGGGCGCGACGGAAAAACCGCGCCCTACGAATTTCTCTGTAAGAAAGGAGGCTTTTTACTGCAATGTACGACTATCTGCAACGGGGCGGGCGAACAGTGTTCGCCCCTACAAGGACAACTTTCGTAGGGGCGAACAGTGTGCGCCCGTGTTTAACTCAGGAGAAAGAAGTTCGCACAGTGCGTTGCTATATTGCCATATCATATAATTGTTGTTAAAATGGTATGGAAAGCCATCAAGACACAACACGACGAGGAATGATACCATGCTGCACCTGATCCTAGGCCGTGCCGGGAGCGGTAAGACTATGGCACTATATGAGGCGATCCGCCGGCGGGCGGCGTTGTCTGACCCATCCGGTGCGCTGTTGATTGTACCGGAGCAGTATTCCCACGCCGCGGAACGGGAGCTTGTGGAGCAGTTGGGGGACAGCGCCAGCCTCTATGCAGAGGTGCGGAGCTTTACCCGGCTGGCCGCCCGTGTCCGGGAGGAGCTGGGGGGCAGTGCCGCCGTTATATTAGATGAAGGGGGCCGGGTGCTGACCATGGCGACGGCCCTGAAAGCCGTGGCCGGGGCGCTCAAACTCTATGGCGTACTGGGGAAGAAACCGGAGTTTCTCACGGGCCTTCTGGCCACGGTGGACGAACTCAAACAGTGCTGTCTGACCCCGGAGAATCTATTAGACGCCGCCCAGTGGGCCACAGGGAGTTTGCGGGACAAGCTCAACGATTTGGCCTATATCGCCGGCGCATACGACGCCGTCAGTCGCCGTACTGACCCACGGGACACCCTGACCCGGCTGGCAGATACGATACCAGAGAGCAGCGTGGTACACAACAGCATTTTTGTGGACGGATTTTCCGATTTCACAGCCCAGGAGGGGCGCATTTTACAGCGCCTGCTCCATGCGGGGACGGATCTGACCGTGGCCCTCACCTGTGACGGGTTGGAGGACGACAGCGAACTGTTTCGTCCGGCTGTCATCACGGCGGGACACCTGCGGCGGTGGGCAGTGGAATCGGGCCACGAAGTCTCCATTACGGTACTGGAGCCGGGGCGGAATCGCCCTGGGGCCCTTGCAGCGGTGGAGCGATATCTCTTTGCCGATACACTGCCGGAATTGCCACGCCCATGGGACGTCGTGGAGCTGTATACAGCCGCAACCCCCGTGGAGGAGTGTGAACTGGCCGCCGCCCGTATCCGAACCCTGGTTATGGACGAGGGCTACCGCTATCGGGACATCGCCGTGGCCGCAAGAGGGTTTGCCGACTACGAGACGGCGGCAGAATACATATTCACCCGCACCGGCGTGCCGGTCCACACGGCCCGCAAAGTGGATATTTTAGAAAAACCCATCCTATTGCTCCTCACCGCCGCCCTGGATATCCTGGACGGGGGCTGGCGGTACGAGGCGGTCTTCCGCTATCTGCGGACGGGCCTTGCCGGGATATCCCAGCAGGAGGTTGACCGTTTGGAACTCTATGTCCGCAAGTGGAACATCTACGGTACCATGTGGACCCGGCGGGGGGATTGGAAGGAGAACCCCGACGGCTACGGGGTGGATTTCACAGAGGATCAGGGGGTAGAGTTAAAAGAGTTAAATACCCTGCGCCGCCGGGTGGCGGCCCCTCTTATGGCCTTGGAACAAGCCGGGCGGACGGTCAAGACCGCCACGGGCCAAGCCACGGCTCTATACGAATTTTTGGAGGCCATCTATCTGCCCAGAACCCTCGCCCAAAAGGCGGATCGATTCCGGGAGACGGGGCGGGAGACCCTGGCGGCGGAATACGGCCAGATTTGGGATATTCTTGTCCTAGCCCTGGAGCAAGTCCACGCCATCCTGGGGGAGACCCCCATGGATCAGCGGGAGTTCTCTGCTCTGCTCCGGCTCACGTTGCGCCAGTACAAGGTGGGGGCCATCCCACAGACCTTGGATCGGGTGCAGATGGGGGATCTGGACCGCACCCGGCGGCGGGGGTTAAAATGCCTCATCGTCCTGGGGGCCACGGATGATCGGCTCCCCGCCCCCGGGATCAGTGGCGGCGTGCTCACAGAGGAGGAGCGGGGGCAACTGCGAGAGATCGGGCTATCCCTCACCGACACGGCGGAGGAAAGTCTCTGGCGGGAGATGGCTTTGATCTACCACGCCTTCACCGCCCCATCGGAGCGATTGATCGTCTCTTGGCCCCGGGCGGGAGAGGACGGCAATATGACACGAAAATCCCCGGTTGTGGCCCGGATTGAGGCCATTTTGGACAAAGAGGCCACCCCGGTTTCGGAGATTGATCCCCGCCTGTGGATCACATCTGAGGCGGCGGCCTTTGACCTGGCGCTCCGGGCGAGAGCGGATTCAGCCGACGAAATAGCGGCCCAGGCGAGGGCCTATTTCGCGAAAGATCCCAGATTCCAGACCGTACTCCGACAGGCGGGGATTGACGCCGGGAAGTTGTCCCAAGAGACGACCCGACGGCTCTATGGAGAACGGCTCAACCTCTCCGCCTCCCGGATTGATACGTTTGGATCGTGTAAATTCCGATATTTCATGCAGTACGGCCTCAAGGCGAAGCCCCGGCGGCGTGCGGAGTTGGACGCCCCCGTGGTGGGGACATTTTTACACTATGTCCTGGAACATACGACGAAAGAGATCGTGGCGGCAGGCGGGTTCGCCGCCTTGGAATCAATCCAGTTAAGGCAGTTGGTGGAGCGCCACATTGCAGACTATGTGCGCCTCTACTTCGGCGGCCTGGAGGAGAAATCCCAGCGGTTCCAGTACCTGTTCCGCAGGCTCAGCAGAGAAGTGCATCAGGTGGCGGCGGATATGGCGGAAGAACTCCGCTGTTCCGACTTTATACCCCTGGATTTTGAATTGACCTTCGGCAAGGAGGGCGACCTCCCCCCGGTGGAGGTCACGGGGGACGGGATCGACCTGATCCTCTCCGGCGCCGTAGACCGGGTGGACGGCTGGATCCGGAGAGACGCCCTCTATCTCCGGGTGGTGGACTACAAGACGGGGCGCAAACAGTTTTCTCTGTCGGATATCTGGTACGGCCTGGGGATGCAGATGCTGTTGTATCTCTTCGCTCTGGCCCGCCACGGCGGTGAGCACTATGGGAACCGGGCCATTGTTCCCGCCGGTGCACTCTACGCCCCCGCCAGGGATCAGACGGTGGCGGCCCCCAAGAACAGTTCCATCCAGGAGATTGAAAAACTCCGGCGCCGAGATCTGACCCGGAGCGGCCTCATCCTCCGAGATCCGGCGTTGATCGAAGCCATGGAACACGGAGAGGGAATCCGATTTTTGCCCGTGAAATTCGCAAAAGATGGCGCCCCGGAAGGGGACAGCCTCGTCACCGTCCAAGAACTGATGTGCCTGGAACGGCACGTGGAGGGCGCACTTCTGACCTGGGGCAGAGAGATGGGTCGGGGCGATGTGGCCCCACTACCCCACAGCGGCAGTGTGGCTCTGCCCTGCGACTACTGCGACTACCGCATGGCCTGCCACCACGACCCAGAGCGGGACGGGATTCGATACCTCCCGGCCCTGACCCCGAAAGAGGTCTGGGAGAAACTTGGGGAAAAGGAGGCGGAACATGGCTGATATACAATTCACACCGGAACAACAGGCGGCCATTGCCGAGCGCGGCGGCGACCTTCTGGTCTCCGCTGCCGCGGGATCGGGAAAGACCCGTGTCCTGGTGGAGCGGCTCATGGATCAGGTGGAGGACGGTGCCAATGTGGGCCAATTTCTCATCATCACCTATACCCGTGCCGCCGCCGCCGAGCTCCGGAGCCGAATTTCAGACGAGATCAGTCGCCGCAACGGTTTGGGCGCATCCAAACACCTACGGCGGCAGCGGGATTTGATTTATCAGGCGGACATGGGCACCATCCACGCCTTTTGCGCCAAGATTGTCCGAGAATTTGCCCATGTCTTGGACATCCAGCCCGATTTTCGTGTGGCCGACGAGAGCGAGGCCCGGTCCCTGCTCCGTCAGGTGTTGGAAGATGTGCTGGAGGCCCGTTACGGGGCCGCGGAGGCGGATTCCGGATTCTCTCTTCTGGCCGATACCTTGTCGGAGGGGCGGCGGGACGGTCCTCTAGCGGAGACGGTGCTGGAGGTGCGGGAAAAAATCCGCAGCCATCCATATCCGGAGGGGTGGGCCAGGGCGCAACTTGCGGAGTTGGAGGGGCTGTCGACTATCCAAGACGCCGGAGAGACGGTCTGGGGCGGATTTCTGCTCCAAGAGGCCAAGTGGGCCGTGGACTACTGGCGGCGTGAGATGACACAGGCCAGAGAGACCCTCCGGGCGGATGAAAAACTGGAGCGGGCATACGGTCCAAGTTGGGACGAGACTCTGGTGGGGTTGACTGAATTTAGCCGCGCCCTGCAAGCGGGTTGGGACGAGGTCCACGCCTTTGGAGAGATTTCATTTCCTAGGGCGAAAGCCGTCACCGGCTGGGAGGCCATCAAAGACCTACGCCGCCGCTGTAAGAGCGCTATGGACAAGCTATCGGAGACCTTTGCGTTGCCTACACAAGAGTTATTGGACGATATGATGGCCGTAGCACCGGTGATCGACGCCCTGGTGGAACTCACCCTGGATGTGGATCAAGCATACACAGCGGAAAAGACCCGCCGGGGAATGCTGGACTTTTCCGATCTGGAACATTTGGCCGTCTCCCTCCTGGTGGATCGAGAGACAGGCGGCCCGACTCCGGCGGCTCAAGAGATTGCAGACCGGTATCAAGAGGTCATGGTGGACGAGTTCCAAGATGTCTCCGCCATTCAGGAGAAAATCTTCTGTGCACTGGGAGAGTACGGATTACGCCGCTTCCTGGTGGGAGACGTGAAGCAGTCCATCTACCGGTTCCGGCTGGCCGATCCCGGTATCTTTTTGGGCTACTACCGTCGCTTTCCGGACCGAGAGCAGGCGGAGTCAGGGCAGGGGCGCACGGTGCTCCTGGGGAAAAACTTCCGATCCCGGCCGGAGATATTGGATGCGGTGAACTTTATCTTCCGCCGGATTATGTCAGAGGACTTCGGCGAGATGGCGTACGGCGATAGAGAGGCCCTGTATCCGGGGCGGGTCGAGTCGGAGGCAGGGGGCGAATCCCCGGTGGAGTTGGCCGTGTTGGATCTGAAAGATCTACCGAAAGACGAGAGCCATATCCGAGATATGGCGGAGGCCCGCCATGTGGCCATGCGAATCCGGGAACTGCACGATCAGAGTGGCTACAACTGGGGCGATTTTGCCATTTTACTGCGGAGTGTCCGGGGCAAGCAGGCCCGGTATGAGAAGGCGTTGGAGGAGTTAGGCATCCCCGTGGCAAAATCCGGAGGTGAGGGGTTTTTCTATACGGTGGAAGTGGCAACCATCCTCTCCCTGCTCCAGATAATCTCGAATCCCCGGCAGGATGTGCCACTGATTGGGGTACTCCGCTCACCTCTGTTCTGCTTTACACCGGATGAGCTGGCGGAAATCCGCGTAGCGGATCGAGTTGGATCATTCTACGAGGTCCTGATTGCTGCTGCGGAGGATAGCGCCAGATGCGCCCAATTTCTACAGAACTTAGACCGTTGGCGGGATATCAGTCCCGACATGGCGGCAGATCAATTTCTCTGGCAGATATACAACGAGACGGGGGCATTGTCTGTCTTCGGTGCCATGCCGGGGGGCGAGACCCGTCGGCGAAACTTGATGGCCCTTCTAACATACGCCCAGCGGGTGAGCAATCGGGGATACAAGGGATTATTTGACGTTGTGGCCCTTCTGGAAAAGGGTTTGGAGGCAGGAGACGTGCCGGAGATGGCCGCCTCCCGGGACGGCGGCGACGTGGTGCAGATAGTGAGCGTCCACAAGTCCAAGGGGCTGGAGTTCCCCGTGGTTATCTTGCCGGACTTAGCAAAGCGGTTTAATATCCAGGACACCACCCGGCAGATCCTTGTCCACTCCGATCTGGGCATTGGCACGATCCGTCGAGATATGAAACGGAAGATCCGCTACTCCACCCTGGCCCGATCCGCCATCGGGCGGAAACTGCGCAAAGAGACCCTGGCGGAGGAACTTAGAATCCTCTACGTGGCCATGACCCGGGCAAGGGAGAAACTGATTCTAACCGCCGCCTTATCTGACTTGGAAAAGACCCTGGCCGGCTTGGCCTATCAGGCGGGTGATCCCGTATCGCCCTACGTGTTGGAAGGCGCGGCCAACATGGCGGAGTGGATACTACTCCCAGCCATGACCCGCCCCGAGGGGGGACTCCTGCGGGGAGAGCACCCGGTACCCCTGGCAAAAACAGAATTTTCTTGGGACATAATCCGACCCCAATATAGTGGGTGTGATCAAAGAATGGGGAACATTGAAAAAAATATTCGGTTTAATCATAACCAAACTCAAAAAATAGAACCGGATCCGGAATTTATCAAGCGGATACAATATGTCTATCCATATCCTGTGGCAGTCAATTTGCCCAGCAAACTGACTGCCACGGAGCGAAAGGGGCTGGCATCAGATCAGGAGGCGGGAGAGGACGCCATACCCTATGTGCGTCCCGCCGCCAGACCGCCTATCTTCCGCCGTCCCGGATTTGTGGAGGCCCAGCGCCCGCTCACAGCGGCCCGGCGGGGGACGGCGACCCACCTAGTGATGCAGTATATTGATTTCCAGCGGTGTGACAATCTCGCCGGCGTTGAGGCGGAGATTGAACGATTGGAGCGAGAGGGCCGGATCAAAAAAGAGGAGGCCCAGGCAGTAGATGCCAGCGCCATCCGGCAGTTCTTTGAGAGCGATCTGGGGCAGCGGCTTCGCGCATCTCCCCACGTCCGGCGGGAGTTTAAATTCTCTCTCCTAGTCCCGGCGTCAGAGTTTGGTTTTGCAGATGGAGGGGAGGAGAAAATCCTACTCCAGGGGGTCGTGGACTGTTATTTGGAAGAGCCGGACGGCCTCGTGATCGTGGATTTCAAAACCGACGCCATCTCACCGGACGGCCTTGCGGATAAAGCTCGAGAATACGGGGGCCAGATGGAGGCGTATGCCTACGCATTGGGGCGGATTACCGGGAGGCCGGTGAAAGAAGCGCTGTTGTATTTCTTTTCTGCCGGGGTAGCCGCAAGCATTGCGCCCAGGGAATTGTAAGTGAGAACAAATTGAACAGAGGCGCTGTGGATTGCGCATCCACAGCGCCTCTGTCGTCAACCTATGATGTGTGGGAAGGACCAATTACACTATTGTAGATCCAGCATGGGGATTACATCCATATCCGTAAACGCTTGGTTTTCGCCGCCCATGGCCCAGATGAAGGAATAATTTGAAGTGCCGCAACCGGAGTGGATACTCCAACTGGGCGAAATCACGGCGTCAAAATTTTGTACCACAAGGTGTCTGGTCTCCTGGGGCTCGCCCATGAGGTGGAATACGACCTGCTCTTCCGGGAGGTTGAAATAGGTGTATACTTCCATCCGACGCTCATGGGTGTGGGCGGGCATGGTGTTCCATACGCTGCCCGTCTCGAGTTCTGTTAGGCCCATGAGCAGTTGACAGGTCTCCAGGACATCGGGGTGGATGAACTGATTAATCACCCGCTTGTTGCTCGTCTCAACGCTGCCAACGGGGACTTTTGCGGCCTCTGCGATGGTCAAAAGTTTCGTCTCACAGGTTTTGTGTGCGGGGGCGGAGACGCCGTAGAAGCGGGCCGGATCATCGGCGTTATCGCTCTTGAACATCACTTCTTTTGCGCCCTTGGCGATATAGATACAGTCCCGTAGACCCATGGCGTACGCTTTGCCGTCCACGGTGCAGACGCCAGAACCGCCCAGATTGAAGAAGCCCACCTCGCGGCGCTCTAAAAAGAACGTGGTGCCAAAGCGCTTCATAATGTCCATGCCCTTGTCAATGGATACGGTCTCTTTGACGGGCAAAATGCCCAATACTACCATGCGATCTACATGGGAGTACACCGCCTGTACCTGATCGGCGACATACAGATCGGTGATGAGAAACTCATCTCTCAGTTCTTCCGTCGTATAGCGTTGTGTGTCTATTGGATTTGCAGAATAGCGAATGTCCATGGTTGATCCTCCATTTTTTGATTATTTTGATGAATACGTATTTGGAACGAAGGAAATCCGGAGTTTTTCCATTCGAGATTTCCCTTTTACCCGAAACCACTTGCGCACTACCGCAGGACGCGCCCGCTGCCGTCGCCGCCCATGAGTTTTTCTACGTCGGACACATCTACCCGGTTGAAGTCGCCGCTGATGGAGTGCTTCAGGCAACTGGCCGCCACGGCAAACTCCAACGCCTGCTGATGGGTATCATAATGGGTCAAGCCGTAGATTAATCCCGCCGAGAATGAGTCCCCGCCGCCTACACGGTCTACGATATCGCTGATCTGATAGTGTTTGCTCTCAATAAACGCGTTCCGGTCATTGAGGCAGGCCGCCCAGCCGTTGGAGTCAGCGCTCTTGCTCTCTCTGAGGGTGATGGCGATCAATTTCATATCGGGGTATTGGGCGAGGACTTGATCGGAGAGGACTTTGTACTTCTCCCGGTCAAGCTCCCCGTGTTCCACGGCCACATCCGTCGTGATGCCCAGGCATTTTTGCACATCTTCTTCGTTGGCAATGGCCACGTCGACATATTTCGCGAGTTCTGTCATAACTTCCGGTGCGGCTTTCCCGTATTGCCACAGGTTTTTACGAAAATTCAAATCACAGGAAACTGTGATCCCGCGCTGTTTGGCCTCCCGCACACTCTCCAGAGAGAGCGCCATGGCCGTCTCGCTAATGGCGGGCGTAATGCCGGTGATGTGGAACCATCCAATGCTCGCTAAGGCCTCATCCCAGTTGATATTTCCCGGCTTTGCCTCTGCGATTGCCGACCCCGCGCGATCATAAATCACCTTGCTGGGCAGTTGATTCGCGCCGCCCTCTAAGAAATAGATGCCCATGCGGCCAGGGCCGCTGATAATGCGGTCGGTGTCTACCCCAAACCGCCGCAACTCTCCGATACAGTGATCTGCCAGGGCGTTTTTCGGCAACACCGTCAAAAAGGCCGCGTCGCAACCGTAGTTGGAGAGGGAGACTGCCACATTGGCCTCACCGCCGCCGAAGGTCGCCTCCAGAAGAGGAGTCTGGAAAAAACGCTCTACACCGGGCGCTTTGAGGCGGAGCATAATCTCTCCAAATGATAAATACTTCATGTACACCATCCTTTGCTTTTGTGTTCGATCAAAAAGATAATCTTGTATGTTCCCCCACCGAGGGCGGGGAACGTACAAACGATCAATCGTTTGCAGTTTACGCCAAGACGTCGTAGCCGAAATACCGGGCGGCGTTGCGATAGGAGATATCTTCAATCAGGTCCGCCAAGGCTTTCCTGTCGTTGGGATACTCACCGCCCTCCACCCAGGCACCTACCTGATTGCAGAGGATTCTACGGAAATACTCGTGGCGGGCGTAGGACAAGAAGGAGCGGGAATCCGTGAGCATCCCGATAAACGTACCCAGCACGCCGACGCTGGCCAGGGTGATCAGCTGATTTTCCATCCCGTGCTTTGTATCATTGAACCACCAGGGTACGCCGTGCTGGAGTTTTCCTCTGACTTCGCCCCCCTGAAAACAGCCGATAATCGTCCCCAGCATGGCGTCGTCGTGGGGGTTGATGGAAAACAGTACCGTTTTAGGGAGCGCGCCGTCTTTCTCCAGGGCGTTTAGGAAGGCCACGATGGCCGCCCCACAGTAGCGCATCCCCATGGCATCGAACCCTGTATCCGGGCCTAAACGGGCAAACTTGGCCTCGTTGCAGTTGCGCTGCACACCGTAATGCAACTGCATGACCCAACCCCGCCGGGCGAATTCCCGCCCGAAGAACAGCATCAGATCGGTCTTGAAGGCCTCGGCCTCCTCCACGGTGACGACGTCGCCCCGGAGTCCTTTTTGGAATATCTTCTCCAGTGCAGTCTCATCTATTAGGCGATAGGCCACATAGTCCAGCCCGTGATCGGATGCGCGGCAGCCCATCTGGTGGAAAAAGTCAATCCGTGTCAGCAGTGCGGCTTTCAGATCGTCCCGGGTGGTGATCTCCACACCGGAGACATCAGCCAGCTTTGCAATATAATCGGCAAAGCCGTCCTTATCAATGTTGATGGCTTTGTCGGGGCGCAGGGTTGGAGATACGACAGTCGGGCTGGTCACATCTTCTTTGAGCTGTTTATGCCAGCCCAGATCATCCACCGGATCGTCTGTTGTACCGATGGCCTGAACCCGGGACTGGGCGATAATCCCCCGTACCCGGAGTGCGTCGCCTGTCAGCTTTTCCCCGGCCAGATCCCAGATATCCTGGGCGGTATCGCCGCTGATGACGAGATCGGAGCCGAAGTAGCGTTGTAGCTCCAGATGGGCCCAGTGATAGACGGGGTTGCCGATGCATTTCGGCATAGTCTCGGCGAATTTCTGGAACTTTTCCCGATCCGAGGCATCTCCGGTGATATACCGCTCCTCCACGCCCATGGTACGAATCAGCCGCCACTTGTAGTGATCCCCGCCGAGCCACGCCTGGGTGATGTTCTCAAACGTTCGGTTCTCCATAATCTCCGCGGGATTGATGTGGCAGTGGAAGTCGATAATGGGCATCTTCGCCGCGTGGTCGTGGTACAGGGTCTTTGCCGTATCTGTGTGCAATAGAAAATCTTCATTCATAAACGGACGCATGTGAGTTCTACCCTCCTGTATTATGATGGTGCTGCAATCTTCCTATCTTTCCCCGCCGGTGGCGGGGAAAGATAGACTGATGCATTGATTTTATCAATTAGTTTGATATAATAGATGCAATTCGATTTTGGAGGAGACAGCCATGAGACAACTCGGCATACAAGACAAATCCACTCCGGTTAAGACAGCAGTCGCACAGTTTGGAGGAGGCGTTTTCCTCCGGGGATTCGCCGATTATATGATCGACATTGCAAACGAGCAGGGGGTCTTTGACGGCGGCGTGGCGGTCATCAAACCGACGCCATCCGGCTCCTTGGAGGCCTTTGAAGCACAAGATTGCACCTATACCGTCATCCTGCGCGGGCTGATTGACGGAGAAAAAGTTGAGAAACACCGTGTGATCAGTGCGATTAGCCAGGTTATCAATCCATTCTCTGCCTATGACAGGTTCCTCGATCTCGCAAAAAATGAGGATTTACACGTTGTCATCTCCAATACCACAGAGGCCGGGATCGTATTTGACGAAACAGATCGATTCGATCAGGAACCGGCAAATACTTTTCCAGGGAAATTGACCCAGTTTCTCTACGCCCGGTATACGCATTTTTCCGGTGGGGCGGATAGGGGCCTAATTGTTCTTCCCACGGAGTTGATTGAGGACAATGGCACAAAACTACACGACTGTGTGAAAAAATTGATTGCCCTGTGGAATTTGCCCGTACAATTCGCCGACTGGGTGGATGAACATTGCATTTTCTGCAATACTCTGGTTGACCGGATCGTCTCCGGCTATCCCGCCGCCGAGGCGGAAGCCTTGGAGCGAAATCTGTTGGGATACCGGGATGACCTCATGGTGGTCAGCGAACCCTTTGGGTTCTGGGGCATTGAAAGCGCACGCAGTGCGGAAGTACAGCGGGCATTTCCCCTGGATCGGGCTGGAATGCCCGTGGTGTTTACGGACGATCTGTGCCCTTACCGGGAGCGGAAAGTGCGGATTCTAAACGGCGCCCACACCGCTACCGTGTTGGCGGCCTATCAGGCCGGACTGGACATTGTATCCGAGGCCATGGCCGATCAGACGGTTCGGGCCTTTATGGAGCAGGCGGTCTATAACGAGATTAGCCCGACTGTCTCTCTACCGGTTGATGAGGTGCGGGCATTTGCCGACTCGGTTATGGAGCGATTTGAAAATCCGTTTCTCCGCCACCCGCTGCTCAACATTGCGCTCAATTCTGTCTCCAAGTGGAAAACACGGATTTTGCCGTCTTTGAAAGACAGTTTTGCCGCAACCGATACACTGCCTCCGTGCCTGACTTTTAGTCTGGCGGCCCTCGCCACGTTTTATCGCAGCGCCGAGCAGGGGAGTGGTTGTCTGATTGGCAGACGGGGCGGGGAGACCTATGAGATCCGAGACGATGCCCAGGTGCTGGCTTTTTTCGCCGCACACGCATCTAGACCAACAGAGGAGTTTATCCAGGCGCTCCTGGGCAACACCGCATTCTGGGGCGAGGATTTAAATACTCTGGGCAATATGACAGCCCTGGTAACAAAACACTGTCAGACCATCGAAGAATCCGGTATGCGCCGTGCCCTCCAAGCCGTGATCGCATAGGGGGCCGCTATGATGCTTTTGAAAATCAATCCCGCCGACAATGTGGCCGTGGTTCTGACGACCCTTGATTCTGGAGAGACGCTTTCCGTTGATGGTACTACCCTTACTCTGGTCGAGCCGATTGATGCCGGACACAAGGTGGCCCTTGTCCCCATCGCCGACGGGGAGGCCATTGTGAAGTACGGGAATCCAATCGGGCGCGCTGTGAGGGCGATTGCGCCCGGTGAAGCTGTGCATACGCATAATCTGAAAACCGCGCTGGAGGGACTTTTGGCGTATACCTACACACCGCAACGTACGCCTCTTGCGCTGCGGGAGCCGGGAGTATTCCAAGGCTATCGCCGCCCAGATGGTCGTGTTGGGATCCGCAACGAGGTCTGGATTGTCCCCACTGTGGGGTGTGTCAACGCTACTGCCGCGTATCTGGAACGACATGCCCAGGAATTTTTCACAGACGAGATTGATGGACTCTACGCCTTTCCCCACCCCTACGGCTGTTCCCAACTCTCAGAGGATCATGAAAATACCCGCCGTGCACTGGCAGGGCTTATCAGTCACCCCAACGCCGGCGCCGTATTGGTCTTGGGCCTGGGCTGTGAGAACAACACAGTGGAGGGGATGCAGGAACTCTTGGGCGATTACGATAGAGAACGTGTCCGCTTTCTGGTCTGCCAGGACGTCGCCGACGAATACGAGACGGGCCTTGCCATCCTGCGGGAGCTGGTGGCCTATGCCGGGCAATTTAAGCGGGCCTCCGCCCCTATGAGCGAGTTAATTGTCGGCTTGAAGTGCGGCGGCTCCGATGGATTTTCCGGGATCACGGCGAATCCGCTGGTGGGTGCGTTCACAGATCGGCTCATCGCCGAGGGCGGCTCCGCCATTCTGACGGAAGTGCCGGAGATGTTCGGTGCGGAGACCATTTTGATGAATCGCTGCCGCACACCGGGACTCTTTGACCAGACCGTAACCCTGATTAATGATTTTAAAACATACTTCATGGACAATGGGCAAGATATCTACGAGAACCCTTCCCCCGGCAACAAGGCCGGTGGGATTTCTACCCTGGAGGACAAGAGCCTGGGCTGTATCCAAAAGGGCGGCACATCTGACGTTGTGGCTGTGTTAAACTACGGCGACCCCGTGACAGAAAAGGGCCTAAATTTACTCACAGGCCCCGGCAATGATCTGGTCTCCGTCAGCAGTATGACCGCAAGCGGAGCACATATGATCCTCTTTACTACGGGACTGGGTACGCCCTTCGGTGCGCCTGCGCCCACAGTGAAAATCTCCAGCAACACAGATTTAGCTCGACGGAAATCGGCCTGGGTTGACTTTGACGCAGGGTCTCTGCTGGCAGGCGTCCCAATGGAGACTATGGCCGACAGGTTATACGAGTACGTCTGCGCTTTGGCTTCCGGTGAAATCCGAGCAAAAAATGAAATGCACGGCGCGCGGGAATTTACAATCTTTAAAACCGGTGTGACGCTCTAACCTCTGGTCTACGTTAGCAAAAGAGTTCGGCAGGGAGGGAGGAAACCCGATCCTGCCGGGCTCTTTTGTGTGTTATACTATCTGGCAAATGACCATATAATCCGTTCTAACTTAAAAATGTATTTGGCAGCCACAGGGCAATTGTCGGGACATAGGTGATTAGTAACAGGACTAAGATCATGACAAAGTAGTAGGGCAATAGGGGTTTTATTACGTCTTCAATCTTCGTTCGCCCAATGGAGCAACCCACGAACAGCACGGTTCCCACCGGCGGCGTGATCAGAGATATGCCCAGGTTTAGCAACAGAACGATACCAAACTGCACCGGGTGCATACCGGCCACTTGGGTGGCCACCGGCAGAAGAATGGGCGTCGTAATCAGGATCATAGGTGCCATATCCATAACCAGACCCAGGACGAGAAGGATTACGTTGATGAGAAGCAGAATAATCAAGGGGTTGTCCGAGACGGCCAAGATGGCGTTTGTGGCCAGATCCGGCACCCGCAAAATCGTCATCATGTATCCGAAGGCGGAGGAGGCGGCTATAATCGCCATAACCATTGCCACTGTCCGGACAGATTTTTTCATAATGGGCCAGAAGCGTTTCAGGGGAATCTCTCTGTAGACGAAAAATGTGATAATAAAGGCGTAGACAACTGCGATAACCGATGCCTCTGTGGCGGTAAACATGCCCGATGTGATGCCGCCGACGATGATGACGATGGTCAACACCGCCAAAACGCCGTCCAGCATGAGTTTCAGTGTTTCCTTGATCGTATATTTCTTACCCTTCGGGTATTTTTTCTTGACAGATATTATGTATGACACCATCATCAGCCCGATGCCCAAGACGAGGGCGGGGACAATGCCGGCCAAAAACAGCGCGGCAATCGAAACACCGCCGCCGGCCGCCATGGCGAAGATAATCATATTGTGGCTTGGCGGAATCAAGAGGCCCACAATGGACGAAGTGACGGTGTTCGCCGTGGCGAATTCCTTGTCATAGCCCTGTTTTTCCATCATGGGGATCATGATGGTTCCCAACGCCGAGGTGTCAGCTACTACGGAACCGGAGACCGTACCAAAGAACTTGGAGGACAGTACGTTCACCATGGCCAGTCCGCCGCGGACACGACCTACCAAGGCGTCGGCCAAGTCGATCATCCGCTTGCCGATTCCCCCTTCGCCCATGAGATTGCCTGCGATAATGAAAAAGGGGATGGCCATAAAGTTAAAGGGACGGACGCCGCTGACAAGCTGCTGTGCCACTGTGGGCAACATGCTAGTACCCGACCCGAAATACCAAGCGGAGGCAAAGGCCGAAAGGGCAAGAGAAAATGCTACCGGGACTTTTAAGGCCATCAGGATGGCGAAGCCGCCTACCAAAATAATAATAGCAATGGGGTCACTCATGTGGGCAGCTCCTTTCTGTTGATAAGTTGTCCTGCAATTTTACCCAATGCGACCAAGGCCATCAAGATGCCTGCGATAGGGACAACGGCATAGTGGGTGGCTGCGGGAATTCCTGTTGCAGGAAGCATAGTGCCGAAACTCAGCATTCTGGATGTCAGAGAAAAACCATATACGAGCAAAAGCATTGCAAGGACTAAGATCAAAACATTGACAAAGATCTCTAGCACATATTGTGCTTTTTCGGGTAGCTTGGAAACAAACATCGTAATGCCTATGTGCAAATTTTCCTCAAGGCCCAGGACAATGCCGAGAAATACGAACCAGACCATAAAGGTCACGGAGATCTCTTCACCCCATATGGGAGGTCTCTCAAAAATTTGCCGCATGATAACTTGATAGAATACCACGCCGACCATCGCCAGCATCAAGAGTATGGCGACAACATCTAACGCTTTACCCATGCCGCCGATACATTTTTTGTAGGTATTGTAGGCTTTCAGCAAGGATTCTCTCCTCCTTACGGTTAATGGACTTGGGGGGGCGTAAAATCCCCCCCAAGTCATAGCGCCAATTAGCTCTGTGCGGCGCGGATCATTGCAATGAGATCTGCGAGCTCGGGATAGTCATCCCAAATGGGCATGATTCTATCCGTGAAGGCCTGGCGTTGTTCCGGGGTGAGACGGACAACTTCTGCGCCGGCGGCGACAGCTTGTGCCTCTGCCTCTACCTCTACCTGGGCCCATGAAGTGCGCTGTGCCTGGGCGCCTTCAATGGCGGCCTGACGCAGAACGTCCTGCTGAGAGGAACTCAGGCTCTCCCAGACTTCAAGGCTGATTACAACGGCTTCCGGTACTCTGGAGTGCTCGTTTTCGGTGAAGTAACGGGCGACCTCGTAGTGGGAGAAGCTGGTGACATAGGAAGGCCAGTTGTTTTCAGCACCGTCCACTAGGCCGGTCTGGATGGCAGTGTATACTTCTGCCGGACCCATGGGTACGGGTGTGCCGCCCATCAGTTCCATCAGACGGATCATAAGGGGGGCTTCCTGCATCCGGATTCTCAACCCCTCCAGATCTTCCGGGGTATAGATGGGACGTACAGAATTGTACAAACTGCGAGCGCCCGCATCGTGCCAAGCCAGGATATACATGCCGTGCTCTTGAAGCATCTCGGCAAAATATGTACCGATTTCCCCGTCCAGGGCTGCAAACATGGCATCGCGACCATCCCAGACACCGGGAAGGAACAGGGCGTTGAAGTTCTCTTCCACGTTGGCAAGGATGGGAACAGGCAGTCTGATCATCTCGATAGTACCCATTTGTACCTGGGCCATAACTTCCATTTCGCTGCCGAGAACGCCGCCGGAGAAGACTTCTACATTGAGAGAGCCGTCACTGCGCTCATAGGCGAGTTCTGCAAATCTGTGGTGGCCGACATTGGCGGGATGGTCTTCGCCGGAGTGGACTTCGGACAATCGAAGGGTGACTTCATCGTCTCCGCCCCCGCCGCCACATGCGGTGAGTGCGAGTAGTGCAAAGACCAGAACGAATAATACGACTAACTTTCTTTTCATTACAATTTCCTCCTAAAAATTTTTAACTGATATGGATTTTGTTGCACAGGTTCTATGGGACGCATCCCGGGGTTATACATCTCCTTGGCGCATGCACCTCCTTAACGTATTTCGCACAGCGCCCGGGCCTGCGAGGAGTTCGATAAACATCTCCTCAATTTTATCTGCAAGGGGCGTCTTCGTAAGGTCGCTTCCGAAAATCATCTCATTGCGCAGGATATCTCGAATTTGACCGGTGTAGCTACTTGGATTGTTCCAGATCACGCCATCCAGTTTTGCCTGCAATTCGTCCAGCAGGGGATCGGCTGATACGGTCATGTCTTGTCCTTGATCGTCTACTGCCAACAGGTAGCGGAGCCAGCCCGCGATGCTCAGGGGAATCGCGACGAGAGCTTCTATGTCTAATCCCTGTGCCGCGTAGCTCTTGATGGTCTCCCCGAACCGGATTGGAACCTTTTGGGATGTATCTGTCGCAATCCGCTGGGGCGCGTCCGGCATAAAGGGGTTTGGGAGCCGCTCGTTTACTACTTCGTCGAGAAAGGCCCGGGGAGATACGATTCCGGGGTCTGTCACCACGGGCAGTCCTTCCACGTAGCCCAACCGTCGGATCAGGGCCACGATATCGGAGTCTTTCATCTCCTCGCTGATCCGTGTATAGCCCAGCAAGCAGCCATATACGCTCATGGCCGTGTGGAGTGGGTTTAGGCAAGTAGTCACTTTCATCTTTTCGATCTGATTGACGGTCTCCCGATTTGTGAGGTATACCCCCGACTTCTCTAAAGGCGGCCTACCCGCTGGGAAATCGTCCTCTATGATGAGATATTCCGCCCGCTCCGCGTTGACGAAGGGCGCGATAAACGTGTTATTTTTCGTGACAATCGGATTCATGCCCACAATCCCTCGCTGGGCCAGGATTTGCGCTACGGCCTCGTCGGGACGGGGGGTGATCCGGTCGATCATGGTCCAGGGGTAGGAGACTTTGTTCTCGTCCGCCAAATAGGATAGAAATCCGGCGTCTACAAATCCGGCTCTCTGCCACCCCTCGGCCACTTCTCGGATACTGGCCGCCAGCCGGGTTCCGTTACTGGAACAGTTGTCCATGCTCACCACCGCCAGGGGATAGCCCCCCGCCAGATATCGGCGGTATAGCAACCCCGCCACAGTGCTCATGGTATGTCCCGTTTTTCCCGGCCCGTTTTTGATGTCCGCTTTTACCACAGGCAAAAGGGTTCCATCAGTTCCACGCAGGGCGTAGCCCTTTTCCGTGATGGTAAAGCTGACGATCTGCAAACTGGGGCTTTGGAAAATCTCCTCCGCCCTCGTCCAGGCGGCGGCATCAGCGGCGTCCAGGGCAAGGGTCTCCGCCACAGAGGCAATGAGTTCCGCGTCCAGGGACCCGTCCGCGCCCAACAGAACGTTGAGGGTTAAGTTGTCGTGGGGGGCAAAAATCTGGCGGACGGTGTCGGGGTCTCGCACCACCGCTACGATTCCGCGATCAGTGAGGCCCGCTTCTAAGAGCCGCTGCATATATACGGCGATCATCCCACGGAAAATGTTTCCCGCGCCAAAATGAACCCATATGGGCGCTTCTCTCGTCCGCGCTATAGTGGCGGGGACATCAAAGCCGGGAACACGGACGTCCGCCTGTTTCCAACCTGATTGATCGGACAAACTTGCAATTGACAATTTCACAGGTCAACCCACCTTTCAAAAGCAGAGTGAACATGTTGTCTTATTTTTGCCGTTTGGAATTTTTTTCAATGGCCTCATACAGGCCGTTGAGGTATGTCACACCCAAGGCGCGGTCATACAGGCCGTAGCCAGGGCGGCCCATCTCATCCCAGATCATGCGTCCGTGGTCGGGTCTCACATAGATGTCGGGACACGTCTCATAGACGGCCTTTACGATTTCGTACATATCCAGATCGCCGTCCGTGGACAGGTGGCTGGATTCTCGGAACTTCCTGTGACCCAGGTGCTTCACATTGCGAATATGCATACAGGCGATTCGTCCCATCTGACCGAAATGGCGGACAATCGCCGGGATATCGTTTTGCAAGTTCGAGCCTAACGACCCGGAACATAGACACAGGGCGTGGTGGGGGGAGTCAACCAGATCAATGATCTGATCGAACAACTCCTTCGTATGGGCGATTCGCGGCAGGCCAAAGATAGGCCATGCGGGGTCATCGGGATGGCAGGCCATTGTCACGCCGACCTCTTCACAAGTGGGAATGATGCCCTCCAGAAAATACTTGAAGTTTTCCCGCAATTGATCGGCAGTGATGCTCTCATAGCGCTTCAATGTTGTCTCCAACTCCGCCAAGCGCGCCGGCTCCCAGCCGGGTAGTGAAAATCCATTTGCCTTTTCGGCGGTGGCCTGCACAATGTCCATCGGCCCCATCTCGCCCAGCTCCGCCTCGTCAAAATAAAGGCTGTTGGAACCGTCTTCTTCAATGACGCGAGCCATGTCTGTACGCAGCCAGTCAAACACGGGCATGAAATTATAGACGATGACCCGGACGCCGTATTTTGCCAAGTTCCGAATGGTGATACAGTAGTTTTCGATATACTGATCCCGGGTGGGGAGGCCCATTTTAATGTCCTCATGGACATTGACGCTCTCAATCACGTCACAGTCCAATCCCGCCGCTTTCACTCCACCGATATAGGCGGCAATTTCCGCTTCGGTCCACACCTCACTGGCGGCTTTGTAATCTAAAAACCCCATAATTCCGGTCATGCCCGGGATTTGTTTGATCTGGCGCAGGGTGACGGTATCACTGTGTTCCCCGAACCAACGAAATGTCATTTTCATAACGGCAACCCTCTATACGAAATCTTCCCGCATGGGGGTGAAGAAGTCAATTAAAACGCCCTTTTCCAGGCATATGGCACCGTGAATCACGCCGTCCTGTTTGAGCAGGGTGTCCCCTTTGCGGACCACTTTTTTTTCCCCGTCAATCTCAAATTCAAAAACGCCTTCCGCGACATAGGTAATCTGTGTGTGTGGATGACTGTGCAGTGCACCGACAGAATCTTTTTCAAAATGGTGGGCGACACACATGGCCTCGTCACAGTAGGCGAGGACTTTTCGGGTTACACCTGCACCGGGAGTTGTGCTTGGCACATCCGGTTCAAATACCCAAACCTGGTTTTTTTCTACAGATGCCATTCTTGTATTCCTCCTCAAAATCAATTGTCAATTAAGCATTGACTTTCAAACCAAACTGGCCTATGATGATCAGGCATTCTTTCAAGCAGAGAGGATTACCCATATGCGTACTCTTTTTGCCAAGCTGGAAGTTACACCGAACAACTATGGGTTGTGGGGGATTGTGAACTTTGCCTTCCTCACCAACGGGGTCATGGTCATCATGCTGGGTGTGCTTTTGCCGTATATCAGAGCCGAGCACGCCCTCAGTTATACCCAGACCGGAATCATGTTTTCCGCCCATCAGTTGGGTACGTTCTGTGCTGTGCTGGTAGCCGGTGTGCTACCCTATATGATCGGCCGCAAACCTTCTACATTGCTACTGAGCGCTGGGGCCGCTTTGGGGCTGATCCTCATGGTGTTTGTGCAACCTCTGCCTCTACTGATCGCGGCGTTTGCCCTGACCGGGATTTGCCGTGGTGCGTTGAATAATATTTGTAACGTGATTACGGCTGACATATCCGGGAACCGGACAGCGGCACTGAATGTATTACATTCAGGGTTTGCGCTTGGTGCGCTGGTTTCGCCTGTCATCGTGTTCCTGTGGGTGTTTGCCGCAGGCGATTCCGGTTGGAAATTTTCTGCCCTGACAGCCGCACTGTTGATGGCCGCCGTATGGGGGCTAATTGCCCGGACAAAACTGCCCGACCTTCCGCCGAAAAAGGAGAAAGGGGCATCGCTCTCTTTTTTGCGGGAGGCAAATTTCTGGATTCCGACAATCCTGCTATTCCTCTATGTCGCCGTAGAGACGTCCATCATCGGATGGTTCGTGCTCTATTTTGTAGACGTGGGCACCTTGCCCAGGGGTCTGGCCGGTCTCGTGCCTACCATCCATTGGTCGGTGATGGCAATTGGGCGCATTGGCGTCGCAGTTCTGGCAAATCGAATCCGGAATAAGAACCGGGCGCTGCTGCTCATGGCGCTTGTATCAACGCTCTGCTTTGCGGGGATGCTCCTCAGCGCTAGCCCGCTGGTATCTGTGCTGTTCCTACTTGGGATCGGCCTCGGCATGGCGGGGATTTATCCCACCACCGTGGCCACTATGAAAGGCGCAACCGCTTCCATATCCCTGGGATTTACCGTGGCCATATCGGGTCTGGGCGGTATCCTGATGCCGGGAATCATCGGCGCCGTGGCAGACGCCCACGGGATTGCGACAGGCATCTCCCTGGTGGTGGGGGCATCGTTTCTCATGGTGCTGTTCGCCGTCTTTAAAATGATAAACGAACGGAAAGCGAGAGGCTAATCTTTACCGTATGACGACCCGGGGGTTGGAGATGTTCCAATCCCCGATTTTTTATGCAATCTACGGCTGTTTGCCCACGTAGGACAAGATGCCGCCATCTACGTACAGGATGTGTCCGTTGACGAAATCGGAGGCCTCAGAGGCCAGGAATACGGCGGGACCCATCATGTCTTCCGGGGTACCCCAGCGGTTTGCGGGGGTCTTGGCGACAATAAAACTGTCGAAGGGGTGGGGGCTGCCGTCAGGCTGTTTCTCACGCAGAGGTGCCGTCTGGGGCGTGGCGATATAGCCGGGGCCGATCCCGTTGCACTGAATATTGTACTGTCCGTATTCTGACGCGATATTTTTGGTGAGCATTTTGAGTCCGCCCTTGGCGGAGGCATAGGCGGATACGGTCTCGCGCCCCAACTCGCTGGTCAGAGAACAGATGTTGATGATTTTCCCTTTCCTTCTCGCCATCATGCCAGGCAAGACAGCTTTTGCCACGATAAACGGTGCAATCAAGTCGATGTCGATGACTTGGCGGAAGACCTGCTCCTCCATCTCGTGCATGGGAACCCGGCGGATGATACCCGCATTGTTGACCAGAATATCAATGGGTGCAATGTCCCGTTCAATAGCGGCGACCAACGCCTGGACGGCGGATTCATCGGTGACATCGCAGACATAGCCTCGGACTTCAATACCCGCCGCCTCATATGCGGCGAGGCCGCGATCTACCAGTTCTTGATTGATATCGTTGAATGCGATCTTTGCGCCCGCTTTTGCCAGTCCTGTGGCGATTGCGAAGCCAATGCCGTAAGAGGCCCCTGTAATTAACGCGGTTTTTCCTTTGAGTGAAAACGCTTGCATGATACCCCTCCAGTTCTTTTTTATGTGTTATTGATCTCGTTCTCCATGAGCGTACATAGCAAGATCAGCAGACCGAATCCCCGTCTATCGTTGGAGACGATGGGCTCGCTGATATAGTACACAAAACTGCCGTCGTGGATCTCGTCTCCGCCCAGGGATGCCGATTGGCAAACCTTGTTCAGGTTGATAAGCCCCTGGTTGGTGGTGGTTAAAAACTCGTCAATAATCCCTTGATACGCCTTTTGCAACACGGGGCCGTATGTCGTCTGATCGATGCAACCCAAGCTGATCGCCTTTGCCATTGCGTATGTGAACATTATAGATGCGGATGCCTCTAGGTAATTTCCGCGTTTGTTCCCTTTGTCCAGAATCTGATACCATACGCCTTCGGGACTTTGGACTTTGGCTAGAGCCGCAAAGGATCTCTCTAAGGCGTCTATGAGCGTTTGCCTATCTTTGTGATCTACCGGGAAAAATTCCAAGGTGTCGGCGAGGCCCATGCAGAACCAACCCATGGCCCGGCCCCAGAAGCTCTCTGACAACCCCGTTTCCGGGTTGCACCAGGACGCCTGCTTGCTCAGATCACAGGCGTGGTACAGGAGTCCCGTTGTGTCGTCTCTCAAATAGGATTCCCGCAGGAGAAACTGTTTTGCCACGTCGTCAAAATCCGCTTCATTGCCCAACTCCGCTGTGTACTGTGCGTAAAATGGGCCGGCCATGAAGGAACTGTCGAGAAAGACTTGATCGGGTAGGGCTTTTTTGTGCCAGAAGGCACCGTCCCGGCTGCGGGGCTGATGCCGGAGCTGGTCCATCAGGGTCAGAGCCGCTTTTTTGTATTTCTCGTCGCCGTATTTCTCATAGAGCGGGAACATGACTTTGCCGTTGTTGATGTTGTCCAGCGCGTACTCGTCCCGGTTGTACAGCTTAATGCTACCGTCGTCTTGCACAAAGGAATCCATGATCGTCTTGATATATGCAAAATAATCTTCGTTCCCTGTGGCGTGATAGAGGGCCTCGAAGCCTTTTAGGACGATTCCGGTGTCGTATGTCCACTGTTGGGTCATATCCGGTTTTCTTTTCAAAAACGTATCGGCGACTTTTAACGCCCAGGAGTTGTTGTCCATTGTTATCGTATCCTTTTTGCTATTCGCAGTATGAAAATGAAGCGCCGATAACGACTGTCATTATCGGCGCAATGCCATTCCCAATCGCTATCCACCTGTCTTTATGGAGCCATGTAGCTGCTTATCAGGATATCTTCTTCATGTTTTTTCAGGCCGTAACAGTATGTTAATTCAAGATCTAATCGGCGACACGGACTTTGATGCAGGCCTTGCGCACGGGGACTTCTACCAAGGCGCGTTTTTGCGGCATGTGTGCGTCTTGCGGGAAGACGATTGCGATATCGCCTTTTTCCAAGAGGACGAACTGACACTCTTTTTCAAAAAACACCGCATCTGCCACGGGATCGTATTCGGTGATGGGCGCGCCTGCGCGCTCTAAGGGGCCATAGCCGAGATACTCAAAGCCCTCCGCCACGTAGTGGACGTCGGCATACTTCTTGTGGGCCTCAAACCCGCAGTTGTCAATGGATTTGGAGTCATACTGTTGGACGAGAATAAAGACATCGTCGCCGTCGATATCGTGGCGGCCCAATTCCATTTTCGTAATGTCATTCTTCTTCAGAAATTCAAATGCTTTTTGAAATCTTTCACCAAAAACATAATATAATTCACAGTTTGAAAGAGTACCGACAACCATAGCGAAACACTCCTTTTGAGAATTTTTTGATGATTAAATCATATCAGATGCACTTTGTACGTTCTTTGCAGATATTCACCAAATATATTGCAATTATTCATCTTTTATGGTATACTTACATAAGAGTTTTTTATTTAGAAAATATTGACGGGAGGTAGAGGAATGGAACTGCAAAAATGCTGTCTCTCATCTGAATTTTTTTGCGCGGACAGCGGTAGGTTTTCAATTGCCTATTTGGATAGTGGCGTAAAGCCACAGGGCATGCATTCGAATAATAATCTTGAAGTGTATTATGGCATGTCCAAGGGGAGATGGTTTATCATTGACGATATTATTTATCCGGTTCACGAATACGATGTCTTTGTCATCAATCAATTTGAGCCCCACCGTGTCGAGTCCCTTGCGGGGAAACCTCTCAATCGATATGTCTTGTCCATCATGCCCGATTTTTTAAAAGGGATTTCTTCGTCCAATACCGACCTGACAGAATGCTTTTATAAAAAAGATAAATTCTCGTCCCGGATTTCATTTTCCAAGACGCAACATAACAAGATGATGGAACTGATCGACAAGTTGACCAAAACACAGGGCTTCGGCTCTGATCTCGTCGAAAATGCCATCTTGACAGAAATCATCCTGCTGATTATGAATACGTCCAAATCCACAGCCTTTGACGCGCCCGATCCGAAAAATAAATATATCGCGGATATTTTAAATTACATCGACCAGTCTCTGGACGAGGATTTATCCCTGAAAAAGATTGCCGATAAATTCCACTTGAGCAAAGGGTACTTATGCCGTCTGTTCAAAGAGCACACCTGTACGACGATTCATGAATACATCTGCACAAAACGGATTTCCAAGGCGAAGCAACTATTGGCGACGGGGCATACCGTACAGGAGACCATCTCCAAGACCGGATTCAACGACTACGCCAATTTTATCAGGAGATTCAAAGAGAAGGTGGGGACGTCTCCAAAGAAGTACGCCAAGCAGCACACAATTTTTCCGGTGCAGAGATAGACGGGGCGTTATCATGGCGCCCAATAGAAAAGCCATCGCTAAAGCTGTTTCGAAAATAAATAGAGTGCGCTCTAGGTATTTGCTTTTTCATAGTTTGAGTGCACTTTTGAAAACGCTGAAATTGAATGGTTTTCATTTCCATGTATAGCCGTTTTGCGATCCCCCGACAAGGTGACATAATGCAAGAAGCGGAGAAATGGTCTTTGTGAGCTTGCGGACAAAGACTGGAAGGGTACATTGAATAATAAATGAATTATTAACTGTGCTATCAACTGCATTAACGAAACATTAAAGAAAATTGGAAAAATTGTAATGAAACTGTAACAGAGAACGTCGGAAAAGCGATTGACAGTGGGAGATATTTTTCGTATAATGAACAAGTCATTTATAGAACAAGATTACATAATATAAAACTAAACAGAATGAAAAACACATGCTTGCAGGAGGAATAAAGATATGGGTTCCGAGAACAGGAAAAAGATGAAACGGGTATTTGCTCTCGCCTTAGCGTTGTTAATGGTATTGACGCTAGCACCGCCGGAGGCATTTGCAGTACCGGCGGCGTACGATGCGCCATATTACGACGCACCGGCGTACGATGCGCCCGACTATGCGCCCATAGATGCGGCGTCTTTAGCGGTGCCGTTGTCGGAACGGCCAGCGAATGCGGTTGCGATTCGCAACTGGACAGAGCTACTAGCATTTTTAAACGCTTCAGTGTATCCGTGGAATGACCATAGCCGTCACTTTTATTTGGATAGCCCCACCGGCTTTATCAATGCGCCGAATGACACCCTCGCTGGCTTTCCCTCTGGTTCAGCCTATCAACATTTAGGCCGTCCTGGGATATTCACAGGAACCTTTGACGGCAACAATCAGGAGATACGCGGTCTGCAAATCAGAACCAGAACCGGCACTTCAGCTGCAAGCCCAAGTGGTGGCTCCATTGTGAGAGACAGTGTCGGGTTCATTCGTGCCGCCGGAGACGGCGCAGTAATTCGGGACCTTACATTTGCAAGTGTAACACAAAACGGAATCGGCGGGTCGTTCCGTCCGTCCTTTTATGCAACTGGGCTCGCTACCCACTGGAACGGGCAACAGACCCGAGCGGGGATTGTCCTCGGCCGTGCTGTCAGCGGGACGGTGACGATACAGAACGTACATCTTGCAGGCCGCCATGAGGTGCTACGGAATCGTGGCAACTCCAATGACATGGACGCAATTTCCGGTTTTGTGGGCGGCACGGAAGCGGGCGCTACATTAAATATAATCGACATTAGCACCGGTAGTTTAGAACTGCGGAGCGCCAATGGACGAACCGGGGCCATGGGCGGCGTTGTTGGCCTCTCCAACGGTAGAGTCAATATTACGGCGTCAGACCCGGAAGCACCTAGTGTGATTCGGGTCAATATCCGTGGCGGCGGTGCCAATGCGGTGAATAACAACGACAACGACAATCCCACTCGTGCCGGTGGCATCATCGGCAGTGTGGCGGCAGGTCATGCTGCCATATCCAATGTGAGAGTGGAACCGGCTACCCAGTCCGGGGCGGGGCAAGCCAATCAGCAGATTCGTGCCAGAGTGGCGGCCGGCGGCGTTGTGGGCTGGACCGGAGCCAGCGGCAGTTTGACGATCAACAATGTGGAGAATATGCACCACGGCGGAACGACACCCCGTGTCAGCACAATCGTAATCAACGGCCGAGTGGGCGGTATTGTGGGCCACGCACGGAACAATACAAGATTGACAGACGTCACGAACCACGCCTTTGTAGAAAATCTGGAACGCCAGACTTTTTTGGGGATAACAACAGTATCAGCCAACAATGCCAATGTCGGCGGTATTGTGGGGGCGGCGGAAAATACACTCACCATCACCGACGCGACCAATCACGGGCGGGTTCTCACCCGTCGCGCCGCGCCACGGGGCGGCGGGATTGTGGGGCGCACGACCAGGGCAACGACATTGATAAATGTTGTGAACACGGCGGAAGTAAGACATGAAACGACTGACGATGCAACGGCAAACCTGGGCGGTATTGTGGGCAGGTCGGAGCAGCGGCTTGCCATTACCGGCGCATGGAACAGCGGCAATGTGACACGGACCCACGGGACGGGAACAGGTGCGCATTCCGGGAACAACTGTCACGTGGGCGGTATTGTGGGCGATATGCGTGTCACCAGACAGCACGTTGTATTGACCGACGTGACAAATACGGGGAACATTAACGGCACTGCTGTAGAAAGTGGTTCAAACGCCATGCGCAATGCGTCAGTCCGGGCGGGCGGTATTGTGGGCAACGTACAGCCGGGGGGCGGCACCTTATCCATTACAGATGCCACCAACTGGGGCGCCGTAAGAGCCCTCTGGGCCAGCGGCGGCATTATTGGCCGTGACGCCTCGCCGAATACACGGATTACCGGTGCGATTAACAACGGGTTGGTACATACCATTCAGAACCAGAGAATCGCAGGGGGCATTATCGGAGATGCCACCCGTGCCGGCCTTCTCATTCGCCAGAGCGGCAACAATGGCGAGGTCGTGGGCTTTGCCAACAACATTGCAGAAACTACGGTGTGGCCATTCACAACCAACGTAGAGGGCAGAGCCGGGTTTGGCGGCATTATCGGCCGCAGTGCGGCAAACCACAGAATAGAACAGAGCTTCAATGCGGGCTTTGTCCGGGTCTCCGGTACGCACAGCAATCCGCGCACCGGTGGTATTGTGGGACAAAACCGCCGCAACCTAGTGGTGCAGGATTCCTATAATATCGGCGACATTCAAGGCACCGCCGGGAATGCTGGCGACAGAAGCCGGGGCAGCGGCATTGTCGGGGAGCGCAACAGCGGCAACATCACCATTGAGCGGGTGTTCGTGGCCGGGAACATTGAGGGCCAAGTGGTCGCTCAGAGCAATACCGGCGGCCCCGCAGGCGGTGTTGCCGGGATCCGGTTTAATCAGGTCTATGTAGATCAGACGGCCACCCGTGTCACACCGAGAGCACAGATCAATGAAGTAAATCTGCTCCAGGGCAACAGGCCCGGCGTCACCCTTGTGAATACGGAACTGATGACCAGCGGCCTTCTGCCCGGTCTCAACCGGTATCCGTGGATGTATGATATCCATAATATTCCTTGTGACTACCAGAGGACGTATCCCTTCCTGGCGTGGCAGACAAATGGGCAGCAAGAACCCCAGTTTTTCGGGGAAGTCCCTGCGCATGAAGAGGGCATCCAGGGCATTCGTCCCCATTTGGACAGCGACGACCCTAACACCCAGAATCGCACTGTGGAGTTTTACAATGTGCAGTTGCTCCCGATTGTGCGTGGGCTGGAGGGCCAAGCGACGCCAGACAGCAGCGGCAGGGTGCATGTAGTGCGGACATTCAATGCTTACAATCGTGGTGCCCATCTGCAAACCCAACATGTACTGAACCCACCGTCCCTCACTGTCAATAATGTCGGGGTGGATCGTCTCATGTCCATCGGGCTGATTACGCCCAACACAGTGGTTGGATTCACTCTGGACGAACCGCCACGGCGGTTCCAGGTCATCGGTGTCCACGAGAATTATATAGCAGACGGCGGCTTCCAAATTGGCCATGCGCTGTTTGAATCGGAGATTGCAACTAGGCCGCCGGGACTAGAGGGCATGGAGGGCGTGTTCCTGGGTTGCCTGGATGATTTGGCAGAAATAATTGAGGCTAACGGATACGTATATATCCATGTGACGGCTGTCGGGTATGCACCTGAATCTCGCCGTCTCGAACAATCCGATCTGGATGCTTTGATTCAAGCGTTCGAGAGCGGGGAGAGACCGCCCACGATTGAAATTATCATGACGCCGATCCCCATTGATATCCAGGTATGGGTGCGTGGATTTAACCCGCCTGATACCGATGAGACCGACTTCACCGGATTTGAGTGGCGCTGGGCGCTTGAACATGGGGCGTTGCTTCATGAGGGGGCGTCAGTGATTCGACAGCCGAGCACTCCGCCAAGTAACATTAATTATACTGGGCCGTGGTTGACACGCAGCTTCCTCTTGGAGGATGTGTTCGTACAGGAGCTGCTCACAGGCAGCGCGCCCCAGTGGAGCACGGAAGAGGTTCCCATTGATCCGGGCCTCAACTTCCGCCACGACTTAGTAAACGGCGGCTTCCTGCAGGTGAATGTTGGCGGAAGAGATCGATATGTAATTGACATTTTCCTAGATAACATCAGCCTGGATACGCTTGTCAACGTCCAAGTGTACGGATTTGATGGATACGATGATGACGATGAACCACGGTGGATTCCGTTGGCTATTGGGACAGATGCGGCCCGCATGTTTAACATGGACGTATCAGACTATAGTTTGCCGGCTTTGGAACAGCCGGGCGCGCAGAGCCGTCCTGGCACACCGAACAATCGATTTATCCTGGGAGCTGGCACGCTATTCCCAACCGAAAACACCATGATACAGATCGTGCCAACATCTGCGATGGCAGATCTGTGGATGCCCAGTGACGTCCTCTCTGTCGCAAGTGAAATGTATGTAGTTCTGCATGAGGAGACAGGGGAACCTATAGGCAATCCCATCGTCCGTGTATTCTTGCGGCCCGTCCTGGCGATTGATGTACATGTTGTGCGAGAAATCCCTTCGGAGGGAGATGGGGACCCGACCTTTGAGCCCATTGCAGATGCCAGCCTAGCCCTGGAGGACAGCGAAGGCACGCTTCGGCCGCAAGTCGGCGAAAATGGTATATTTACCAATGTCCGTGTCGGCGAGGGCAGCAGGCTCAGAGCGGAGGCACTTGGATACTTGGGCGAGTATTACATCGTCAGTTCTGAGTCCATAATCGAAAACGGTGTGCTCTTTATCATATTGCGGGCGGTTACGTTTGAGCTGACCTACGACGCCAACGGCGGCGAAGGCGGCCCTGACCCCAATCCCGTTGTACTCTCGCCGGGGACGCATGAGTTGGAGATGCGTGAAGAATATCTACCGACCCATCCGGACTATGCCTTCGTGGGCTGGAGCTTGACACCGATTACGACAATCCTGGACGTAACGGATACGTCATATCTGGAGCAGATCGTGACGGAAGTTACGATTACGGATGAGGATGTGACAGTATATGCGGTGTGGGGTTATGCGAGCAACGGGACAGAGCCTGATATTTTGCGTCGTGTAGAGGTGCTGTACCATCCTGGTACTGGCACGGGAACCACGGAGCAGAATCCTGTTGTGGTTCTTCGTGGAGATACCTATCACCTGCGAGCAGTGGGGACGGAGGAAGGTCAAGTTCCTTTCTCTAAGGAGGGTCATAACTTTACCGGGTGGCTTGTCGAGCGTGAAGGCCAAGAACCTACAGTGATGACGGTGCCTGGGTCTATTGAACTCACAGGAGATATGACGCTGACGGCTCAGTGGACATTGAACAGCTTCATGCTGACGATCAGCAACGTGCCGGTATTGGCGCCGTTGCCGACGAATCAGACGCCGAGCGGCTACCGCGAGTTCGGGACGGAGATCGTACTGAACGAAGGCACGGCGCCGGC
>Ga0131853_10002283_pt1 | contig 34400 bp, 39 predicted proteins | sample TergutLab28metaG_FD_92764 | JGI IMG/M metagenome (GOLD analysis project Ga0131853, IMG submission 92764) | Labiotermes labralis P1 segment gut microbial communities from Petit-Saut dam, French Guiana - Lab288 P1 (version 2) (version 2) | ecosystem: Host-associated > Arthropoda: Insects >... | reverse complement strand
TTCATGGCTTCGTTGCCAGCTTGGGCGTTTTGCTCGCTTTTACCAGACAATTCATTGGCAATACCAGCCGATTCGGCATTTTTGCTGGTTTGTTGAGCAATTATTTCAATGGCAACATTTAGTTCTTCCACACTTGCAGTTTGTTCTTGAGAACCACTTGCCAAATCCGTTGCACTGCTGGCAATCTGCGATGCACCACTGGAAACCTGCTCAGAAGCGGATTGTATTTCCGACATAGTGTTGTGCAGGCTGCTACTAATATGATTAATGCTGTTTCTGATGGAAGCGAAGTCGCCTTTGTACTCTCTTGTAATTCTTTTGGTCAAATCACCATCGGCAATGGCAGCAAGGATTTGGTTAATTTCATCCACATAATCTTTGATAAAGGCAATGGCTGATTTTAGGGTGTTGCTTATCTCACCAAAGGCAATGGCAGACGACTCTGTGTCCTCGTCATGGGGTTCAACCTCAAAATCTAAACGCAAAAAGCCTGCTCCAAGCCCTTCGTTAAACCTTTTAACAATATCAGTTGTTTCAAATTTAAGGTAAGCGGCAACCTTCTGGCTTTTCATTATCTCGCTGGCATTCGTGTTAATGGCAACGGCAGCAGTTATTTTACCATCTTTATCCTTCAAAGGGATAACAAAAAATTCTTCTAGAAGCTCTACCCCAGCAGGGCTTTTGGTGGTTAACAGAAAATTGGCTTCTGCTCCAGTACGCACAACCCCACGAATACGGTCATCAAGCTCCCTATTACAATCCGATGGAGCCGCCTCAAAATGGGTTTTACCCACCCGAAAACCTTGCAACAAAAACCGCTTGTTACCATACAAAATGCGAGAATCGGCGTCAAAAATACCCATTGGCACGGGCAAACCGTCAATAATCCCAACAATCATATCCAGAGATTGGTTAAAATTGTTAAGGGTTTGTCTGTCAGAACCCTGAACCTTGCTAATATCCGCACGAACATTCCAGTTTTTCTGTGCAATTTCGATGCCCATCCGCTGGGTTTCCTGTGTTAGGGTTGCAGATTCCGCTTGTGAAGCCGCCAGTTGCGCCTCAAGCTCTGCAATTCGTTGTTTCAACTTCTTGCTCATGTTAATCATTTCTCCCTTCACGTTATCTATGACGCTTTTCAGCAATGGGATTATTATACCACAAACCCTGACAAAAATCAAGGTCTTTTTGAAAAACAAAAAGATAGAGCTTACCAACCTACATGTCCACTAAATCATTCTCGGGCTGTTATCAATAAGATTTTTTAATAATAGGAAAAATGCGGAAAATTGTTCGTGACATTGCTATAGTGGCATGGTATAATTATCTGATGTACGATATGCCACACAATGGTTATAACGCCTCGGCGAAATAATAAATCTATGAAGAAAGGGGGTCAAAGTAATGGCAAATATTGCAAAAATCAAAAATCAAGCAAAAAGAATATGGAGGGTTACTAGAAAATAGCAACCCTCATTAAGAGAGGTTGAAACATATATGATAAGAGAAATTAACTCTAACTATCTACAACAATGCGTGGAAATAGCATTTTTAAGAAATAGTCAGCCAGAAAATAACTGTGCGTACTGCCCAAAAGAAAAAAGTTCAATACACGGAGATTTTAGTTTTCTCATGGGCAACCCCGATAATCTTATGTTGGGATATTTTGACGGCGATACTTTGGTTGGTATTTTCGGATTCTTCATCAGTCCCGAAAATAATTGGGTTGACTGCGTTGGACCGTTTTTCAAAGATGAATGGAACCAAGAAGCGGCAAAAGAAATGTTTGATTATTCCTTTTCTAAGTTCACACAAGCTGTAAGGTTTAACTTCTACTTTAACACGAAGAATGAAAATCTTCACAAGCTTGCAGAATTACTATCGGCAGAACGCAATGACAACGAGTATATTTTATTGCTCAAAAAAGCCGATTATAAGCCGCAAGACATTAAGCACACAGTGGTCATGTATGAGGATAGGTTTAGGAGCGAATTTATCCGTATATTTAATGACACCTTCCCTGTTGCATATATTCTGCCCGAAAGCGTAATAGATGCAATAGGTAAAGACCGTGAGGTTTTCTGTGCCTTAGATGAAAAGGGTGCATTTGTTGGTTATGGGGTATTAAAGTTTTACGACAATCCAAATCATGCCACGGCGGAAATATTTGGCGTTGATGAAAATGCCCGTGGTAAAGGTTATGGATGGGCAGTGCTTAATGCCACTTTAGAATACGCCTTAAACAAGCATAATACCGATACTGTTGATTTGATTGTCGATAAGCTGAATACCCATGCAAGTGAATTATATTATTCATGCGGGTTCAAGTTGATGGTTGAAAATGCGGCTTATTGCATAAAAAATAGGGCAAATTACACATATAGACACTAAAATAATAGTTACGTGGCTTCTTACTCTGAAAAGAGGGTAGAAGCCTTTTATTATAAAGTATGTTTGACTTTTAGCCGATAAGTGGTATAATAAAAGTATCAATGTAGCGAGGTGGCAGTATTATGGTTAAAGCGATGCTAGTGGATTCCAGCGTTGATGTGGTAAATTTATATAAAGCATATATAAAACGTGGTTTTGACAGAGGTGTAAAGGTTGTTTCTGTTCTGCACGAAGCCAGCGTAGACAAGTTTTGGGGCATGATAGAAAAATCCAAACCAGATATTATAATTATGGACATTCGTTTTTTTGCCCTGTCCACTTTGCGAATTATCCGTGAGGTAGTTTTAAGCCGACCATCCACCAAACTTATGATAACAGGCACATATGACGATTATGATTATTTACGTGCAAGTATGGAATACGGGGCGACAGATTATATTTACAAACCCGCCAAACCAAGGGAATTTGAGATGTCATTACGACATATAGTAGGGATTTTTGAAGAAGCCGCCGAGCGTATTGCACAAGATTCCCTTATGGCAGAGGAATATCAAAGAGATAGGGAAATTTTCCGCTATCGCTTTTTGACAAACCTTACAGGTGATGTCAACTTAGAAAAAGAGGAAATCGAAAGCTCTCTTAACTATTTTGGCATGACGTTAGTGCAACCCTTTGCTGTTTTTGTCATTCGTATAGACCGTTTCCAAGAAGCCATTGCAAACCTAGAAGAACGGGCAAAACATTTACTAATCTACCGTATCTTTTGGATTGTGGATAGACACCTAACAAATCACGGTCTAGGTTATTCTTTTATCAGCAGTTTTAATTCTATAACCTGCATTGTACACAGCCAACAAAACTTTGATGACCTTCTAGATTTTTGTCATCGCATAAAATCTGAAATTGCAGAGCGTTGTCAACAATCTGCTACAATTGGGCTGGGACGACTTTATGATGATTTAGCCAGCCTGCGATATTCTGCAAAAGAAGCAGAGGGGGCTTTGCGTTATAGGCACTTGCTGGGATATAATAGCATTATCCCGATCGACTTTGTAGAGCCAGAAAATCACATAACCTACAAATATCCAGCTGACAAAGAAGATAAGCTAATTTTTGCTGCAGTTGTCGGGGAGTATGACTACTCCATCAAACTACTTGAAGATATTTTGAGGGCTTTAGACAAAGCTGGAAGTCTGCCCCAAAACCTGCTACCCCGCATTATTATGAAAATCGTAATCGCCATTAGTCGTTACGCCAGCGAGCTGGGCATTGATGTAGAGGGACGCTTCCGAGAGTTTTTCAACTTCGCAGATATTTTGGCACTTAAAACCACAGACGAAGCCCGCAAAATGATGCAGGAAGCCCTTTGGTCGTTTAGCAGATTTATAGATGCACGTAACAATGAAAACAGCAAGCGCATGGTGCTTTTGGCACAAGAACGTGTAAACCAATTCTTCTTTGAAGATTTGAAAATTAACGCCCTTGCACAAGAGTTTGGCACGACGGGAGAGTTTTTAGGTAGAGCATTTTTACAGATGACAAGTGTGTCTTTCAAAGAATACCTCCAAACCAAACGCATAGCCAAGGCGAAGGAAATTTTGCGGGGAGAAGAAATTGTATCAGAAGAAGAAGTTGCCGCCCGTGTAGGATACTTTGATGCGAGGGTGTTCCGCTCTGTTTTCCGCAGGAGAGAAGGTATGTTGCCCATGGAATTTAGGAATAGACACGGTTAGGTTTTTGTGTTATAATTTGTGGTAGAGTTGTTTAACTTCAAAAATATAAAAGCAAACAAAATTAAATTTCTGTGTTATAAGAAGGTGAAAAGATGAGTAAAAAAGTTATATTTTCAGGAATGCAACCATCGGGTGTGCCGCATATAGGCAATTACTTTGGTGCAATTAAAAATTGGGCAGATTTACAAGATGATTATAATTGCTTGTATTGCATTGTGGACTTGCACGCAATTACTGTGCGTCAAAGCCCAGACGAACTACGCAAAAACACACTGAACGCCTTGGCATTATACATTGCTTGCGGGCTTGACCCCGACAAAAATACCATCTATGTCCAATCCCATTATAACGGACATTCGGAGCTTAGTTGGTTGTTGTCCTGCTTTGCCTATATGGGCGAGCTGGGACGCATGACCCAATATAAGGATAAATCCGCAAACAATCCAGATAATATAAACCTAGGACTGTTCGCCTACCCAGTGTTGCAAGCCGCAGATATTTTGCTGTTTGGCAGTCATCTAGTGCCAATTGGCGACGACCAAAAACAACATTTGGAGCTAACCCGTGACATTGCCATACGTTTTAATAATATTTACGGCGACATTTTCACTATTCCCGAGGTTTTTACCCCAAAAACAGGCGCACGCATAAAGCGTTTAAGTGACCCCGAGAAGAAAATGTCTAAATCCGACGGAGAAGCCCATTATGTAGGGATTTTAGACCCCGCTGATGTGGTTATGAAAAAGTTTAAGCGTGCCGTCACTGATAGCGACACAGAAATCCGTCATGACCCCGAAAACAAAGCGGGTGTCAGTAGCCTTTTAGAGATTTATGCTTTGGCTTGCGGTATCACCCTAGAAGCCAGCCTTGCAGAATTTGAGGGCAAACAATACGGGCATCTTAAAACCACGGTGGCGCAAGCCGTCATTGACAATGTAACCAGTCCAATCCAAGCCAAATATAACGAACTTATCAAAAACCCAGAACACCTGCAACAAATCGCCAAAACCAACGCAGAAAAAGCTAAAAACATAGGCGACAAGGTTCTAGTAAAAGTAAAAAATGCTATAGGCTTAATATAATTAGAGGAGCGTGATTGTGATGGAAATGGCAAATTGTAGAAAGTGTAAAAAGTTGTTCGCAAAAATTCGTAGCCCAATTTGCACGGATTGCGAGAGAGAAGAAGAACAGTTATTTCTTGTGGTGCAAGATTATTTGCGAGACAACCCAAAAGCCACAATTGGCGAAGTGGCAGAAGCCACAGGTGCAACAGCCAAAAAAATCCTTGGCTATCTAAGGGATGGTCGCCTAGAAGCCGCCACGGGTGAGCTAAGTTGCCGTAACTGTGGAGAAAAAATTACAGGTGGACATTTTTGTGACGAATGTACAGAAAGGGTAAACCGTGAAATGGACAACATGGTGGCATCCATGAAAGCCATATCAAAACCTGCCCAACCAGAGGGCAAAATGTCAGGCAATGTAACCATGCACACCCGCAAAAAATAATTTTAATTTTTATCAGACAAAATCAAAAATCTTGCGTATACTTTAATAAAAGGTAAGCCAATGTGACGAGCAGATAATTTTAGGAGGTGTTTGCTTATGTTTTATTTCGCAATCGGTTTGTTTGTTGTATCCTTAATTGTGTCTATCGCCGACATTTTTGTTGAAGGCTTTGGACCATTGGCAATTATCGGTCTTGTGGGCGTTGCGGTGTCGCTGGTTTTGGTGGCGGTGTCATCCCCAATCGGTGGTTGGATTGTGCTTGGCAAGGTTATGGTAACTGTGCCTGGCTTGTGGATGTTGTGGCGTTTCTTACGCAAGCGTCAGTTGGATGGGCGTTTCATCCTTTCCGAAACCTTGGCAGAAGACACGGTGGACGTTGGCGGACTGGAATATTTCATTGGTAAAGAAGGCGTAACTACATCTGCCCTTCGCCCCCAAGGTTTTGCTGACTTTAATGGCACAAAAATAGAAGTGTCTTCCGAAGCTGGCTACATAGATGTGGACAAGCGAATTAAAGTTGTTGATGTGCAGAACCGTAGGGTGTTTGTGAAGCTTGCGGGAAATTAGCCATATCTAATATTTGGTGAGGTTTTTATGAAATGTAAATCATATCCGTTTGATACTTTGGGCAATTATAAATATGCCGACATAATTTCTTTATACAATGGTAAATGGGTTTTAAGTAAACACAAAGAAAGAACGACATGGGAAACGCAAGGCGGGCATATTGAAGAAGGCGAAACGCCATTGGAAGCCGCAAAACGGGAATTGTTTGAAGAAGCGGGGGCAACCCATTTTGATATAGAACCACTATGCGACTATTCGCTTTTTGGAAATTTCAATGGGAGAGATGTGTCAGGGAACGGACAAGTGTATTTTGCAATTATTCATAATTTATCCGAAATGCCCGAACATAGTGAGATGGGCGAAGTACGCTTGTTTGATTTCCTTCCCAATGAGTTGACATATCCCGCCCTGCAAGAGTTATTCCCTATAGCAATACAAAAGAAAGAAAGTCTCACTACATAGGCTTAAATTTTGTATTTTCACTTAGGGGCGACCACTTTCGTCCTACCACATAAAAACAAAATCATAGGAGGTAAAAATTTATGTTAATGCTAAACTTTGACCTTTTCAACATGGCACCAGGAACACTAACCCTAGTGGTGGTTGTCGGTATTCTGGTATTGTTTTTTGCAATCCTGTTTTTTAACTTTATACCTGTCGGTCTGTGGATTTCGGCCATATCCGCTGGTGTAAAGGTCAGCATTTTCTCGCTGGTTGGTATGCGTTTGCGTAGGGTTCGCCCCGCACGTGTTATTAATCCGCTAATTAAGGGGACAAAGGCGGGTCTTGCCATTAGCCAGAACCAACTGGAAAGCCACCTTCTATCTGGCGGACGTGTTGACAATGTGGTGGATGCACTAATAGCCGCCCACCGTGCCAATATGGAACTTAGTTTCGAGCGTGCAGCCGCCATTGACCTTGCAGGTCGTGATGTTTTTGAAGCCGTGCGTATGTCTGTTATGCCCAAAATCATTGAAACGCCAATGATTTCTGCTATGGCGGTAAATGGTATCGAAATTAAGGCTTTGGCAAAGGTTACAGTACGTGCCAATATTGCAAGGCTTGTTGGTGGTGCTGGTGAAGACACGATTATTGCCCGTGTTGGTGAAGGTATCGTTACCACCATCGGCTCTGCCAAATCTCATCAAGAGGTTTTGGAAAACCCAGACAAAATCTCCCAAACGGTTTTGAATAAAGGTTTGGACAGCGGAACTGCATACGAAATCCTGTCCATTGACATTGCAGATATTGATGTGGGCAGAAATATCGGGGCGCAGTTGCAAATTGACCAAGCGGAGGCTGACAAGCGCATCGCCCAAGCAAAGGCAGAGGAGCGTCGTGCCACGGCAATCGCAAAAGAGCAGGAAATGAAGGCACAAGTTGAGGAAATGCGTTCCAAGGTTGTGGAAGCAGAGGCACAAGTACCACGTGCCATAGCGGAAGCCTTAACTAAAGGTAACATCGGCATTATGGACTTGTATAATATGCAAAACAAGCTGGCTGACACTAAAATGCGTGAAGGGCTTGCTAATGTGAAGATTAATCTTGGTAAGGACGACAAGTTAATTCCAGATAATGACTAAATAACATAGGGCGGGAGAATTTGCTCCTGCCCATTTTTTTGGAGGTTTATTATGTTGATGTTATATTTTTCAGGTACAGGTAATTCCAAGTGGATAGCCCAGTTATTTAGCAAAAAGATGGGGGCGATTTGCCATTCAATCGAAGAAAATCAAGACTTCACGGCGTTGATGGCGGGATATGACACAATTGCTTTTTGTTACCCCGTCTATGGCTCACGTGTCCCCCGCCCCATGCGGGATTTTATGAAAAAACACCAAAAATCTTTGCGGGGCAAGCAATTGATAATCTTCTGCACCCAAATGGCGTTTTCTGGAGATGGGGCAAGGGCATTTATGGACTTGCTGCCAAAAAATCATGCCCACCCTATTTACGCAGAGCATTTTCCTATGCCCAATAATATCAGCAACTTTCCCATAACTCCACTTGCAACCAAAAAACAAACCAAAAAATATCTGGCAAATGCACAGAAGAAGATGAGCAGAGCCTGTAAAGACATTAGGTGTGGCAAGGTTCGTTTAAGGGGCTTCAACTTGGTGTCACGGGCTTCTGGGCTTTTGCAGGGTGCAATGTGGCCGTTTGTAGAGCGGGCATTTCGTCGCAACGTATGGGTTGGTAGGGATTGCAATGGATGTGGCTTGTGTGCGAGGGTCTGCCCTGTAAACAATTTTGCAATAAGTGCAAACAAGGCGAAACCCCTTGGAAATTGTGCCTTGTGCTATCGTTGCATAAATCACTGTCCTAAGAAGGCTATTTGTGTGTTTGTGCCTGTACGCCCAAAGAAGCAGTTTAGAAGAAATTAATGGTATGCCGACTTCCGCATTGTGCTTTTTGTCTACATATGGTTACATATTTTCAAGCATTTACCATCCCTACTTTGTTTCTAAAGGGAAGAACCTTTTTCAAATTCCGTTACAGCATCCAATATTACTTGTAGCATAAACTCAATAAAAATTGTACAACCAACAGCCTTATCAGCAATAGCCAAAATATCATAATATTCTTGTCGGCGCTTGCGCAAGACATTCAGTACAGGCACACGAAAATACACGTAATCACCTTTTTCTGATGAACCAGAAGCATCTGCCACATTCTTGCAATATACTCACTGCCTTCACTAAAAGGGCTAATGGAGATAAATTCGTAATGAAACGCACAGGCTTTGATAAGCATAGGTTCTTTCGAATCTTTTACCCATTCTATCAAATCGCCCACGCTTCGCTGCATTTTTTCGGCGGAAATATCGGAGCGAAAAAATCCCGCTTCTTTTGACAAGCCTGCCATAAACGCACGGTGGACATTTTGCATTTGAGGGATGCTGTATGGGTCCACGCTTATGCGGTTTATGAAATGGTGATAAAATAACTGCCTGTAGGCTTCGTAAGCATTTTTAACCGCAAGTATTTCGTTTCTTGCAAGCCCTGTATACTCGCCATCAACTATATCAAACACTTGCTCTAATGTTAATTCACTATTTTTCATAGCGACCGTTGCATAGGCGTTATGAATACGAATTTCGTGGTATTTTTGCTCTGCCGTTATGTCATTTTGTGTAATCTTATCCCGCTCAATCACTTGTGTGAATATTTTTTGCCCTTTGTGACAATTTGCCCTCTTAGTTTACTACTTTTGTCTGTCAATGTGTACTTCAATCTATTCATACATCCATAACCTCATCTTCTTTCGGAAGCTTTTTCATGTTGATAAAATGCCAAACCAAAAGCCAAACACTTCTTACCGTCATAGCGATGGCGATTGCAACCCACACCCCATCAATACCAAGGGCGGTTGCGGCAAGGGCGAAAACCAAAATTATACGAATGACATTACTTGACACACTTGCGATGGTAGGTTTCATAGTCAGCCCACGTCCTCTAAAAGAGCCAGCAGCGACACCTTCTATGCAAAACAGGATTTGGGCAGGGGCAAGTATACGGAGATAGTTGGCGGCGATTTGTATGCTTTCGGGATATTCCAAAAACAGGGACACAAAGGCTTCCGCTCCGAAAAAGAGTATGCAAGCAATTATCAATCCGTAAGCACCCATAAAAATGTAAGCAACCCGCACCGTTCTGCGGACACGCCCCCATTTTTTTGCTCCAAAGTTTTGCCCGATAAAAGCGGTTATTGCAGAAGCAAATCCACCGCCCACCATGAACGACAAACTTTCCACCCTCATGCCCACTTGGTGTCCAGACACGGCAAAATCACCAAAACTAACAATCACAAAGGTCATTAACATAAACGAGAAGTTAAACAGCAAATTTTCTAGGGCAACAGGCACACCCCAGCGAGATATTTGCCCAATTTTTCCGCTAACGATTTTGCCAAAGGGCTTGAAATCCTTAAACGGGCGGTCCTTGTATTTTGTCATTGCCCAAATTTTAGCAGATATATTAAAGGCATTGGAAACAATAATGCTTACAGCAGCACCAACCATGCCCATATCCAACACAAAAATAAACACAGGAGCAAGCCCAATGTTAAGGGACAACGCCACGGAATTTATAATAAATGGTACACGGGTATTGCCAAAACCGCTAAAAATACCCGTTATAACAAAATGCCCAAAGGTTAGGGGCAGTGCAAGGGCGGAAACGCCAAGAAAAAGGGCAGCCTGCTCCGCCAGGTAGGGGTTTTCGATATTCAAAAGCGACAGCAAAGGTACACGCAAGGTTATCAAAAACACAGAAAACAAAGCACCCGATATAAGTGCCAACATAAAACCATTCTGGGCAAACGCCTTTGCGGTTTCTGGCTCGCCTTTGCCCATGTTTTGGCTAACGCCGATTTCTGCACCAATGCGACACAGCATTATTAGCGAAAAGGACAGCCATATAAACTGATTGGCAAGCCCAGCAGATGCCAAATACTCCTCACCAAGGCGAGAAAGCCAAAACATATTTGTCATATCATAAGCCGATTGGAAAAGGCTGGTTGCCATAATGGGCAAACTAAGTTTTAACAGTTTTTTGAATATGGGTCCTTGTGTTAGGTCGTATTTGGTTTTGCTCAAAATAAACTCCTCCTCTGCAATAGCCCATTCTATCACAAAGGGGGAGCCGTGTCAAGGTCAGGTATATCCTATGTAATACAGTTAAACAGATTGTACCTTTGCAAATGCGGTTAAATCCACATGAGTGGCACTTGCAGTCTTCAGGGCGTTGGCACATTCCCCTGCGGTTGCCCCAGTAGTAAAAATGTCGTCAACCAAAACTATGCGTTTGCCTTCCACGCAAAACCCAGACTTTAGGGCAATTGCACCCGACAAATTTTCCATGCGTTGTTCACGGCTTAGGTTAAGTTGCTTTACTGTGTCTCGCAGACGTTGCAAACCGTCCACGGCAGGGATTTTTGTTAGCTTGCTAAGCTCCATTGCTAGCTCTGCGGCTTGGTTAAATCCCCTTTGCTTTTGGCGACCAACATAAAGAGGCACTGGCACTAAAAAATCCCCAATTATGTCGGGGAAGCAGCTATAAATGGCAACCGCCATCGGCTTTGCAAGGGATTTCGCACCTCCGTACTTAAATCGGTAAACCACGTTCCGAACCTCATCTTCATAGGCATATGGTATATGTAGTTGGTCGATACTTTTGGCGTGGTGGTCATCGTTTGCTGGTGCTATCTGGCAGTTCGTGCAGGAAAAACTTTGTTTATTATCCAAAACTCGACGACAGAAAAGACATTTGTTTGGATATAAAGTTGCGTATGCTATTTCCAAAAGACGTCTACCATTTGATTTTGTTAGCAAAAACTCTTTCATAATCATTTGACCTCGTTTTTCTATCAACCATTTATTGTAGCTCTAAATCGACCTTCGTTTTCAATTGCACAAATATAATATATATCATGTTTACAAAGTTTGTCAAGGAATTTGTAAAAAAATTTAATTTAACCCTTTCAATTCAAAAAGATTTGTTGTATAATGTAAGTAGCAACAAAATTTTAATCAAGAGAGGATGTTTCCAATGGCTTTGAAAAACTTTATGAATGTACGCATTTCTGATTTGATGGTGATGTATATTAAATTACATCGCTTTCATTGGTTTGTAGAAGGTCCTTTGTTTTTACCGCTTCACGCAAAATACGAGGAGTTGTATGACGAAATGACCGAGCTTTTTGACGAATTTGCCGAGCGTCTACTTGCAATCGGCGGCACGCCTGTTGCTACTATGAAAGAATATCTTAACCTTTCAGAAATCAAAGAAGACGGCAATGAAGTAGCTCCAAAGGCTATCTTTGAAACCCTTATAAAGGATTACACTTTCTTGGCAGAGGAGCTAAAGAAAGGTGTTGGCATCGCACAAGAAGAAGGCGACGAAGCCACTGCTGACTTGTTTATCGGTACAATTACCACGCTTGAAAAACACGTTTGGATGTTCAAGCAGTCTGTAAAGTAAAGGTTGGTAAAAATTGAATAAAGTCAGTCCCTTTAAGAAGGTTTTGTTTAATGTTTTAGGGATGTTATGTGTGATAGTGGGCGTTGTGAACAGGTTTATACCAGGCTTGCCAACAACGCCCTTTCTCATACTAGCATCTATGCTTTTTGCTCGTGTAAACCCAAAAATGCAAGCGTGGCTTTTACGAAGTAAATTCCTCGGACCTTATCTTGATAACTATTACAACAAGCGAGGTATGCCCACAGCGTACAAATTGCGTACTTGTGCCTTCATGTGGGCGGGTATGCTATTTTCCATTACTTTAATTCCTCTGTTTTGGGTGCAACTATTAGTTCCAACAATCGGCGTAATTGTCACCATACATATTTTTATGGCAAAGAAACGTCCGCCAACCGAGGGACAATACGGCTTAAAATACAATCTTTTTAGCGTAGTCTTATGCTGGATTTGGCTGGGTTTGGGGCTGTTTTTGGCAGACACCCCTTTTGATTTTTATTTTTTAATTGTCACAGGTAGCATACTTTCTTTAGTAATTCTCGTATATGGTATTAGGGGGCATCTAAAAAATGGGTAGAAAAAATTTTGTGCGGGACATGGTGCAAGTCGGTCTTTTTGTTGCTGTAATAGCCGTCTGCGCCCAGATTAGCGTTCCTTTAGCAGGGGGCGTGCCGTTTACCCTGCAAACTTTTGCCATTGCCCTCACAGGTCTGATTTTAGGTTGGAAAAAGGGTCTTGTGACCGTTTTAATATACATCCTAGTTGGAGCAGTAGGTGTACCTGTTTTTGCCCAATTTATGGGTGGTCTGGGTGTACTGTTCGGACCAACAGGTGGCTTTATACTAGCTTTCCCACTCCTTTCCCTTGCGGCAGGGCTTGCGGGACGAAAGAACAACCCTCTTGTTTGGGCGGTTGTAATTACCGTCGCCACGGGGTTTATGCTGTTTATTGGTGGCGTATTTTTCGCCATTTACCAAAATACAACCCTTGCCCATGCTTTAACCGTGACTGTTTCGCCCTTTATAATATCTTCGATAATACAAATTGGGCTGGTTGTGGCTGCGGGCAAGGTACTACGCCACGCCATAGTCAAAAGCGGAATTTCCATATAAAGACAATTTCAAAATAGCTATTGTATTTTGTCACAAATTGTGCTATAATTTATCAAGTATTTAGCAGGAGGTGCAATTATGAGCCAATATCCCCAACAACCACCCCCATACACCCCGCCACCCCACTATAGCAGACCGCCTATACAACCTGGTGACGGAAAGGCGACCGCCGCCCTTGTTTTGGGCATCGTATGCCTTGCTGTATACTGGATTAACTGGCTTATTCCGTATTTAGAGGTCGTTATTGGTGGCGTAGGCATCTTTTTGGCTATCAGTGCCAAAAACGACGGCTTTGTAGGTGGCAAAAACACTGCTGGCTTGGTTTGCTCCATCATCGGTGCATCCCTTGGCTTAACTTTTTGGACAGCTTGCTTCCTTTGTGCTTTTGCCCCGCTATGTGCAATGCCATTTGCGTGGTAAAATCTAAATTATTACATAAATATTAAAATATAATAATTAATCAAGGAGAAAAGATTATGAGCCAATTTCCGCAACAACCAAGCTCGGGGTACACCCCGCCACCTTATGGTCATGGTCCACCACCAGGAGATGGAAAAGCGACCCTCGCAATGGTAATGGGTATTTTGAGCATCTTTATAGGTCCGATTTTTGGCATACTTGGTCTAATTTTCGCAAGCCAAGCCAAAAAGGAAGGTTTTGAAGGCGGAAAGTTGACTGCCGCTTATGTCTGCTCTGCCGTAGGTTTGACTATTTGGACGCTTATCGTCCTGCCACTTTTCGCTTGTTTTGGCTGTGTGATGTGCATAGAAATTTTAGATACTTGGTAATCCAAAAATTACATAAATCTTAGGAGGTTTGTTATGAGTCAATTTCCAGACCAACAAAACCAAACAACACCCCCTCCATTTGGTGCTGGTCCACCACCAGGGGACGACAAGGCAACTTTAGCCCTTGTTTTCGGTATTCTTGCCCTTGTTCTTAGCCCTCTTTGGGGAATCGCTTCTTTCATTTTCAGAAAGCAAGCTTTGGACGCTGGTTACACAGGTAACAAAGCACAAATCGGCTTCATTTGCTCACTTATTAGTGTGGGTCTTTGGGGTCTTGGTATTGTGGCTTGTGTTGCGTGTATCGGCTGTGCTTCATTGGCGGCTTGGTAGTCGTAGTTTTTGTTTTGCGGGGGTGGGTAAACTCCACCCTTGCTTGATTTTAATCAGAATTTAATAGTTAAAATTTAGGAGGAATAGATATGAGTCAATTTCCTGAACAACCACCAACTTTTCCGCAACCCGTAAAACAACCAGGTGACGGTCTTGCAACCGCCGCCCTCGTTTTGGGTATTATCGGGTTTTTAACCAGCTTTTTCTTGGGTGGTTTTCTTTTTGGTATTATAGGGCTTATTCTTGCTTTTGTCGCTATGGGGCAGGGTTTTCGTGGTGGCAAACTTACCGCAGGGCTAATCCTGTCTATCGTAGGTATTCTTTTCTCCATCGGTACAATTGTGGCTTGTACTGCCTGCGTAAACTCACCATTTTGGATTGAGATTTGGGACGATGTTCTTTGGGAATTGGGTTTGTAGAATATGTTCCCATCCTTTGAAATCTTAGGCAGAGAGTTTCATATGTACCAAATCATGGGCATCATCGCCCTTTTTGTGGCGGCTGGCGTTGTCACACCTAGGGCCAAAAAACATGGCATAGATTTTACTGGTTTATTAATGGGCGTGGTTATTTTAGGTGCAGGCTTGCTGGTTGGTGGTGTTTTTGTGTTTGCTTTGACACAAATCCCATCAGCTTGGGAAAACCGTCATTTATTTAGTGAATATCCCTTGCCATTTTTACAACGTACTTTTGGTGGCATGGTGTTTTACGGCGGACTTTTTGGCGTTATGGGGGCAATGCCTTTATACGCCAAATATCTCAAAAAAGATGTGCCGACCATTTTAACGGTGCTTGTTCCTGTTTTGCCCCTTGCCCATGCAATTATGCGGGTGGGTTGCTTTTTTGCGGGATGTTGTCATGGTATGCCCCATGAAACGCTGGGAGTTTACTTCGCCAACTCTGTTTCAGCCCCTAATGACATTCGCCTAATCCCTGTGCAATTATATGAAACCGCCATGAACCTAGTAATATTTGCCGCCATTTGGACGTGGACAATGAAACCTCGTCACCATCTGCACATTGTGGCGTTTTACGGTATAACCTACGCAATAGGTCGCTTTATACTAGAGTTTTTCCGTGGTGATGCCGCCCGTGGGCAGGTTTTCGCTATGTCAACATCACAATTTATTAGCATTTTAGTGTTTGTTGTATGTATCGGATTAATCGTCATCAGCAAAATCCGTTCAAAACCCGCCGAATAACTACTGCAAGCGATTTTCAGCTTCCGTTTCATCTGGTGATGTTTCTTCTTGTTTGGTGTTGGTATAACCGCTAATCATTTGCATTATAGTATTGTAATTTACCTCCCTTGCTTTTTTAGGGGTTAGAAATATATCAACGACCCACCAAATACCGAAAGTTACCCAGCCCAAAAGTAGCTTTGCGACACCAAGACCTGTGTCACCTAACATAAATCTGTCTACGCCAAAACCACCAAGGAATATGGACATCAATAATATGTTGTTGGGGTCTTTGAGTTCAACAGAGCCAGTAACCATGCCTACTTTGTCCACTGGTACTTTGTCCAGTTGCTCTTTCAATAGCATCATTTTCTCTTTCGGGAAATGCTTTTGTTTGGACATTACCCAGATTTCAAGACCGTTGTTTTTCATAAAGTCTCCTCCTCGTATTCTTTTAATGGAATTTAGTGATTTTTATATATTATAACTTCATATTTGTAAGTTGTCAAGCTTTATTTTACAAATTTGTAAAATAAATTTGTAGGGGGTTATTTTTTGGATAATTTTGGCGAACGTGTAGCTAAGTTAAGGGGTCATCTTTCCTATAAACAAATGGATTTTGCAGCTATGATTGGGCTTCCTTCGGGTTCTTTAAGTGAAGCAGAGAAGGGAAAGCGAAACCTCCCTTTTAGTGCTGTCATCTCCCTTTGCGGGATAGCGGATGTTAATGGCATCGATTTACGTTGGCTACTTTTAGGCAAAGGTGAAATGATAGCTACAGACGAAAACGAAACACTATCAGCTAATGAACTCGAAAGTCTTGTCCTACGGGCTTTTAATAAACTAAGTGATGACAGCCAAATAGAAGTCATATCCTACATAAACAAAATAGCAAAAGACAGCGACTAGTCCGCCAAAGTTAGGCGGGCTTTTTGATTAATAAAATAGCGGTATAGCCAGACACTGTCAGCTCTACCGCTTAATTCATATGTGCTATTCACCCTCTTGACCATCCTCATATCTCCGCTTCCAAGCCTTGATGGGAAATGACGTAGTTAAGGTGGGGGCTTCACCCGCAACCTTTCCACTAGGCATCCACAGGTCTATTTCTATCTGACTTTCATCAAACTCCAGATAATTTTCCATAACGGCAATTATTTCGGATTTGATATGCTCTAAAACTTGTGGCGACCGTTCCATGCGGTCCTGCATGATTATATTATCAAGGCGATTTTTCGCAATGTCCCCAGAGCCTGCAATTGGAGATTTATCTAAATTAAACATAAGATTTACCTCCCCTTGCGAAACAATTCTTTAAGTTTTTCACCAAAAGTCAACTTTTTCTCTACAATTTCCAACATCGGCACATTAATGTCCAAAATACGCTGGGCAATGTTGGCATACGCCAAGCCCGCTGGAGACGCAGGGTCACTAACTGCTGGTTCACCTTTATTGCCAGCGGCAATTATGTGTTCGTCGTCAGGGACAATCCCCAGTACATCAATCGCCAGCACATTGGTAACTGCATCCATATCCATCATTTCCTTGCGACGTACCATATCAGGACGCACACGGTTTAACACCAATCGAATTTCTTCAAAATTTACGGATTCCAAAAGACCTACAACTCTGTCTGCATCCCTGACGCTGTTGACTTCAGGGGTCGCCACGATAATTGCCTTGTTTGCGGCGATTGTGGCATTGCGAAAGCCCTGTTCTATCCCCGCTGGGCAGTCTATAAGTATGTAATCATAATCGTCCACCAAGGATGAGCAAAGTTTTAGCATCTGTTCTGGTGTCACCGCATCTTTGTCTCTGGTTTGCGGGGCAGGTAGCAAATATAGGTTGTCGTGGCGTTTGTCTTTTACAAGAGCTTGCTTAACACGGCAACGACCCTCCACAACTTGCACCAAATCATATACAATATGTCGCTCCAAGCCCAAAATTACGTCTAAATTTCGCAAGCCAATGTCCATATCAATCAAAACAACGCTTTTGCCCATGGCTGCAAGCCCCGTACCAATATTTGCAGTGGTTGTGGTTTTGCCAACGCCACCCTTTCCGCTTGTTACAACAATAATTTCACCCATCTATTTGTCCTCCAAATTGTCAGCTATAAATTTTACGTGTATACTTCCGTCTTTTATAAAAGCGAAGCCAGGGTCAATGGTGCTGTCCGACCAGCCCTCCCCAGGAAATTGCACCTTTTCACTAGCAATACGCATTATTTGGGTTGGTTGAAAGTCCATGGCACAAATAAAAGCGTCTTCATCCCCGCCACTTCCAGCGTGAACCATGCCACGCAAAGCCCCAAAAATTAGTACATTGCCAGTGGCGACAACTTCTGCCCCATGGTTCACATCTCCAAGCACCACCACCGAGCCGTTTTGGATAATCGTCTGACCATTACGCAGGCTGTGTTTGTGAAAATATGTATCAGTTGCGGGTTTTGGGGCGGTGGTTTTTTCGGGACTAATATTAGCCACCACAGGACCTGTCAAATCCTCCACAAATGTCAGTGACAAATCCGTTTCCTCATCAATGATTTTTAGTAAAGACACAATCTCATCCTCGTTAAGCTCTTTGCCCTTAAACGCAAGAGATGTGGAAGAACCAGAAAAAAACCCACTGGCACTACGAACCTTATCACGTAGCACCACAGAAATATCCTCAAAACTTGCCTCTTCATCCAACAAAACAATAATACCACTTTTTCCGCCCTTAAATATAACTGCGTTATTCTTTTTCATTAAACTACCTCTTTAGTATTAGCGTATCTTCTATTATACACCAAGTCGTAAAAATGTCATATACTTTTTTGATTTTTATGGTATAATTATGAAAAAACATCGCAGAAAGGACAAAGACATGAATAATCAAACTATTGAAAGTTTAATTGAAACTGCAATGCAAGCTCGCAAAATGGCTTATGTGCCTTATTCCAACTTTGCCGTTGGTGCCGCCTTGCTGGATGGTAAGGGGGACATCCACGCAGGTTGCAACATCGAAAACGCCGCATTTACCCCAGGGATTTGTGCCGAACGCACCGCTGTTTCCGTTGCTGTGTCAAAAGGTGTACGCAACTTTACAGCCATTGCAGTCGTGGGCGGTGCAGTCAACAATCAACCAGCAGAAGACTGTTTCCCATGTGGAGTGTGTCGCCAAGTTCTAATGGAATTTTGCCCCCCAAGCTTCCAGATAATCATTGCTCAAAGCCCGCAAAATTACCGCATTTTTACCCTATCAGAATTACTGCCCCACGGTTTTGGACCAGACAACCTATCCAACTAACCCATTTTGAATAACACGGTAGGGGCGACCATTGGTCGTCCCAATTGCACAGACAATAACGTACAACACCAAAGAAAGATGCCATATTTAATCATACTTTGCTCGTGTGCCACCAATTAGCTTCGGGCGGGAAGTTAGAGCAGTCACATGGGCTTGTCCGACCCTTTTGATAGTCGGACGAAAAGGCACTTGCACAAACTTCACGTGCATACCTATATGGGTGTCACCAATGTCAACGGCTGCGTGGGCCTTAATATGTTCTACCACCACAGCATTTGGTAACATTTCGTAAGCCACGGACGCACATGACCCACCAGCGGATGGCGTTGGGCATACCCGCACAACTTCAAGATTATAGACAACGGCACAGGATTTTGTCACCACCAAAGCACGGTTGAGATGCTCGCAACATTGAACGGCAATGTGCAGATTTAGCCTGCTTGTAATATCCATAACGGCAGAAATTACAGCTTGTCCCACTTCGGAACTCCCTGCTTTGCCTATATGCTCTCCTAAAATTTCGCTACTGGAGCAACCCAGCACAATGATATCGCCATGCTCAAGCTCGCCAGCTTCGATTGTTTCCTTAAAAACCTGCTCTACTTGCGATTTAATTTCCGTTAGATTCATATCTTTTTCTCCTATTAAATTATTTGTGGTATGATTGCAAATCGAACACTTGCAATCATACCACAAAAACCCCAATGTTTCAAGGGTCTAGTGAACTCCATGACCTTCTTCTTTTTCGGCAACCTCTTTTGTTTGGTGAACCGTGCCTGCGGGATGGTTTGGTGGTGCGTAGAAAGAGTACAATTTCATAGGCACTTTACCTGTGTTTAGTATATTATGCCAAGTGCCAGCTGGTACAAAAACAGCAGAATTTTCAAAGACGGGTTGAAGAAATGAAAGGTCATCCTTGGTTTTGCCCATTTGGGCAAGTCCCCTACCCTGCTGTAAACACAACATTTGGTCTACATCGGGATGAACTTCCAACCCAACATCATCCCCAGGTTGAATACTCATTACCGTTAGTTGTAGATGGGTGCCAGTCCAAAGGGCTGTGCGGAAACTGTCGTTGGTTGTGGTTGCTTTTTCAATGTCCACAACAAAGGGTTTGCCGCCAAAATCGCTGGCATAACCGCCGTATCTTTTTTTCATAAATACGCTCCTTAAAATCACTCTTGATTATTTTATTGCCAATCAAGTTGTTTTGTGATATAATTGGGCAAAAGTAAATTATGAGAAGAGGAAACAACATGACAGAAGAAAAAAGTCTTTTAGAAAACACAGAAGAAGTCACATTTGCAGACCTTAACATATCGGACGAAATTATGCGGGCAGTGGCTGATATGGGTTTTACCACTCCCAGCCATATACAGGAAAAGGGCATCCCTGCCGTTCTTAGTGGGCGGGATGTTATTGGACATTCCCAGACAGGAACAGGCAAAACCGCCGCATTTGGCATACCAGCCATTGAAAAAATTAACCCAGATTTACGTGGTAAAACACAAGTGCTTATAATGTGTCCTACACGTGAGCTTGCACAACAGGTTGCCGCCCAAATGCGTAACTTTGCCAAATACAAGCAGGGCGTGGGCATTGTTTGCGTGTATGGCGGACAGAGCATTGAATTGCAGATAAACGCCTTAAAACGGGGTTGTGAGGTAGTCATTGGCACACCAGGGCGGATTATGGACCATATGCGTCGTCGCACCTTAAAACTTGCCAATTTACAAATGATTATTTTGGACGAAGCGGACGAGATGCTAAATATGGGCTTTAGGGAGGACATTGAAACAGTGCTGAAAGAAGTGCCAGAGCAGCGTCAGACCCTGCTTTTCTCTGCAACCATGTCCCCAGAGATTATGGCTATTACTAAAAACTACCAAACCGACCCACTTATCATCAAGGTGGTGCGGAAAGAGCTTGTCTTGCCTAATATTAAGCAATTTTTGTATGACATTCCCCGTGGAACAAAGTTGGAGGTGCTTTGCCGTCTCATCGACTACTACAACCCCAAGCGAAGCATGATTTTTTGTAATACCAAAAAAATGGTGGAAGAACTTTCTGAAAAACTTCGCAACCGTGGGTATTTTGCCGAAACCCTTCATGGTGATATGAAACAGTTTGCACGAAATGCCGTTATGGAAAGCTTTAAGAAGGGCAGAATTGATATACTTATAGCCACAGACGTTGCCGCACGTGGGCTTGATATTGATAATGTGGAATATGTTATAAATTTTGACTTGCCACAGGATATGGAATTTTATGTCCATCGTATTGGACGGACTGGGCGTGCAGGGCGTTCTGGTACATCCCTAACCCTTATCACAGGCAATAAAGAATTTGCCAACTTGCGTGATTTGGAACGGTTTACCAAGCAAAAATTAGAACTTGCCCCAATACCTACCCTTGCAGAAGTTGAGCAAGCCCGTGCTGGTCGCATTGCCATTGACATTGAGCAAACTATCGAAAAAGGTTTGTTGGAGAAGCACAAGGGCATTGTGTCAAGCCTTATGGAAAAAGGCATCCCTGTCGAGGACGTTGCCGCTGGGCTTTTGAAAATGCTTTATACTTCCGATGTGGAATATGTCGCAGGTGGCGAGGACAGCATCAAAAAAGAGGAAGGGCGAATTTGGAGAAGCCGTCAGAAAACCAAGACGGGTAGCCAAGGCGGCACTTTTGTCAACACCCGTGGTCCACGTGTGCGATTAATGCTTAATGTGGGCAAGAAGGATAGAATTCTTGCGGGTAATATCGTAGGTGCTATCGCTGGGGAAACTGGTATGCCAGGCAAAGCCATCCGTAGTATTGAGATTTTTGAAAGTTACTCTTTTGTGGAAGTACCTAAGGATATGGCGGATATTATCATTTCAAAGCTTACAGGACTGAAGATGAAAGGCAGACGATTGAAAATCGAGAAGGTTAAGATGGATATTAAGAAATAGGGGTGGCACATGACATCGGCAGAAAAATGGAATGTGATTGTAGAACAGCATAACAAGAACCTTCATGCCACGGAAGCTGTGGTACAGGGCATTTGGGAGAAGATTTTTGCAGAAATTTTTGGTTACAGCAGTTTGGCTGGGGAAATTGACAGACAAAGAACCTTACGAGTTGGCTCTACTGACCGAGCCACCGCTGACATCATCATAAAAAGTGGTGGCACGGATTTGTTTGTCGTGGAATTAAAACGCCACAACACACCTTTTGATAGGGGTGCAGAAGAACAATTGTTCAGTTACATGAAATTGACAGGCAATAACATCGGTGTTTTGATTTGTGACAAAATTTACGTCTACGCCTGTGATTTCGCCAAACCCGACAATGAGCAAGATAGGTCAGAAATATCTTTTGACAAAGATGTTTCTGATGGCGTTAAGTTTGTGGAGATGTTTAGTAAAACTACCTTCAGTTATGATACCATTAAAGAATTCGTCTACCAAAAATCACAATCCATCAAAAATATTGCTATAATAAAACAAGAAATTACATCTGAGCTAGTTGTTGATTTACTTAGAAACCATTTTTCTAAAAAATTTACAGGTTTTGATTTTGATGAAGTTGTAAATGATTTTAAGATTATAGTAACCCAAAAAGATACACCACCCCCGCCAATCACAAGCTATCGTCCAGTTTATCGACCAACCTCAAATGTGGTTGGCAACAACAAAACAATAAGCAGAACACAAGCCATAGAAATTTGCAGACAAAACGGAGTAAGTATCACAGGTAAAACCCGATATGCTAACAGGGTAGATTATCGTCACACTTACAACATCGACCCACCCGTGGAGCTTCTTGACGAGGACTGGTGGCTGTTACTAATAGACCCAATAAATAGTAAAATCCATATTTTCAAAATACCTGCAAACTCACTACCAAGAGACCAAGTGCGTTTTCGTAAAAGTGGTCCACCAAAGTTTCATTTACATATCAGATGCGATAACATAGCTTTCGAGGATGTGGGCAGTGGAATTAAATTCGCTCCTTTTCATGTAAAAACCATTAATTACTAATTGAATTGGGGTGCATTTCATATAAGTTTGTATAATTTTCGCTTGCCAGCAACGGTGGGTTAGGTTATAATTGATTAAATACATAGATAAAAGCTTTAATGGACGGGGGATAATATGAGTAAAGCAATGGAAATGCACGAAAAATGGGCGGGTAAGATTGAGATTGCAGTGCGTTCGGGGGTGTCTACACCAGAGGAGTTGGCAATCGCCTACACGCCAGGGGTAGCAGAACCATGCCTTGAAATTGAGAAAAATCCAGAGCGGAGTTTTGATTTAACCCGTCGCTGGAACACGGTTGCGGTGGTTACAGACGGCACGGCGGTGCTAGGTCTGGGGGACATTGGACCAGAAGCCGCCATGCCTGTAATGGAAGGCAAAGCGGCACTCTTCAAGGCTTTTGGTGACGTGGACGCAATACCTTTGTGCATCAGAAGCAAAGACAGCGAGGAAATTGCCCGTACGGTGGCGCTTTTGGCGGGTTCTTTTGGAGGAATTAACCTTGAGGACATAGCTGCACCCCGTTGTTTTGAAATCGAGGCAAGGTTAAAAGAATTATGCGACATTCCGATTTTCCATGACGACCAACATGGTACGGCAGTGGTAACGCTGGCTGGGCTAATTGGTGCATTACGTTTTACAGGCAAGGATAAGAAAACTGCTAAAATCCTCATTTCTGGGGCTGGTGCGGCTGGTTGTGCCATTGCCGAACTTCTTTTTGCAGATGGTTTTGAAGACATTACCATCACCAACTCCCGTGGGCTTATCACTAGGGATGGTGACTATTCCAGCGACCGACTAAATGCCTTGGCACAAAAAACCAATAAGAGAAATGTGGTTGGTGGGCTTGCAGAGGGCATGGTTGGCATGGACGTGTTTATTGGCGTGTCTGCCCCAGGCATCCTAAATGCTGACATGGTAAAATCCATGGCAAAAGACCCTATAATTTTTGCTTGTGCCAATCCCACGCCAGAAATTATGCCAGATATTGCTAAATCCGCTGGTGCGGCTGTGGTTGCCACAGGGCGTTCTGACTTCCCTAACCAAATTAACAATGTTGCGGCTTTTCCTGGGATTTTCCGTGGGGCATTGGACGCACGTGCCAAGGATATCACCCAAGAAATGAACATCGCCGCCGCTTACGCAATTTCAAGCCTTGTGGAAGATAACGAATTGACGGCAGAATATATCATCCCATCTTCTCTTGACAAACGTGTGGCAAAAGTTGTTGCAAAAGCCGTAGAAAATGCTTGGAAAAACCTTGACAAGAAATAAATTATGTAGTATATTTAGGGGTGGAACATGGAAAGAAAGGTAAAGAAAAGACTTTCTTTTAGATTTATCGCCACCGTGGCAGTGTTGATTTTAGCGGCGTTGGGGGTACTTTTATCACCCCTGTTTAGGGTTGACCAAATTTATATTGAAGGCAACCAAATTGTGACAGGGCTGGAAATTACCAGAAACATCCATACCGAGTTAAGTGTAGGGACTAACATCTTTGCTTTCAACGCAAGCCGTGTCGCTGGTTGGATAGAAGCGATGCCCTATGTGCAAACCGCTAGCGTAGAGCGACAATTTCCCCGCCGTGTGGTGATTGGCGTGGTGGAGCGACAACCTGCTGTAAATGTCCGCTTGATTGTTGGTGGATATGTGCTGGTTGACCCTACTGGGATGGTGTTAGAAACGGTGTCATTACCAAAACCAGAGCTTCCTAAGGTTGTAGGCATGACCGTGGAAAGTTTCATGGCTGGGCGGTATCTGGAAGCGGAATCCTTGGCTGAAATGCTACATTTGACAAGCATTTTTGCTATATACGATTTTGTTCCAAATTTAATGGAATTTCAAGACCCACGTGAAATCATCATCCACAAAGATAATTTTGAAATTGAATTTGGTGGTTTGTATCAGGCGGAACGCAAAACCCGCTACATAATCGGAATTTTAGAAAGCACGCCCGTGGACAGGGGCTTTTTGAATATTTCAAATCCAAGTCACCCACGTTTGCATTTCACTCAAAGATAATAGATATAATACTTTAGACAAATTTCAAGGACGTACCTACTGATTTTCTTGGTTGGTTGGAACGCCTTCAAAGGGGAGGAAACCACAATGGTAAATATTGATAAGGACGTCATTGATATGGCTGCTTTTGGTCAGAAAGCTAAAATACGTGTTATTGGCGTTGGTGGTGGTGGCAACAATGCTGTTGATAGGATGATAGAAGATGGTGTGGAAGGTATTGATTTTATTGCCGTTAACACCGACGCACAAGCCTTGCACCGCTCCAAGGCTTCAATTCGTATACAGCTGGGTGAAAAGCTAACCGCTGGTCTTGGAGCGGGTGGAGTACCTATGGTAGGTGCAAAAGCTGCCGAGGAAAGTCGTGACCAAATCCTAAAAGCCATTGGGGACTCCAATATGTTATTTGTGACCTGTGGCATGGGTGGTGGCACAGGTACAGGTGCTGCCCCGATAATTGCAGGACTTGCTAAGGATTTGGGGATTTTAACTGTGGGTATCGTCACAAAACCCTTTGCTTTTGAGGGCAAAAAACGCATGTCTAACGCCAATGAGGGCATTGAGGAATTGCGTCAGCACGTAGACACCCTTTTAACCATTCCTAACGAGCGTTTAATGGAGGTTTTGGACGAATCCGTAACCTTTAAGGATGCCCTAAAAAAGGCTGACGAGGTGCTGACCCAGAGCGTGCAGGGTATTTCTACCCTAATTTCCCATCCTGGTGATATTAACCTGGACTTTGCCGATGTTAAGACCATCATGCAAAACAAAGGTCTGGGTTATATTGGCATTGGTTCTGCCAGTGGCAAAAACCGTGCTATGATTGCGGCAGAAAATGCTATCAACAGCCCTATGTTGGAAACGTCCATCCAAGGTGCAGGTTCTATTTTGCTTAATATTACAGGGGCTGCCGACCTTGGATTGCACGAAGTTACAGCGGCGGCAAGCTTTATACAAGAAAGCACTGGTGTAGCAGACGACAACATCATCTACGGTACATCAATAAACGAAGATTTGAAAGACCAAGTTATTATAACCGTAGTTGCAACCGCATTTGAGGAGCCTTCTGGTGCTGTTCGTGTACCGCAAATTAAGCCAGAGGTTTCAGATCCTGTAAATTCTGCATCCGCTCCCGTTTCTGCATCTGATAGGAGTGACAGCGAAAGCAACGGGCAAATTAAACTGCCAATTTTTGTGCAAAGAGATAGAAAATAAAGGAGATTGTTTAAGTGGGAGCTTTAGATATTGTTATAATTGTTTTTGGTATCGTGGTAGTGCTAGGGGCTGGATTTTATTTTCTAAATCGTTGGGCAACCAAGCGATATTCTGCCCAGCAAGAAGCGGTAAGCAAAAACAAGGTGTCAGCCAAAATATTTGTTATCGACAAAAAACATGACAAAGCCGACAATGTAAATCTACCAAAAGTTATTATGGAAAATTTACCAAAAACTGCCAAGGTAACTAAAATGTACTTTGTTATGGCAAAGGTAGAAAAGCAAATTGTCACCCTTATGTGCGACAAAGCAAACTACAACTTTTTAGAACCTAAAAAGACTTATCAGGTGGAGCTGGCTGGTATTTACATCGCCTCTGTTAAAGGGGCTAAGAGCCAGTTTGAGGTAAAAGAGGCGAAAAAGGCAAAAAGAAAAGAAGCAAAAGAAAAGAAAAAACCCTAATAAAACTGCACCTGTGGCAATCTGTCACAGGTTTTTTATTGAAAAATTTAAGAAAGAATTGGAAGATTTTGCTGGTATAAACTGGCTTGCCTTGGAAAAAATATCTCTATAACTTTAGAAAAACTTTAGACTTTATATAGAGAGTGGGCGAAATGTGCATGAACGGTACACAACGCACCAAGGTTGAAATTTGTGGTGTCAACACTGCCAAGCTTCCCATGTTGAAACAGGCAGAAAAGGATGCTCTTTTTGCGAAGATTTTACAGGGCTGCAAGCACGCCAGAAGTGAATATATATACGGCAACCTTCGCCTTGTTTTAAGTGTTATCCAACGGTTTAACAACCGTGGCGAAAACATTGACGATATTTTCCAAGTTGGCTGTATCGGGTTAATTAAAGCCATCGACAACTTCGACACCAGCCATGGGGTTAAATTTTCCACATATGCTGTTCCTATGATTATTGGTGAAATTAGGCGATATTTGCGGGACAACAATTCCATTAGGGTAAGTCGCAGTTTGCGGGACATCGCCTACAAGGCTTTGCAGGCAAAAGAGAGACTAATAAATTTGAATAGCAAAGAGCCTACTGTGGAAGAAATCGCTACAGAACTGGGAATTGACCGCAAAGACGTTGTTTTTGCTTTAGATGCCATCCAAGAGCCAGTGTCTTTGTTTGAGCCCGTTTACAACGACGGCACGGACGCCCTTTTTGTTATGGACCAGTTAAAAGACGAAAAGGATACAGATATTATGTGGCTGGAAAACATCTCTTTGTCCGAAGCCATGAAACGACTTGGCGAGCGAGAACGGCATATCATCAGTCTGCGTTTTTTTGAGGGCAAGACCCAAATGGAGGTGGCTGATGAAATTGGCATTAGCCAAGCACAAGTAAGCCGACTTGAAAAAAACGCTTTGAAGAATATGAGGAAATATGTATCTTGATTTTAATAATGGTAGGGGCGTGCATTGCACGCCCCATTTCTGTTTGCACTGTTTTTTGTGCTGAACTGTATCGTCTACATAATTAGGGCGGGCAATGCCCGCCCCTACCATTATAGATTATGCGTCTTACGATTTGGTAAATTTTAGCAAAATAGGTTGATTATATCGCCAAAATACGTCTTCTAAATATTAAATCTTTGTTAAATTCGCCTTATATTCCATCTAGATATAGGTGGCTGGCGTTATGGACTTTTAATCGACATAATGTTACAGAAATATTTCAAAATACTGACGCCCAGTCACACAAACGAGGACAACACAACTTTTATGTGCTTGACACACCTAGATTGGCGTGTTATCATGTGGCTAAGTAGGGTTGAAAGAGAAGGGCAAAAATTATAGACAAGATGATAAAAATTCCGCCAATTACATAGAATATAATATTCTTCCGCTTTCGCAAGCCCTGCTGTTCATAATCGTAGGGAGATAAGGGCGATTGGCTTTCAACACCCCGCTTACGCCTTATGGACACCTTACGGGACTCTATGAAGTAGTAAACAGGATATGCAAACATCTTAAAATAATTTCGATTTAACAATTCTAAGATAAGTGCGTATGCTAGACTAAGAGAGCCAACATTAAAGCAAATGTTGGACAAAGTATGAAGGGGATGACTTTCGCTTAATGTAAAGTGTACCGCTCCATAAATCATGATAATCACAAAAAGTATTATGGTCTTGGCGTGTCTGGTTAAAAAGCTTTTTAGCATTTGACTGGAACCTCCAAAATCTGACTGCTTTTTGGAATTATAACACAGCCCTGCTCCAATAGCAAGTCTGTGAAATATAAAAAGAAAAATTTGAAATGGAGGTTTTACCATGAAGTTTTGGAAAAAAGCATTTGTAATTGCTGGTTCGGCACTTACCCTTGGTTTGCTTGCCGCATGTGGAGGAAACAACGACCCAGACCCAACGCCCCCAGTGGTTGACGGTGGCGAACAGCAACAAGGTCAACAAGCAGAGCAGCCAGTAGCAGAAGGTCTGGTTGTTTACAGGAGGACTGGTGCTTCCATCCCATCCCTTGCACCACACAACCACACATTTGACCCTGTGCGTGTGGCACTGACTTACACCCAAGGTAGCTTCTTCTATCTTCTGTACTGCACAGAAACTAACCATATACGATGGTTCCCGGGTTTTGCAGCAGATTTGCCAGTGCATAATGATGACATGACGGTATGGACAATCACATTACGTGAAGACTTAGCGTTTTCCAATGGCACACCAATTAATGCCCATACTTATGAATATTCTTGGAGAATGCTTCTTAACCCAACCCTTGCAAGCCCAGGTGCAAGTGCTTTCTTCAACGTGTTTAATGTTGTTGGTGCAAGGGCGTACTTCCTAGGTCTAAACATGGAAGATTATCTTGAAATTACCGCTTCTGGCGAACCTAACTGGTCTCCTGATGTTCTTCCAGCTACTGACAACCCAGCAACTTGGGATGATGTGGGTATCGAGGTTCTTGACGATTACACCCTACGCTTCACCCTAGCAACTCCAACCAGAGAGATTGATGTACTTCAAACTTTCGCTTCTATGGCTGCCCTTGCAGCGGTTGACCCAGAAATGTACGAAGCTGCTTTTAATGCTGATAGAACCATCAACACCTACGGCTTGGAACTTGCAGACCTTGCACAAAGCGGTCGCTGGATTATGGTTGACTGGGCAAGAGACCAATACAGGGTTTTCGAGAGAAACCATGACCACCCATTGGCACATATGTTTACATGGGATGTTATCGAAGAGCTTGTGGTGCCAGACCCTGGAACGGTAATGCAAATGTTCCTTGCTGGTGAATTAGATGTAATGGCTCTTACCAGCACCACCTTCCCACAATTTAGGGAAGACCCACGTACCGTCCGTGTAGAAGGTCCTGTTGTATGGGGCTTCCACATCAACTCCGCTTCTGAAACCAACCCAATCCTAAGGGATAGAGATTTCAGACATGCACTGTTTTACGCAACCGACAGGGTTACAATAGCACATGACATTTTCCAAGTGTTTATCCCTGCAAACTACATCGCTTCCAGCCGTGCATGGGTAGGCGATTTGGCTAACAACCCAGTAAGATTTAGAGATACGCCACAGGGCATGGCAAACCAAGGTGCGAACTACAGCTTCGACCCAGAACGTGCTTTGGAATTGTTTAACCTCGCTTGGGAAAGAAACGGCTCTGTACCTGTGCAAATGGAGCTTCAATACTTTGAAGGTGCTTTGGAGCAACGTCTTGCCAGCGAGTTCTTGAAAGAAGAATTTGAAGGTCTTTTCGGTGCTGATAGATTTGAGCTTGTTTTGACTTCTATGCCAGTTACCGCATCTTATGAAAGAATGCAGGCAGGTCTACATGACTCTGGTTGGGGTACGGAAGGTCAAAATTCTTGGAACGCTTGGGCAACTTTTAACATTTGGAGATACGACCAACTTCCTAGACTTCACCAAATGAACAGCCCAGAGTTTATGGAACTTCAAACCCGTGCCGCTCAAGGCGACTTGGTGTTTGACGACGATGGTAGAATTGATGCCTTGGCAAGAATGGAAGCCATTATCCTCGACTATATGCCTTGGGTGCCGATTTACCAAAACAACACTGCTGTAATTTATTCTGACAGAGTGCATTTACTACTTGACGAGTTCTTGTTCCCAGTAGGTCATGCCGTACATCAATCCTTCATCGAGCCTAATGTGGAAAGAAGTATCGTTGTAAACCCATAGAACCCTAACTAATTAACAAGCAAATAGCAAAGGTTGGGGGCGTTAATTGTCCCCAACCTTTGTAATATAAGGCAGGTGAAAGTTTTGCTTAAATACGTACTTCAACGTGTTTTATTTATGTTTATTGCGTTGTTTTTGGTGTCGCTTTTTACATTCTTTTTGATAAACTCTGTGCCTGGCGGTCCATTCGAGAACCCCGCAATAAGACCAGAGGTTAGGCTTGCAATGGAGCGTCGTTTCCATTTAGACCAGCCGCTGATTGTACAATTTGGTCACTTTTTGCGTAGCATTGTAACCTTTGACTTCGGAATTTCTTTGATTGTGCAACCAAGCCGTGACATTACCGATATTCTAACAGAAAGATTTCCTATAACCATTGTGCTTAACTTATTATCCAATTTCATAATTGTCCCCCTCGGCTTTTTCTTGGGGTCGCTTGCTGCATTAAAGCGAAATAGAATTCCCGACCATGCAGTTTCAGCTTTGGTGGTTGTGTTTATATCAGTGCCGAGCTTCGTGCTTGCGTCGCTGATGCAGTATTTCTTGGCATTTAGGCTGGGGTTGTTCCCAATGATATTCTCCACATCCCAAAACTGGGATTGGGATAGGCTTCATTCTATGATATTACCAATCCTCGCCTTGTCTTTCGGTGGCATTGCCTTTATAACAAGGTTTTTAAGGGGAGAACTTATAGAAACCCTAAATTCCGACTATATGCTACTAGCAAAAACCAAGGGTCTGCGAACCCACCAAGCCGTTTTTCGGCACGCCCTGCGAAATTCTCTAATTCCCATTATGGGTATGCTTGTGGGTATATTTGTGACTATTTTGAGTGGTTCGGTTGTGGTGGAGGAAATTTTTGCAATACCTGGCATGGGCAGGATAATGATAAACGCCCTTTTAAGCCATGATTATCCACTGATAATGGCAACCACAGTAATGTACACCTTTATAGCACTGGTTGCCCGTCTGTTAATCGACCTAAGTTACAGCATTGTAGACCCGAGAATTGTTATAGGAGGTGGAAGAAGTGCGGCACGAAGCTAATTCTATTCCCGTTGACAATGTGGAATTGTTAAAAAATTATACCTTTACCGAAGATGACTTTCAGTTTCAAGAAAAAGGTGAAGTTTTGTCAGACACAGTACCAGAAGACCCGCCAGTGGGCTTTTTCAAAGATGCTATGATACGTTTTTCTAAAAACAAGGCTTCTATGGTTTCTATTTTTATGTTGCTTTTCATTATCATCATGGCGATTTTTGGACCAATGATGGGCGACTTCCATTTCCGTGAGCAAAATGTTCAATGGGACAGACTGCCACCACGTATACCAATTCTTGAGAATTTTGGTATTTTTGACGGAACGTCTGTGGTGACGGTGCAAGTTGCCAATATGCCTAACTGGGAGAGTGTGTATATCGAAACCGTGCGGACATTTTACCAGACCGCAGGTGCTAGAACCGTACCAATGGCAGAAATACGTATTGATGCCTATGCAAATGTGGGGGCAGAAGATGTATATTTCTGGTTCGGCTCGGATATGCTTGGACGTGACTTATGGACAAGACTATGGCGAGGGGCAAGGGTTTCTTTGACAATGGCAGCAATTGCTGTGCTTATCAACCTTACCATAGGTGTTGTTTTTGGTGCAGTTGCGGCATATTATGGCAAGAAAACCGATATGATAATGCTTTACATCATGGAAGTCTTCAACGCCGTACCCACGCTAATTATGGTAATAATTATAGCTACTCGATTGGGTACAACTATGTGGAGCTTAATAATCGCCCTCACCTTCTCTGGGTGGATTGGCATGGCTCAGATGATGCGCGCCCAGTTCTACCGTTATAAGGGTCAAGAATATGTAATGGCGGCACGGGTTATGGGTGCAAGCGATAAGAGGTTGATTTTCCGTTATATCTTGCCCAACGCAATTGGTCCGACTATTACGCAGGTTGCAGTGGCAATACCTACATTTATGATGACAGAGGCATTCCTCTCCTATCTAGGTTTGGGTATACAAGCACCAGAGCCGTCTGTGGGCGTGTTGTTGTCCCAAGGACAAGAAATGTTGCTTACAAACCCCCACGCAGTGTTTTTCCCAGCACTGGTAATATCTATTTTGATGCTGTCGTTTCAAATGATGTCAAATGGACTGCGTGATGCCTTTGACCCCACATTGCGTGGGCATTAGAAGGAGGGATGATATGAGTGATAATATACTGCAAGTTAAAAATCTAAGTGTGGAATTTAAGACATTTACTGGCACCGTCAAGGCTGTGCGGGATGTTAGTTTTGATTTGGCAAGGGGCGAAACGCTGGCAATTGTTGGCGAATCTGGCTCTGGCAAGTCCGTAACATCTAAGGCGATTATGGGTATTTTGCAACAAAATGCTACCATTAGCCAAGGTCAAATCAGTTACAGTGACATGGACTTGACGAAAATCAAACAAAAGCAGTTTTCTGAGATACGGGGTTCTCGTATGGCTATGGTTTTCCAAGACCCCTTGTCTGCCCTTAATCCCGTAATGAAAATCGGTAAACAAATTACTGAATCTTTGGTTTTGTCAGGGAAAATTAGCAGGAAGGACGCACCCGCAAAAGCCATGGAGCTGATGAAAGCGGTTGCTATTCCTGAGCCTGAAAAACGTTATAACCAATACCCCTTCCAATTTTCGGGTGGTATGCGTCAAAGGATTGTTATTGCTTGTGCCTTGGCAGGCGACCCAGAGCTTTTGATTTGTGATGAGCCAACAACAGCATTGGATGTTAGTGTCCAATCCCAAATTTTGGAGCTTATCAGGGATTTGCAAAAAGAGCGGAATTTGTCTGTAATCTTTATAACCCATGACATGGGTGTTGTTGCAGGTATTGCCAACCGCATGGCAGTTATGTATGCTGGCAAAATTGTAGAAATTGGCAATGTTGATGAGGTTTTCTACAATCCACAGCATCCATATACTTGGAATTTACTGGCAGCTATGCCTGATATGGAAACGGAGCAGGATGAAAAACTGCTTAGCATACCAGGTACTCCGCCAAATATGCTACACCCGCCTGTTGGCGATGCCTTTGCTGCCAGAAACAAATTTGCCCTAAACATTGATAATCGGGTAGAGCCACCTATGTTCAAAATCAGCGATACCCACTATGCTGCCACATGGCTTTTGCACCCAGATGCCCCGAAAGTAGAAATGCCAGATGTGCTGAAAAAACGTCTTGAACGGCAGAAAGCAAAGGGGGCATACGGCAATGGAAAATAGCAATATGTTGGAAGTTAAAAACCTTAGCCGTCACTTTGCCCTAGGCAAAGGCAAAAATGCCAAGGTTTTGAAAGCCGTAGATGATTTGACCTTTGAAATCGAACGCGGGGAAACCTTTGGTTTGGTTGGCGAGTCTGGTTGTGGTAAAACCACCACAGGCAGAACGATTATCGGCTTATATGAACCTACAGACGGCGAAGTTGTTTTTGACGGCAAAATTATTTCTGGCAAGCGGAATAGAGAAGTGCGTCAAATGGTAACATCTGGTATGCAGATGATTTTCCAAGACCCCATCTCATCCTTAAATCCCAGAATGACCGTAAAGGACATAATAGGCGATGGCATGAAAATCAACAAACTTTACAGTAGCAATGATGAAATCCTTAAAAAGGTTTACGAAGCCTTGGACATCGTTGGACTTACAAAAGAACACGCCAACCGTTATCCACATGAATTTTCTGGCGGACAAAGACAACGAATAGGCATCGCCCGTGCAATCGTGTTAAAACCCAAGATGATAATAGCTGATGAGCCAGTGTCTGCACTTGATGTAAGTATTCAAGCACAGGTGCTTAACCTATTAAACGACCTCAAGTCGGAAATGGGCTTGACAATTTTGTTCATTGCACACAATTTGTCGGTGGTTAAATATTTTTCCAAGCGTATTGGTGTTATGCACCAAGGCAAAATTGTGGAAATGGGTACGGCAGAGCATATCTACAACAAACCCATGCACCCCTACACGAAGGCGTTGCTGTCCGCCATACCCTTCCCAGACCCTAATTTTGAACGCACCCGCCAGCGTGTCTCCTACGAACATAAGTCATGGGA
>Ga0131853_10002282_pt1 | contig 34410 bp, 11 predicted proteins | sample TergutLab28metaG_FD_92764 | JGI IMG/M metagenome (GOLD analysis project Ga0131853, IMG submission 92764) | Labiotermes labralis P1 segment gut microbial communities from Petit-Saut dam, French Guiana - Lab288 P1 (version 2) (version 2) | ecosystem: Host-associated > Arthropoda: Insects >... | reverse complement strand
TAGCTCAGTCGGTATAGCGACTGACTACGGGCTGGACGGTCCGGGATCGAATCCCGGTGGGGACGAGATTTTCCGCCCGTCCAGACCGGCCCTGGGGCCCACCCAGCCTCCTGTAAAATGGGTGCCGGATCCTTCCCGGGGGTAAAGTGTGGTCGGGACGTGCTGCTGACCACTCACCCCCTTCTAGTGCCGCGGTCATGGAAGAGTAGAGCTATAACTCTACCCACCCTCTGGGCCAAACCGGGCCTGTAACGGGATCACTTTACCTTGTGTACCATTACGAGAAGGTATGAATCTCATATTTTCGCAGCGAATGCAACCAAGATTATTTAGCTATCCAGACTGTAGTTTGATGCAATATACTCAGTAAGCCATACTGGCTCTTTTCTAGTGGTACAAATTGAAATTTTATGTTTTACATTAAATATTTAACTCCGGGTATTTTAATATTTATGACTATTGTCTTTCTGTAATGCATCCTACAAGCACGAACAAGAGGGACTTGAAAAACTGGAATTGTCATTGTGTTCTGTCCCTGGACTGCGATTCTGACACAGAAGCCCAAGAATTCGTAGTATGTACGCCTATGTTTGCGAACAAATTGCGACAATCTGTCCAGAAGTATACAGCAGGAAGAACTCTCCCCAGCACATCACGCACGTGAAGGAACTTACGAAGCCTAAAAAAACGATACATTCTGCTTAAGTGGAAACATTTTTGAAGGGAAGAGTTTTGACGAAACCAGAAATAATGGGGCCAGTATTTTTATTCAAACATTGATCAGCTCTAAATCCAGACTAATACTGTCTTCAAGGCAGTGGTGCAGAGTGCTCTTGAAACAGAAGAACAGACCTTCAATGTCAAGCGGCACTGCAGACATATCGATTGGAAGACATAAATAAAACGTCTCGTGAGGACAGAGACCAGAATAGCCATTATCACATCTCTCTAATCCAGACGGGCATAGATTTTAATCAATAATTCAATTTCAGCAGTTTTTTACTTGGCAGTTCTCTAGGTCTGGGGCAAAATCTGCAACGTGAATCGCCACAAATTTCCCACAATACAAATAATTTTCTAAAGGTACTTTATTACGAAAGGAAGACCACTCAGCATATTTTGTGAGCAATATGTCTTTAATTCATTATGCAAAGTTGATATCAGTCTAAACGCAGATAAATTCTATTTTATTTAATAGAACGTCATGTTTCGGTCTAGGCTAGGTAATCTTTATGTTCATAAACAATTTAAAAACAAAACAAATTACGTTTAATATGCAAATAGTACTGATGTTTAAATCTGGCTAAAATGCTAAAATGAATTGGAATGTTACATGTAAATTGGAGGCTTTGTAACAATCGTTTGCATTGTTTTTGTAGTAACTGATTTTTTCCATTAACACGGCCAAGGTTTTGACGTTTTCCTGACCGTGCATCTCAGTATATTTATCTCAGTATTTAACCAACTTGATGCACAAAATTTGTTTCACAATAAGTTTTATTTCATGTCTTTACATGTTTCGAGCTCATGTGTTCATCATCAGGAGGTCATAATTGCATTACACAGCCTCTGGTATCATCACGCCTATAGGTGTAATGATACCAGAGGCTGTGTAATGCAATTTAGGTGTGATGATACCAGAGGCTGTGTAATGCAATTTTGACCCCCTGATGATGAACACAATAATAATAATAATAATATTTATTTACTGCAATTGGGTTGTTACCCGGTGGCAGTGGTGTTACCCGGTGGCAGTGACTTGTGCTCGAAACATGTAGAGGCATGAAATAAAACTTATTGTGAAACAAATTTTGCGCATCAAGTTGGTTAAATACTGAGATAAAAGGCCAAGGTTGTCATGGCACTATCATCAGTCCGAATGCCTCGATGTTGTTAACATATGTTACCCAGGATAACATATTCATTTCCGTCATAAACAGCTCACTTTCGCTGCGGGAAGTACATATCTGGAAGACTGTGTACAAAGTTTTTAATATTTTTCATTTTATAAAATGAGGCGTGTGCCATTATTTAGAACGGCTTTGGACTCACACGTCAAAATTATGTCACTACTTGAGGGAATGTGCCATTAAGACAGATCTAAGGGAAACATTTATGGATTATACAGTAAAGTTTAAAAAATATCATATCAAAAGTTCTTTTGCCGAGAGATTTATTCTGACACCTGAATATCTGTGGCACGTTGGCAGTAAACGTTACACATCACACCTCCATGTAGTCACAACTGACACTGCAGCATTTTTCCCACCCTGACACCAAAGTTTGTACTCCAGCGTAGAGAACCTCTGTTACAAGTCTGTAGCCTGAAGCGACAATTTATTTCAAGTAGGCGCTTATTCTAGGTCACAAGTTAATACATTTTTTTTCAGAAGCCTTCTCTTCGGAAGAAAATTTTAAGGTGAATAAATTTGGCTCAAGTGAATGAAGTGATCTGGTGATGGACATGGATCCATTATATAAGACGGCTGGTCAGGATACTAACATCCTTCCAATATGATTGACGACATTTTTCCTCCGGATAATTTTAGCGTTCGCGTAAATCAAAGTCAGTTACCATGAAGACGAAGGCAGGATGTTTATCCGAATAATCTCTACAAGCGTGTGTGCTGCACAGTAAACGGACCGGAAGTCTTATTTAAATAGATACCTGCTAATTCATAAAAACTGTGCAAATATTAATATGCGTAAATTATTCTTCTTATCAAGCAACATTTTTATAACCTCCTTCGTTGAATAGCCAACCTCAGTAATTTTTAAAATTGTCTTCAGAAGCTTCTTTCTTTGGAAGAGGACTCCTGTGTTATAAATGTAGAAGAATAATTCCACTTTTTGTGCCTTAAGTCATACTTTAATTCTGTATAATCTTCGAAGATTACACTCAAAATTTCAGCATCGAAAGGTATAAACTCACGTATGAGAGAAATATTTGCGACTTCGGCTTATATATTTTCGTTGTCTTGTAAATTCCAGGAAAGTGATACAGAGTAAGCGACGACACCTGACATACACCAGGTTCCCTCTATGCTTAAGCAACATCACGTAACTCGATTCTCACGATATTATTACATTAATTCCTGTTATGACTCACAACAACGTAAACGTCTATGCAGTTCGTGCTATATGACGTGCAGTATCGTGCACTGTAAGACCTGAAAGACTGTGAATTTAACTATATTAATATATGAAATGGCTTCTCGATTATATTTAGTAAGAGTACAGAAGTTCCTATTGTGTCTTTAAGAAGTCATTTATTTCTAAATTGCCTTCTAGAAGAGCAGTTTTTTTAATCGAGAGAAATTCATCAAAACCTAATATAAACACTTCACAGTAATGCAACGAGTAGCAAGGTTTCTTTCGTTAGAAACAAGAAGTAGTGGACTGGGACATGCCTTTATTTCAAGTAATATAACAACAGTTTGCTAAAGTAAAACATTTCTCGATTACGTTCCACAAAGATCAGTAATTGTGTACCAAAATACAACGAATCGCGATTGTTCTCATACTGAATGAGGCGTCAACAAGGAAAATGTGTGCTGGCCTTTTACGTCATTTCCTATAATTGTACCAACGTTCTGGGAATGCTTTTTGGTATTTTTGTGTTGTGCGTATGTTGAAAATTTAAGAAGAAATTAAGTGCAAAATTTTTAGCTTTTAACGTGAGCAGCCTGTGTGTTTGGATAAACATGACTTGTAAGCACATTCCCATTGCAATGCGTGGTATATCTTTCATATGTGATTTAAAGATGCCTTACCAAATTTAGAATATTCCTGTCGCTGAAATAGAGAAAAGTATCTTGTTGATAATTGGAGACAATATTTTGGAAAGAAGAGATGAAATTTGATTATACTTGGTTGTTTCTGATTATAATATTTATAAATCTGTGGTGTAGTAGAATATTTCTAACTTTTAGATAACACTGCTGTAACCTTCTTCAGGGTAGAAGAATACATGGAATCACATCCTAGAATGTATAGGCCTATTCACCACTGATGATATCCACATATTCGCGAAGATGTAGTTGGATGTTTGTGACCAGCCAGATGTACTTCTCGATAGACTCGTGGATCCATGGCATAATTCTGAAGAATCGCTTTAAACCTCAGTAGTATTTTAAGAAAAAATCCCTTAATATAAGACAGAACAGTAATAGATGCAAAACATTTCATGGTGAGAGTAAATCTGCTGCCTCTGGGGCGCAGGACTAGTGCCGCGTAATGTGTTAAAAGTGTAACGACGTTTCAGGGAACACACTTTCTGCGTGTTAGAATGTGTACCGTAAGTTTTGATTTTGTTATTTGAATTGAGTGGGTTGCCTTATCGAAAAAAAGTTTGGTAAAATTGGTTGGAACACTTTGGGACAAATATTTGATATTAATCATTGGAAGCCTGAATGCAGGTACATAAATAAAATACGTGGCCGATTTCTAAGTTTATGGATGTTAGAGCAGGTGGCAAATGTAGTAACCACTGTGTTGATTGCAGAGTATGCAGTGTAACGTACAGTTTGCATTCCAACTCACAAAAGCTGTATGTCCCGGAAGGTCATTGAAACTGTTGATCGCATTAGCAGGTAGCAGTTCCGTCGCATGTAAATTACTAATATTCACCAATGTTGATGTTTTGCTGATTGTGCATTTCAGTATAATCCTAGCAACTGACCAACTTAATGCACAAATTGTTTATCCTTATTGTTTAGAGGCAGACTCATCCCCAACCACTTACTCTTACACAACACGGTAAGCATAAACTTTCAATCCAAACAGCCTAATTATTTGCATATATAAAAATCTTCATTAATATATATTTGAAATTCTTACTAAACTATTTTGACAATTACTTAATAAGTATAATTTATATTACAGATATGCTGCCACAACACCCTGTCAATATAACGGAATTATTTTGTGAGTGTTTTTAAAATGAGTTTAGCAAGGAACAACGTAGCTCCCTGAGGATGATCTTAGGATCGAAACATGTCGGAGCGATTTTAAGTGTTTTAATGTGAAATTTTATGTAAGTGCATTTGTTGATTGATAAAGTAAAGCACAAATTCTTGTTTTTTTAATAAGTTTATTATAAAACCAGAATTTGTGCATTAAGTTGGTCAGTTGCTAGGATTATACTGAGATGCACGGTCAGCAAAACATAAAAAAATTGGTTACTGGTGTTCAGCCCTGTGTTACTCAGGAACATCACATATAGAGGAACTACTGCCCACTAATCTTGCATTCATCTATGTGTCTAATGAAAAGGGTGTAAGAAAAGTCATTACACTAGTCGATCTGGGCAAGATGTTTATGTTGGGTCCTGAGAAAATTATACCTTATGTTTTAAATGTCAACATAGTGTGGCCATTAAATATTCTCAAGCGTTTTAATCTCGTTTGCCTGTGCGGGAAATTTTTCTTCTCTTCCAAGTTGCTGGTGTTCTGAAAGGTTTCACGCTCAAAACGGATAGACTTTTTTAAAGCTGTCCGGTTAATTAATTTCGTAAAATTTTCAAAATGAAATTGTTGTACACGTAGTCTTGAATAGTGTTGGTGAGCCTTTTTAATCTGTCACTTTTCATCGATATTCCAAACTGAAACGCAAGGGAGTTTAGGGAAATATGCAGCACGAAACTTCAGTTCAAACTACTTAAAATCGTAATTCAAAATTTCATGATAAATTCACATGAAGATTTAAAACCTATTTAAGTGACAGGGTCGTGTAAGGCCAGATAAATGACAATGAAATTTGCAAGTAAAATATAGCCGACATGCTTGTGTCCCAAGCTCAATCAAGAAAAGTTCGCATAATCCTCGTGAAAGCTACACTGCAAGATACCGACATCTCTTGGCACTTTCTGTACGGAAATACCTGATCACACCACCAGAGTACAGCAGTAACTGAGATCCGCGACTGCAATGCCACCTGGGGGCAAGAGAAGAAACGAAGGAGGGTTTTGTTCAAATCGATACAGTATGTGGGGTGAAGAACCGGCGTCAAATTTCGAGAAATATCGCCATCGCAATGATTAATTCCATATGCAGCAGCCATTTGAGACGAGAAGTTTCCATTACCAAATCAATTTCGACATATGGGGTTTGGGACACAGCACAGCGATTGTGACAAATGCGAGCCAGACTCCTCGAATTTCACATTTCCTTATATTTCGCCAGCTTCAGCGATCGCAGAGCTCATTCGCGGACTTCCGCTTACGCTGTAGATGACGTGAAGTTTTATAACTGACTTTTGGAACGATGTCAGTAAAATCGTTGTCTTGAGAAGGCTTTGGTTAATTTCATCGAGTTTCGCCAACGCCGAATGTTATGATTTCTGTCTTTGCAAGTTCAGTCAAATTAATATCACATTTTTACTCTACAAGACAAATTATTAATGTAATTTTCTTGTTGTTTCCTAAATCTCCGAAACGTCCATTCTCTTGAGGTTTTCCATCTAAAATTATGAACGTATTCATCACTTTTTCAGATTTTTCCCGCTTGCAGCCTTCTTTCCCAGTGATGCAATTCCAAGATTGTAGTCATTTTTAGAGCGACACAATAACCTTGTTGCTGTCTCTAACGTACATTTGCCGTGATTTGTAAATTGTCTATGATCAGTACCTGGTTCATCAGATAAAACGAACTTCAGCATCCACAACTCAGGAATTTATTATTTTTTTGCAATTTATGTAATAAGATCCTAGATTCATTATCAAACGCGCATTTCACACAGTTACGTAATATTTTAGATTTTTACATTATACAAGTAATAATAGGGTTGGTTTTAAATGAAGAGTTAACGCTCATCACACAGCTATGTTTCATAACCCAACTGTACACAATTTTCAATAGACCAACATGTAAGCATGTTATGTTTCTACGAAAGTATAGCGACATGCAATTATTTTGTGGACACAGCATTTTGATAGAAGATTTGTTGGTAATCCGAATGTCAAGTAATGCAGGAATCTTGATTTGGTGAATTGTGTGGGTTACGACAATCTCCCTTCTCCTGAGTCGTATGTGAATCACTTTTAAAGCTAACCTCTCAGATGAACATTTTGTAATAATGGTAGACTAACTCAGAATGTTCTTTTTTATGTGTATAAATAAATAACTAAATATATATATATATATATATATATATATATATTCCTGTAAATATCTTGCTAGTTACTTTTGTGTTACATTGCAAGAGCAAAATTCCATCTCGATTTCTCTTCGTCAATTTTCTCCTGTTTTCTGCTCTCAAATAGACGAGTGATGTTAATTTTTGGGCATTTGATTTTAAATTGTGTTCTGTATGAAAAAAGGGCAACGGTACGGTTCACGACTAAAAATAGAAGCAAGTAAAATGATGCGGACTGTACACGAAGTCCTAAACTGAAATTTATTCGGTGAGATCCAACTTTGCTTCAGAAGTTTCGATATCAGCCCAGGTGCCAAAAAAGTGGATTCCAGCCACGTGTGCCATTCTTCTAACATTGTAAAGTGCCTGTATACGTTTCGTCTTGACAAAGACCCGAAGAGCAGAAGTCCAATGCTCAGTACTACGTAGCCTAATTGATGAGAGGGGATTGCTAAAATAATTGAATCATAGAATAGAACCTTTTAATGAGAATATCTAGTGCAGCGACTAGAGTCAGCTGTCGCAGCAGCAAAGACCCTCAGGGCCACATCTTAAAAATGTCAACACCAGATGTCTTACCCTGACACTCACTCTACCAGATTATGGGATTAAGCCGATATTATGGAGGTCGAACGGTGTCTAGATGATTGATGATGTCTTGGGGGGGGGGACTTTGTGTTCCCACGCATTTCAGTCAACATATTGCTTTCTTCATCAGAGATGACATCAGGTAATTACATTAACACCTAATATGGTTAACCATGTGTGGGAAATCATTTTATCACTGTCCTTTATGGAGATACAAACATCAATATCTTATACTGATACCGTTTTAATAACACGACTTCGTCCCACGTGTGTTGTTTACAAACGGACAAACGGAGGGGACCGTGTCGTTATATTTTGTGATAGCATGACTTTAGTCAGCTGATTTCTTATTTTATTGATTTTATTTTAATTCACCTACTTCATTTTGTGAAGGATTGAGGACTGCCGTAACTACAGCTCGGAACTGAAGCTTTGCCCACTGGACAGTGCTTTCTGCTTTCACTTTGGGCGATTAATACAAGATTTAGCAGAGTCTCAGAGCCTTATATAAACCGCCAAAGTCACGGAATACTCTTGAATCTGGAGGTCTTACCTAATCATCTGGTGCACACCTTTTTAATACTGCTTTTAGAAAAAAAATTCTACCTACGTACACTTAGGCATTTTGTTGAATCTCGGAATGAGGGCTTCTCGTTATCCAGTAACAATGTAGTCTCGGTTTAAGCTGTGCATAAATTCTTCTATCATCGGAATTCGTAACCTGCGGGGCCACTTTGGAGATGACAAGGAGATTAAGCCATGCGGAGCAGAGTACTTCCTCCAGAAGTTGATAATTTGCTGCTGTATTACACGGTGTCTATTTTTAAAGACAATCATCAGCATAGAATTGCTGTGGTATTCGAAAATCTCACAAAAGAACTTTGAGCTTTTATGCCTCCTGGGTTATGACGCTCCATCATTGGACGAGTAACTTCCGACATTAGGAAGGACAACAGTGCCTTCATCTTGAAGTGTCAAGCTCTGTAAAGAGAAAAAAAAATCTTTTGTAGTGGAATTATGTTTCTCGACCAAATGAGTGGACTTAGCTGCAAACGGTGAGGAACCATTGCTGTGCTTTATGGAAATAGAGCATGGAAAAGAATTAACTGGAATGGAGTTTTAGATGCAAGGAGCCTAGCAATTTTTTCCACACTGTACATGACACACGTTTAAAGGCGTCTGAGTGTTCGATATATCGCCGTAATCTGTCTTGTATTTTTGCCAAATGTATTCAAACTTGCAACAGACGTACCAAATTTGCGTCACATTTAGTAAGAAATGTGGTACTCGAATACACTGATAAGAGTTCCTGAGGCTAAAGTTAACCGTAAGACAGTGCAAGCCGTGAATGTGGTTACTGTGGCGGTTTGAACTCTGAACTAGTTCTGTACCAGCAACTTTTCCCCATAGAATTGTACAAATCCCGCGTCGAAACCTGTGAAATACGATTCTACAAAGGAAGACGCCTCTCGTTGAATTGCAAATAAAGAGGAAATCGACTGTTTGTTTCTTTTGTTGAATGCAGCTACTCTGGCAAATGCTGAATTCTGTTGCATTCAGTAAGCTCGCACACGATCAAATTCCGTTGCCTCAAGTCCCAACTGTGGTTTACTTTTAGATTCTCTGAATTCCGCCTATTTAAATGCAGGACGAGTGTCGTGTAGAAAAAACTTCGTGGATCTTCACCTTTCTAGTTTCATCTTCTTTTTCTTTCTGGAGAAGACTGCCCTCGCATTCTCCCTACTCCTCTTTCTACTTAACTTATTCTTTGCCATTTTTTATTCCAGCCCCTTCTTCGTGGCGCTTTCTGTTTCATTTTGCTGTTTATATCGAGTCTCTTGTGGGCCGAGTAGTTCAGGCGGTATAGCGACTAACTACATGCTGGACGGTCCAGGATCAAGTCCCGGTGGGGACGAGATTTTCCGCCCGTCCAGACCTGCCCTGAGGCCCACCCAGCCTCCTGTAAAATGGGTACCGGGTCTTTTCCGGGGGTAAAGTGTGGCCGGGTCGTGCTGCTGACCACCTTCTAGTGCCGCGGACATGGAAGAGTAGAGCTATACCTCTACCCACCCTCTGGGCCACACCGGGCCTGTAACGGGATCACTTTACCATTTACCTTTTTATATCGAGTCTCTTATTGTACCTTCTCTTTCAGTCTTTTCGTCGTCCTGATGCTTCTTCCATTCAGCAGTATTCTTCCATCCCCTACTTACCACCGTAGCTGCTGCTACTTTTAGTCTACCACTGCAACTACTGCGACTGATTATTATAATTATTATTATAACCATAATCATCATCTCTTTTATGCAGGGTATTTAAACTTATATTCCTGAGACAAACTATGTCCGTAGGGAATACAGTGTTGCAGCTATTCTGTTGTTACTACTCAAGGTGGTTATATCGATAGTTTCAGTGTTGAATCTATTGTACTTTTACATTAGTACTTTCCGAAGTATGTGTGCAGTGCCCAATATGACTGTTTTCTGGAGTTCCTTGACTTCATGTTTTCCTGGTATGTTGCTCATGTATTTTCTAAATGACTTTGAAATAGTCCCAGTCGCCCCTATTATTACCGGTATCACCTTTGTTTTTACATTCCACATGCACTGTATTTCTGTTGTAAGATCTTTATATTTTAGAATCTTTTCAGCTTCCTTTTTTAATCACATTTATGTCTCCTGAGATTGCAACGTCTATTAACATATATATTCCCTTTTCATTATCATGGATTATAATGTCTGGTTTGTTGTTGGGGATAGTTCTGTCAGTTTGAACTTACAATATGGTTATCTTGTCTCTTGACTTGTTTCTACTGATTTTGGCACATGTTCGTACCAGTGTTATTTTGTCCAATTGTACCCCTGCTTCCTTGCATATGTTGAAGTGTAGTTGTGTACACAATCTATCATGTATTTTTATGAACTGTTCTTTTGCCAGCATTGGGCATGCTGATATTATGTGGTCTATTGTCTCACCAAATTGTTGGCAAAATCTGCACTTGCTATCTATCTCTGCGTTCAATATTTTTGTCGCATAATATTTTGTTTGTAGCTCCTGGTTTTGTGCTGCCACTATTTCACTTTCAGTTTCTGCTTTTAGGTGTCCCTTCGATAGCCAGAGGAACATGTCTTCTTCACCAATAAGCTCTCTATCTATATTTATAATGTACTGCTCATTCATTACTTTGTTTTTCCATTTTTCTTTTAAGGACTCTCCCAATCTTGCCTTTGTGTGCTGTATTCCACCCTGTTTTGCGTCACTCTTCTCATTTGGTTGAATTAATTCTTCTGTAATCTTTGCTGCTGTCTTAATTATTGAGTTCATATTTGGTTGAGTGCTTTCGTGGCTTTTAACGATATTTGAAATGTGGTCTTCTTTATAATTTGTGTTAAGGTATTCTGCAATATTAATTATTTCTGCTTTATATGCTGCTTCGATTTGCACCAGTGTTCTCCCCCCTTCTTTCTTCTTTACATATAGCCTGTCTATGTTAGTTTTTGGGTGATGTATTTTATACATTGTTAGCATCTTTCTAGTTTTCCTGTCAATCTTTCTTATTTCTTCAGTTCTCCAGTTAATTATACCAAAACTGTATCTCAACACTGGGACAGCTAGTGCTCCAATTGCTGTAATTTTATTCCTGGCGTTCAGTTCAGATTTCAGTATCATTCTTAATCTCCTGCTGTATTCCTGTTTCAAATTTTCTTTCATTTGTTGATGTTATATGCCTTCACTTCCCTCAATTCCAAGGTACTTTTACGTTTATCTCTGTTCTAGCTCTTGTATTTCTCTGTTGATATCGATCACTAAATTTTTCGAGTGAACTAGTTTGCCTCTTTTAAATGCAATCTTGACACATTTTTCAAGTCCAATTTCCATATGGATATCATCACTGAAGTTTTTAACTATTTGTATCTGTTTTTGGAGCTCTTCCTCTGATTTAGCGATCAACTTCAAATCATCCATTTAAAGTAGGTGTGATATCTTTGTCTTTGTTGTGTGCTCTTCGTATCCCGTGTTCAACCCATTCAGTTGTTCAGTGAGAGGGATTAAGCAAATGCAAAATAGCAGTGGTGATAGTGAGTCTCCTTGAAATATTCCACATTGTATTTTTATGTCTTCTGTTTGTATTAACTTATTTTCTGTGTGTAGGCGCGTACTTGTTCTCCAGTAGCTCATGACCTTCTTGGTGAATGATATAACTCTATTATTGATCCCAATTAACTCTACGGATTTGATTATCCAGCTGTGTGGCACCCTGTCGAAAGCTTTCTGATAATCCATGCCATACATAAATTCTTTTCCTGCGTTTACATTCTTGTAGTATTGTTTTTGAAATTAGCAGCTGATCTTTGCACTCTTTTGACCCGCTGCAGCAATCTTTCTGCGCTTTTGGCATCAAATTTTCATCATCCATATGTTTTTGGATACGTCTGCTTATAATAGATGCCATAAGTTTTATATTGTGGGCAAACAGGCAACAGGTCTGTAATTCTTTGGATTTTCAGTATTCCCGTCTTTTTTGGAATGAGGAATGTTACTTCTGCCGTTAACCACTCCGGTATTTGATCTTCTTCAATAAATATGTTAAAATGTGCAGCTATATGCTTGTGTGTTGCTGTAAGTTACTTAAGCCAAAAATTTGTTATTTGGTCTCTTCCAGAAGCTTTCCAGTTTAGCGTTGTTCTTAGTGCATCTGCAGCGTCTTTTTCACATACTTGGCTCCATTCCATGTTTGGATTTTGTTGGTACTGGTTTTCAATCCAGTGCGCCTCTCCATTGTGTTGAACTTCTTTCCCATATATTTCCCTCCAAAAGATCTCCACTTCCTCTTTGTCTGGTGCATTTTTCACACTGGAATATGTCTGCCTGAGACAGTTATAAAATTTCTTGCAGTCTGTCCTAAAGAGCTTATTTTGGTAATACTGGTTTTGTCTTTTCCTGTATCTATATTATCGTTGCGTCTTTGCTGAAACACTTTGTTTAAGCTCTTCAATCATTTTATCCAAATTTTCTTTCTTCTCTATGTTATATTTCTTAAACGATCTGGTTCTTCTTACATTTTGTGCCTTTCTCTTTTCTCTTTTTATTTCCACCAACGCTGACAGTTCCCTTCTGATATCATTTATGCTCTCCTGTATGCGTCTAACCCACGGGGATGTTTCTGATCTCTGTTATTATTATTATTATTATTACAGGGCAAATAAATTTATTTGGCAGTTATTCTGAACTATTCTCGCTAGGTGCATGGCTCTAACCTCGGCCAAGTTAGCGACCTTCCTGACCGAGATTCATGCTTTTTCTTAAGCCCTGAAGCCAAAGGACCCTGTATTTTGTCTCATTAGGTCACGATGGCTTTGTTTCACCTCCCGTCCAATTAATTATTTATTAATTGACATAAAATATTTGGCTACAATATTTTAGCTACTGACATTATTGAACAAATCGCAACTTATTTATTATTTTACTACTACTACTACTACTACTTATTCTAGAGTAATAGTAGTAGTAGTAGTAGTGGTAGTAGTTGCAGTAGTAGTAGTGATGGTGGTGGTAGTAGTAGTAGTACTAGTAGTGGTGGTGGTGGAAGTATAGTAGTAGTGGTCGTGGTAGTGGTGGCAGTAGTGGTAATGGTAGTAGTAGTAGTAGTAGTGGTGGTGGTGGTCGTAGTAGTAGTAGTAGTGGTAGTAGTAGTAGCAGTGGTAATGGTGATAGTGGTAGTAGTAGTAGTAGCAGTAGTAGTATTAGTAGTAGCAGTAGTAGTAGTGGTATTAATAGTAGTAGTAGTAGTAGTAGTAGTTGTTGTTGTTGCAGTAGTAGTAGTAGTGGTAGTAGTAGTAGTGGTGCTGGTGGTGGTGGTGGTGGAGTAGTATTAGTAATAGTAGTAGTAGTAGTAGTACAAATAGAGTTATTGTGGTTACACATATGTCGTCTGAATTCCATTACATTTACTTGTACTTCAAACATCGACAGAAATTCCGTTGCAACACAGACTTTATTGGCACTTTTAAAATAAGCCTGAAAATATACTTTAAATTTTTGAAAACTTCGTTCCTGGTGGCCATACCTCGATGCATTTTTCGTACTAATGATTTTAAAAGGCAAATAAGTTTTGCATATCGGCTCGGTAATGTTAGTTTAAGGACACAATAGGTTCCTGGACGTTTCGTGCTGGCAGAATAATTGACATATCCTTCCTTGACGAGTATTGGAATGGGGAACTGATATGTAAAATAAATATACTTGTTTTTAAAAGTGTCGTATTTATCACAAATACAAAATATTCTCACAACAGAAGGAGCATAGCAAGTCTAAGAATTTAAATAAATTCAGTTGTTTATACACTTCCTATCGTTGCCTTCCCTTAGCTTAGCAAAGACTTCATCGAAACGTCACGATTTTTCTTAACTTTATATTTGTTGGAGTGTTTATGAACACCTTTCAGTTTTATTCCTAAGTATAAACTTAAAGTTTTAATTGTACACAACCATTATTTTATTCCAAGCTATGCTGCATACCTGTAAATGGGTGGATAATATTAGGACGGTTCCCAGGAGGTGGGATGTGGGTAGATGGACTGGATTGGGCTGGCCCAGGTTAGAGACAGGTGGCGGACGCTTGTGAGTGCGGTAATGAACGTTCGGGTTCCGTGAAATGCGAGGAATTTCGTGGCTAGCTGTAAACCAGTTAGCTTCTCAAGAAGGACTCTGCACCATGGAGTAAGTAAGTATGCTGCATACCTGGGAAAGTCTCGCAGAAGGACAAAGGGTCGCAGCGCACTGGCGCAGAACCGCTGTACAGTGTTAATCAGAGAGTATTTTGCCCTTAAATTCCATCACGTTTAGGCTGAAATTTAATCCCAGCGCCAGACATGTCCCTGCTACTAGCGTTACCTAGAGGAACACTGATTAGTTTTTACCTTTATCTTAACATTCTCCTTATACGCAATAACGATTGTGATTGCGTGACTCACATCGATTGAGAGGATTATATTGGTTGCTCTCTGTGAGGTGCGTGCCGAGAAATAAAAATGTTTAGACTCAAGCATGCAATAGAACCTAGCAGTTCATAGAGCATAGAAGCATTCTGCAGCACGCCGATAGATGAGATTCACACTTGGTTTGCACTGAACAAAAGAAATGACCGACCAAAGATGCCTTCTAACATCGCGTAAATATCATAGCGGCTTGTCATATGACTTGTTCCTGGTTGTGTTCTCTGTGAGTTACGTGCTGAGGAAGAAGAAATAGTTGAAGCATCGAGCATGGTTACCTTGTTAACCGGATGTGGTTCCTTGAGGATGAAGAAAACTGGAATGGTTTTCTGAGATAAAGAAAGTCTTAATCGTTGTTAAAGCTGTTATCACGATGCAGAGAATGTTGCAGTGTGTGCAAGGAGTACAAATTAATAGACACGTAAAATGTTAGCATTTTCAAGGAATAAAACAGGATTTTAGAAGGAAAGTCTACGTTGCTCACAGCATACAGCTTAGATAAGTGAGTTGCATGGAGAAGTGTGGAACTTCTCTTTCACATAGAGGCATATTTACTGAAAACTCGGGTGGACAATCGTAGCTGTGGCTTGATGAATAGGCCGACCTATGGAATGTCTGTATTATGAATGTTAGGGCATACCGTAAAATGACCTCCATGTGGACGGTTGGATTATTATGTATTCCGTTAATAATTTGGAACTGAATTCATAAGCGTTATTTATTCAAACTTGGAATCCCCGGTTCTCTCAATTTACGGGTTTCTGAATGATGAATACACAGCGTTTCTGAGAAGGGTCTTCCTCCTTCTTCAGACGGAAAGTGTACAGACAGGGCCAGCTTGTTTGGGACCGTCAGAAAGGGTTATTCTCAATCAGTTCCCTTTTTAGGGGTATTCACAAAATTGCGAAAAAAGACTACTAACTTTGCCAGTCTGTCCATCGGTCAGAACACAAGGAAATTGTTTTTATTAGATTTTACGTTATTATTATTTTATTAAGCACAAACAAAATGTCTTCACTTAAGATAGTTCTAGAGACTTCTGCCTGTAAGAAGCTTACGCCAAACGTATGCCCACACAATGGTAATATTTCGAACGTGATTAACTAGCCGCCTGGTGCAGGAGTAATTTTTAATCTTTCAACCAGTAGGTCAGAAAAATCGACTAAATAGTCATTTTTATAAAGATTTCCAGTTTATCCACTCATATTCTCGGATAATATTCCAATTAAGCTGCAACCACTTTCACACCCCTATCAGTTCATCATTTACCAGTCATTCTGACATTCGATGTTATATGTAATTGCAGATACTGAAGGAGCAGTAAAATAAATCATAAAACACAACTCAGACCAACTTGTTGTCACTTGATTTTTATTTCATTATTTAATGCTCAACATATTTCGGATGTTAACACATCCATCCTCAGGAGCTTGCGACTTATTTGTTGAGTTATTTCATGGGTTGTAATGTGGTATCCGGACGCAGGCTTCAGCCTGCATCTGGATACCACACGATTCCAGCCAAGCCACAACGTAACACCAACACGCATCGAACCAGAGCAATACAACCCGTGAAATAACTCAACAAATAAGTCGCAAGCTCCTGAGGATGGATGTATTAACATCCGAAACGTGTTGAGCATTAAATAATGAAATAAAAAACAAGTGACATCAAGTTGGTTTCTCTTTATTCAACTATCAAGATGATGCACGGTCCAATAAACATAAGATTCACAACTCATACTTTATAATGAATTCTTTGTTTTTATAAGCTTACACTACAACATTCCTATAATGTTCCGACATATATGTTCGAAAATTAGGGATATCGAAAAGAAGGAGCGAAAATGTAGCATTATGAATGCTGTACGGCTGGCGGGAAGAATTTACCGGTGGTGAAGGGGGAGCGACGGGTTTTCTTAGGGCTTTTGCCAATGCCAAGCAGACACGACATTACGTCGAAGCAATTCAAGTGGAGAAAATCCAACCAATCTTGAACGTGTTAGATTTCTCTTCCCAAGGAACCGAAGGGAAGTAGCTAAATGAATGTCCGAAAGGCTTCGTGGAACACGACATGGAAAGAAAAGTACCCTAGTGGAGGAGCACCAGGAAATAAAGCGTCGTAGAAAATTATGACTCCGACATTTTAATCGAATTTCATCTCACGTCCGGATTTTATGTTCGTCTGTAACAACATTACTTTCGTGTTTCTTTTCTTGTGTCAAAATTTTATATTATTATGTAATTGACATGTGGTTTGTTAATGGTGATGCCAGTATCTTAGAGTATACGGCGTTGAATTATAAGGGGCGTTGGAAAGAATATGGAAGAAAGAGGTTTCATTTGAATATTAAGTCACAGTATTCCTGGAGATACTTTACCCATAATAGTTTGTTTCGCGACCGAATTTCGATCAGAACACCCCCCGTATAGAGCCAACTTACTAATGATTACTTTCAGACGTATGTGCAAAACACAAACACACTTTCCAAACTTCCAAAATGTTTCACACTATTCAGCGTCAAAAGAACATTTATTAAAAAATTGTCACAAGTGTTTGATATCGGCTGTTTTCTTCCAGTTTTTCAGACCTACACACTCAACAACGTGGAAATCAGTTTTAAAGATACAAAGGGTTAATACGTGGAGCCTGGCTTCTGCGCCAGCCCTAAGTGGAAGCATTATCTCGTTATAGGACTAGGCTATAATTGACTTTATTTAGAATGAATGAGTTTAATAAACAGTATTTTTTCGGTAAAAATGACTAACGTACTCTTTACTAAGTTAGAAAGACAAGGAAATTGTAAATAGTGGAAAACCGTAGGTTAAAACTATTTGTGTCGGGTTGCTTATCGGTTTTTTAGCCAGAAATTATACCTGAGAGATTTAACAATTACTTTATATTTTCTCTTTAACAAAAGACATAAATGCACTGAAATATAATAAGAAGCATTTGATGATCGCTGTCACAAATTTCTAAGAGCAGAAGAGAAAAATGTTGAAGTCAGAAGATCGGGCAGTTTTATCTTTATGTTTAGTATACTGTGCACTCGGTGAACAGAGGGGGATTCATGATTCAACGTGGACAATTCACGTACCTTGAAGAATCTTGTTACTTCATTGCTGAAAATACTGTTGTGTAAATGCTTTATGCTTTGTTCATGTGCAGTATAAATGTTATTTCAATTTAAGGAACGGCGTAAGTGAACATTTCTTCTCTATAGTAAAACCAACCAGATGCACCAATGTATCAAATTTATTTTATTTTGGAATGACACTCTACATGTTTCGGACGGTCTTTCCGTCCATCATCAGGAGTTCACGACTGTACATACAGCAACAGGCATTTGCTACTGCTTGCTAGCAAGCAGACAGCAGTATCTGTTTGACATATGCCTGTTGCTGTATGTACAGTCGTGAACTTTTGATGATGAACGGAAAGACCGTCCGAAACATGTGGAGTTATTCCAAAATAAAATAATTTTGATACATTGTTTCATCTACTTGGTTATACTATAGAAATAATATTACGATGCACGGCCCTATGAACGTCTAACGTTTCTTCATTTCATTATAGTGTGTTAAGCAAATTTTTTTTAAATAACAGCAGAAAGATAAGGGGGAATTTGGCATTAGAAATATGGCATATAATGATGTCGTTTTAAAGATTTTTTTTTTAATTTTAACATAACCGCAAGTCATTTATATATTGTAGTATATACCGCGCACGTATCAGAAAGTGTGCGCTGTACTGAGGTAGATCTATGTTTTCTATTGTATGTCCAAGTTATTAAAGTACACTACCACCAACAACAAGAGGGTTATGCGAATTCACACAGGAAATGCCCCAAAATTTGTGTTTGTGAAGGTCATTAGTTTTCTGGCCTTTTATTTCCAAAATCTGGTCACACGTGATAGCAGGACCTCCAAAATCAGGGAACGTGTTTTGTCACTGGTGAAGTGTTCGCTCTTGTGAAAGTAATGCTGTCTCAGGCACGCAGCATTAGTACAACCGCTGCGAGATCATCTTTTGATGTCCCAGGACCGCCATCTGACAAATTCTCATTCATTACGCAAAACCCTTAGACGTCGTGGAGGTAATTGGAGTGCGCCCTTCCACTTTGTAGCAGTTCCTCCATGCACCTCTCCCACAAATTGAAAATAATAAAACGAGAATGGAGTAGCGGGGGGAGAATAAAGGGGAAGAACCTAAAGAAACCTTTCTATTGTAAGAAAATTTTAGATCGAAAAGTTTTCTTATTAACGTTTTTGTAAGTTCTTCATATTTTCCGTTTTATCATCTTTACCTTTATTTCCATCTGTAGAGGGACAGCACATTTGGGTTCTTTTTTTATGCCGTTTTAAATAAAAGACGTTGAATTTTATTCTATAAAACTGGAGGTTGGAGAGAGAGTTAAGAATTAACATTGGAGGGTAAAATGAGGGTGGAATTGGGGTGAAAAATTGAGCAGTAAGACGTGCCCTGAATGACATTTCCTAATTTTCAAGAATGACTTCTTTCTTGTTAATAAAGGCAGATTTTGAATATCGACTGTACTGTAATATATTATCGGTTGTTCGTGTATGGAACTGCAATTTTTTACTTTGTTTTCCAGAGGAATTGAAATTGTCATTTGCATTATTTGCAGCATTTTGTTGATTCTTGGATGTTTTGATACACTTGCTAGGGAACGAAAAGTTATATGAGCTCATTTTATATTCCGCCCTCAATTCTTAAAAAAAAAATATTTAGGTTTCTAGATAAACAAACGTGCTATGCGCCCTCGTTGTGGTTTTGCTTTTAATCTTAGAAGATATGGGCTCTGCAGAGAACGAAACATTATCAATATTACAGTTGTATATTAGTTTTTAATTCTTGAATATTTTGCCTTTGCTTCTATGCTACTTTGTGCTGCTTGGTTCCAGCTTCAATAATAAAGCTTAATTACGGTTTTGTTGCAATTTCTTGAATATTTTTCTATTGTGTGTGTCCGCCGTGAGCCCCTCAAATCTGAAAATCCGAAAAAATTAAAAAATCATGGTTTTAGAGCTCCATGTCCTGAATACGCTTGATTAGAGACTATTGCATTCCTTGTTAAGATGCTCACTTTCTTAGATAAAAGTTATATTTGCTTCGCCAATTTGAAACACATTCTGTCTCGGATATGAATGTACGATTGTAGACACAGCTGTCCGTTCTGTTCTATACTTTTTTCCCTGTAATTATTGCATCGCCTCTGTCTCAGTCCAATTCTTCTTATCCTCTTCATTATGCATTTAAATTTTTAAGGAATTTTGTTTAAAATGTAAAAAGAACTGGTTAAATTCGGATAATTAACATCGAAGAATTTATACAAGTTGTTACAAATTATCATAATCTTACAGTCCCAAACCACCGCCTTGCCATGTTAACAGATGTCCTCCATTTCCGCAGACAAATAGTTTAGATTAATTTCAGGTGATTAATTAAGAGGTTTATCTACTAGTAGGGGTAATTTTGGAAATTTTTGCGGTTGCTGAAACTTCTAAAACGCGATACGACTTGGCGCCGAGTCCTGTCTGTGGATTGTAGCAAGATCTGTTTCGGCGAGGGAGGGAGTGGCTAATCAACGTTTGTCTATTCGCAAAAACCGGACGAATGCGCAGCTTACTTGTGAAGAAAATTTAGAAGTATGTATGTGAGAGTGATCAGACTTAATGGTTTAAGTATACTCCACGAAAATTGTCAACTTTCTGTAATTGTAATCGTTTCTAAAATATTTCGGAAAAAGAGCCAACACTCTAAATATTCTGCACCTTTTCTCAACTGCAGATAATGGAGAGTGTTTTTAGATCATCAGTATTCAAGCATTGAACAATTTATTGCTGTAACAACGCCTATTATGTGCTGCTAGTTAGAGGATCCCTCAAGCAAATTACTTTTGATTGCGTGGTTAAGCTCATTAAAACCCAATGAACTTCATGCTCGTATACACAGTGCATCTACTAAGTTTTAGGACTGATGGTGCAGAACGCGCAATCAGGCGGTCACCCACAGAAACACGTAGGAGCAAGTCTCGACACCTTGTGTGCTTGGTGTTGTCTGAGTGAGTTCAGCAATATTAGTGATTTGTGGCGTGAAACGAAGCTGTGTGTGAAAGCTTCGTCGTCGATTTGAGTATGGAGCAACGATTTGCGATAAAGTTTTGTTTTAAAGCTGGAAAAAGTGAGACGGAAACTCTCCAAATGGTAAATGCAGCTTATGGGGTCCAAGCACTAGCCCGTTCGAAAGTTTTCCGATGGTATGGACGATTTCGTGATGGACGAGAAGACATTGAAGATGACCCCAGGAGTGGCCGACCTACAGGGTGTCGCAATGACTACAATGTCTAGAAGATTTCTCAGTTGTTGCTTCAAAACCGTCACCTTTCGCTAAGAATGCTACAATACTAGGTGAACATTGGCAAGGACACAGTGAGAAAGATTGTAGTTGAAGATTCGCGAAAACGGAAGATTTGTTCGCGCTTTGTTAAACATTCTTTGACTCCAGAGCAGAAAGACCGGAGAATTGCAGCTTGCCGAGATTTGATTGCTACAGCAGACAGTGATCGTGACTTCTTTAAGAAAACTGTAACGGGCGATGAGACGTGGTGTTTTGCCTACGACCCGACCAGTAAACGCCAATCCGCTGCATGGGTTGGAGAAACCTGGCCACGGTCGAAAAAATTGCGATTTCAGAAGTCTCGTGTGAAGAGCATGTCGGTGATTTTCTTCGATTGGCAAGGCGTAATCCACAAAGAATTAGTTCCGGAGAGTGAAACTATCAACTACTACAAAGGTGTAATGGAAAGGCTCCTAAACAGAATTCGACGTGTTAGACCGGGAATGTGTGAATCTGGTGACTGGTTCCTCTTGCACGACAACGCCCTGTCCCACAACGCGACAATCGTCAAGCAGTTTTTGGCCCAACGAAGAGTGACGGTGCTAGACCACCCTCTGTATTCGCCAGATTTAGCACCCGCTGATTACTTTTTGTTCCCAAAAGTGAAAACCCACTGTCTGAATGTCCGAAATCTTTGACTCGATTTCGGACATCCAGACAGCCATGACAAATACATTAAACGCCATTGCAAAGGACAACTTCTACAAAGGCATCCAGAAGCTGTATGGCTGTGTAAATCTGTGTGTACAGTTACAAGGGCTCTATGTCGAAAACTAAACAATAAAAGAGTAATTTCTTTCAGGCAAATACTTTTTATAATGCCAACCATAAAACTTAGTAGACGCACTGTGTACATCAACAATACAAGTAAAATTGTTTATTTGGAAGGCATGAAGGCTTTCGGAGGAATGGATTTATATTTCCTTCGATCCATAAGCTCGGTAATTAGATGGCGGTAAGCACTGGGCTGAATATCTCGACTGCCTAAATGCCGACGGCCCCTTAACACTGTTTTTCTTTCCTTATGGTGTCATGTGTTAACTAAAACAATATTTATATGTGTTTCCTTAATTATTCAGTGTTGTTACATAAATGAATTATACGTTAATAAATAAATAGTAACACAGCAGTGTTAAATACACGGTTACAACTAGAGTTTATGCATTCCGTGCTGCAATAATAATTGTGAATGACGGAGAAGTGAGAAGAAATGATCGCAAATTGGTTACAAATAATATGTTGGCATTTAATTGAAGGAAGCTTAAAATAATGACACATTTGTTAGAGTAGTTTTTATTCAGCCATATTGCCTTGTGTTCTCTAATATTTTCCTTTCAAATGTAATGTAAATTAGGGGTTCTTTAAGGGACGGGAGAGTTACCGAATTTTTCTGTGCAAGATGCTAGCGTACATTTTCAGAATCCTTTTGAAGAAAAGGAGGAAAATTGCAAGCAATTCAATAAGCACGTTTAGTTACTCGACCCTCATTCGATCAGGGTCAGTTGTCGAGATATATGGTCACTATATTCGTGGGTTGAATGAAATGCAGTCCAGCTGTGAGTGTTCTGTTGGAATTCGGCTTTGGGAGATGTGATGATTGCTGATATGAACCAGTCAGACCATGAAAGCTGTTGACAATGTTAATGAGGTATTGTTGACTGAGTGCTGAAAGCAGATGGTGGAGAAAGAGGGGGAAATGGAAATTTTTATTAGTTCAGAGAAGCTGTCATACATATATATTGCGGCTAGCTACTCGTAACCTTCAGTAGGCTGTCTGACTAGCACGTAGCATTGAGTTTTGTAGCTGAGACCACGATTTTGGTCACCCATGGCAGACAACCACTTTCCCTGTCCTGGCTTCGGTAATCAGCGCACGTTCTCTTCTGATGAAATCCCTCGTTAACCGAATTACTTCTCGCTCCATACAGCCCTACCGCACCGCCCTCCCCTCACACCCGGCAGCTCTTGTCACTGTTATGACTACATCTGCTCCATGTTACTGGTGCCCGTAGTTCGAAACCAGCTGTCCAGCAATGATCGTGATTCTTGAAATCTCGCTACTCTCGAAGGTCCATGGGTTCAAGAGTTTGTTGTGCTTTCGCGAAGGGCAGGGTGCGAATTATCTCTAGTGACTGGAAATCCTGAGGTTCGTGACGGTTTTCCTAATTGTTCTAAGATATGGCCTATATTACAACTACTACTACTAGTTTAATCTTAGCAATTAACCAACTTAATGCACAAATTCTTGTTTTATAATAAGTGTATTATATTCCTGTACATGTTTCGAGCACTTGTGCTCATCATCAGGAGGTCAAATTGTATTATACAGCATCTGGTATCGTCACACACTGTAGGTGGCCGTCCGGTGCCCAACCGGTCAGAGCAATACTTCAACCCGCTGCTAGAATGTCCAGGCTAGCAGAAGGTAGCAGTATTGGTTTGAGAAATACCTGACGCCGTATGTGCAGTTTTGAGTTCCTGTTGATGGACGAGAAAACCGTCTGAAACATGTATAGCGTCTTACAGAAATAAATAAATTGAGAAACGTCGCTTCTTTTTGGTTGTACTATACGAATGCCTCAGTCACAGTAGACGGTGTCCCGGCTGAAATTAAGATTTTCAAGTTCCTGGATTATAATTGACAGGGGAGCTGTCCTCATGCTTAACTAAGCACCATTCTTTAAGACGTATGGCGGAGGGACGCAGTAGACCCACGCGTTCTAAACGTTGGTGTTAGATGAAAATGAGCTATCAGTTTCACATTATTTTCTGGATGCTTATAAAACACGATTTCTGTCATTAGCAGGAATCCATCCCCATTTCGTCAACCGTCTAAAGAATAGCTTAGAGGAGCCTGCGCTGATTGAGGTATCTCTAGTCTTTGAGGCATAACTAATCAAACAAGAAAAACTGTAGATTTTTATATGTGCCTACTTAAAATTTACTTTTAATTATACCGATAAAGAGACCTAACTTCTTTTTTCCATACATTGAAGGTTTTAAATTACAGACTTTCTAAACCTGAAGACAAAAGAATGAAATGTAAAGGATTTGACAAAATAGTTACATTGCAGATTATGCAGAAGTTTATTTGTGAGATTCTTATCTTCAACCGTGTTAGTTACAAAGGCACAAGAAATGCAGAGAATATATAGAATATGTTTTTCTAAATTATCTAAAAATGTAATGAACGCTTTAAATCTTTTGTGGTATTTGAGTTCCTGCTTTGGTAAAGTCGAAAATTACTGTTTAGTGTGATGTGACATCATGAAATATGATAAACAGTCACTGTCGTTGCGGTGGGAAGTATTTTTTTTCCTTTTCAGTGTAGATGAGGAGGGGGTCGGTGTGTTTGTCCGAAAGTCTGACGACTGGCTACAACACTGCAAGATGACACATCTCAAAATAAAATCATTATTAAGGCTCTCTTCGATTGTGTTTCTTTCATTTTTACTAATGCAAACTCACGATTTTAAATTTTCTGTGTAAAAATGAAATTGAGGAAGCTTTTTGACGAACTGATACCTAATTTAAATATGTTTGTTATTATTCACTGGCTAAAATTTATTTCCAAAACACAAATTTTCTGTATGAATTAATGAGCGAATATTAAATTTCTACTGCGAGTGCGACGTGACCCGGCAGGCTCATTCCTCCTCATTTCAAAACGTTACCTGCAATAAATACAGCATCACAATTAATGCTCTCTTAGAGTCCAAATTTTCATTCTTGGTGATTTCATCTTAGAGCGCTTATTCAGTCATATTGCACCTACAGTAAATCTATATATGGTGATATGAAGATTAATGTGCTAGAGGTGTAAATTGCAAATTGTAACGGCTGTGAAATTATAATATTTTCTTCGGACTTCCTTTAATATCTTACTATGCACCATGACATATATTCTGATTCTTTCGTACATTTTTGTTTCTCATGTAAAAAATTTTCGGTGATTTTGAGAATTCCCTTTTCTTGAAAATTTTAAAGATATTAGTTTCTTCTTTACAAGCTTGAAGTTAAATTTAAAGAGACTCGCGGCGTTATTTAAATGAGTTTAGTAAAGTATCAGAACCAGTCTCAAAGTTGTTTACTCAAACTCCAAATTCTCTTCAAACCATTGCATCCGGCTATGCAAAATTTTAAATTATTTAGAGAAGTTATCTTAAAAGAGATGCTTTCAGTCACGCGAAATATAGAATGAAATAGAAGCACTCACTTGAGCGGAATACGTTACAGTGTACAAAATTTGAGGGATAAACATGCAGCGTCTTTGGTTGGATGTGAAGTCTGGATTGGTAAACAAAAACCTTTTTAATGAAATCTATAAGGTAGTTCGTGCCGTGTCACAAACGGACTGTGACATTTGGAGCTGCAAATAAACGCCCATTTGAAAGAAATGCCTGTATTTATACGAAGTACTGAGTGAAAAAAGTTTAGGTTTCTAAAAGACGGATGCGAAAGTTTCAATTTCTTTAAAATTTGCCATTTTAACTGCGAAGATTTGTCTAATAATGTTCAAGTAGGAGAAGCAATTTAAACAAGATATTGTATTCCTGAATGCTATCTACTCCCGCACATGTTCTCTATTGTTTGGTCGCTATTGCTACCAAACCAGCAACAAGACAATTTCCTACAATTTCCGTGGTTTATGTGATCTTTGTCTTAGTATACTGAATTGTGCTTGTGGTTGGGGAACCCACAGAAATGTTACAATTCTGTGCAGACTTAGTCATGGCAACTGCATTAGAAATGAAGTGAAGAGGTACTTGAAACTGTCAACCGTCAGTTTGGAGCTTGAAAGATCATTATGGCACCAGACAGATCTTCATTTCAATTAGATTAATATTCTCGTTACGATGATATGTGGCAAGCAGTGAATATGGTAACGAAAGATCGGATTTTGTGAAAGGCAGGGATCTGAGTTATTGTTAGTTGCAGAAGAGGGATTTTTTCCATGGACTTGGTTACGTAATTTGCAGTTAAAGAATTTATGATAAACCATACACCAAATACATAAGCTATTTAACTAACAAATAGTATTGTACACAATAACAAAGGAATATCCTCCATTTATTTACATAATATTTTTCAAAATATTTTGATTATAGAGTCATAAACAAGGAAATTATTCTTCTATCAGTGTCAGTGGCATAATACTGAATGATTTTAGGTCAAGTATAATGGAAATCTTCCCCAAATATATCTAAGAATCCAATAAAATATATTTTTAAAATTCTCCGTAAATTAATTTTTTGTGCAGCAGTATAACGATCATATTATTGTTAAGAATTAATTAAAATGCAAAGAATTCATCTAAACGTGGTTATTTGTTATACCCTTTCTACGTGTTTCACAGTACCTTTACAGGTAGAAAATTAAATACAGAAGCGTATGCTTTGATTAAACAAATTCCTTGATGGAAAGTTATTTTCAAGCGAAAATTAATCTCTTGCCATCAATTTATTGGCATTAATTAGAAACATTTAACAAATAAAACATAATTTATGCACACAACACTTAAACATGCTGTTGTGTGTAACGTAAAAGCCTGTGCCTTGATAGTCAGTAACTCTGTGACGAGCTACGCGACATATCATGTCATAAGACAGTAATCTTCAGAGTAATCGCCTTCATAGTCCCAAACCTCACATATGAACACAAATAATTATAATGTAATAATAATAATAATAATAACATTGAGGGTATATATAGGGTGTCCCGCCTGGGTACTTCATCATAATAGGCAAAATAAATCACATAACCTGTTTTTAGCAGTATCACGGCAAATTCCTCATTTCTATTTTGGCATCTGTGGGTTTTGCGGGGCTCAGATCATCTGTAAAAAAAGATGGGCACTCGTGTGTGCGTCTGTCACGTAGTATTGAAAAATTGGTTTTAGTTTACACAACGAGAGGGCATACTGGAAGTGACAATGAACAGTAAGATAATTTGAGATACAAGCCACTAGAATAACTAAATTCGTGGGTACAAACAGCAACCAGCGATTGGAAATGCGATATACGGGGAGGATATATGACAAGAACTGGTTTTTTTTTATGCAGCAAATTTTCCTTGTGTTATTGTAACTTATCAGTCGCTTTACAGCGAACATTCGTGAAGAGAATGTTCCTAAAATGAGTGAGCGTATTGGGAGTGGGAATATATGTCATACTGCATTTTAAAAACGTAATATTTAGATTTCACGTACAGCATAGGTTGTGGTGTTAGTTCAGTTTTATACACATGTAATAAACGGCACAGAGCAGCTATCATATTAAAAAAAACAATTCCTCTACAGGACTGAAGAAGCCCGGAGGGTTCACGAGTTTGAGGCTCCCAGATTTCAAGACAATCGGCAAACGAAGTTGGTAAGGTTGTCAGCCCCACTCACCGGCCGCCTTTACTCTTAGGAAATATTCCTGGTACTAATTTCTATTAGAGGCTGAGTCGACCCCAGGACCATACTACGGCCGGAAGGATTATGTCAGTGAATAATTCCAACGGCACCGTCGGGAATCGAACCCGCGACCTTCCGTCTTATCTTAATGTACTATTATACAACATTCTCAATCAGGTGTTTTGAGAAGTTCCATGTAGCGATAATTCTGCACACCTACTTACATTTAGGAGATATTTGGTTCAAATCTCTGCTTGAACATATATCATACTGAGGATTTTAATGGTGTTTGTAAGTCACTGTAGGCCAGGAGAGCAATCCTGAAGATCACAGCCCCTACATCATAAACCATTTATCTCCCATTCCACGCAGTGGATTTTGAGATGTGCAGAGCATCGTTCAGTAAAATAATAATATATACTTTATGGTTATATATGCTACATTAATGAAGATAAATATCATGCGAACAGTGTTTATACCATTTTAGATTACGGCATAGGGAGGAGCAGACGTCTATTTCAACTCATTCGTAACCTCGGCTGTAGATATAGGTGAGAGGACAACTTCACACCCCCACCAGTTTATCCACAGGAAAGAGCCCCGAAAAACATTGAATACGGAGGCTGGACGGCACCATAGCCGGTATGGACGTTTATGAGAACAGAATAATTCTGTCTGCTGGGATCGGAAACCAGGATCATTCACCACATATTCCAGTCGCTAAACAGGCTACTCTGCCTTACCAACGAATTATTTTTGTACCCAATTTAAGAAACACTTCGAGTTTTTTTTTTGTAAAATAATGCATAATAATTAAGAGTCAGACAGCTTTTTAAAATGTAGTGTCCAGTGATAAAAGCTATCAAAATCCGTTAAGTAATTTCGGAAAAACGATAAGAAGAGAGAAAAATATTCTTTGCAGTGATTCATTGAGATAAAAATCTACATGTAGAAACGAACAAAACATACGGCTCTTTCTTTTTATTCTATTCAGTAAGTAATACAGGAAACAATTAGAGAAAATCGTGGTTTTATGTAGAGGTTTGTACTATTATAAATATCACAATCGACTGTTACATAGGAAAGCGAGAATAAGGCTGTAGATAAGGAAATTCGCCAAGGAAGGAAAATGGAAAATGAATAAAGACACAAGGCAAGGAAGGACTGAAGAAAACGTAGATAAATGTTGTGATGGAGGAAATAACGAACGGTCAGTTTGAATAAAGAAAATGAGGAAAAATGAATAAAAGCCTAAGGAAAGTATATGGGAAATACCCAGAAGTAAAAGAGGCGTCGTAAAAATTACAAATAAAAAAAGATAAAGAACGAAAGAAAAGAAATACGAAAGAAGGTAATAAAGGAAAGGTATTCGGTGGCACACAACAAGATAAAAGACAGAAAACTGTACGAAAAAAAATACTAGAATAAGAAAGATATAATCGAATTAATGAAGGATGAGGAGAGACACACATGAAGAGAGAACCATCATTAGCCTTAAGAGAGCTATTACAACAGCTTCTATCACCATTTGGAATTGCAAGTGTAACACATTATATGAAGAGAGGCTAGGGGTCCCCAAAGGACTAAAAACCATGACGAGACTATGTGGTCGTAGGTAGGTAATTTCTGAATGAATTGTTGTTACGCAGAATGTACGATTGAAAGTGTATATCGATGGGTTTATCTATGGGGTGGGGTGATACTTATTGGAAGTCAAGCAGCGTCTTCAGTTACATCAACAAGGCTTCATTTCCGCTCAGTTAGTGTCTCCGGTAAAGAACACCTACTCCTCTAACCTCCCCACTGATGCTGCGACATGCCGGTTCATTGTCATGACCCTTATAGAGTCATTACGCATTAGTGTAAAAGATTTTACAAGAAAACAGGTTAGGAAATGTCCTCGTCGATCAGTAAGTTTGGCCTTTTGTTTTTATTGTTTTCCAGATTTTAAGTTTGCGAATATTTTCAAGAGTTTCAGTGAAAATTCGAGTACTTTAATTGTGCCTTTGAACTTTTAACAGAACTTCCTCTGTAACATTCATGCACATCCTAGCAGCAGATTCCTATTCGATTTCAAACTCCGCCCAACACACGTCGCAATGTTGCAAGAGTATGCAGATGAATAAGCTGGGTTACTGCGTTACGGCGGTTAGCTGTTTCTTCGGTCTCAAACTGTACGTCCCAAAAATGTAGTGCCGCAATAACGAATGCCGATATTTGCCAGATATTATAAATATAAATTTTGTTATTTTTGTTCGAGTTAGCCAAAACCGAAGCATATCAACAAATTTTCTTAAAATTGAGAGGTTTTGACGCTCATCAGTGAGGACAGACAGTACACAGACGGACATGAGAATGCTAATAGGCATGGGCATACTACGACCACCACTACCATCATTATCAGTAGCAGCCTACCACCACCACCACAACCACCACCACAACCACCACCACCACCACCACCACCACCACCGTCACTAGTTTAACTTATCATATTGACCATACTAAGGGTTGGAGGAATGGTGTTCGCCTTCCGGCAGAGACAGGAATTTTCTGTTCGACGTCACATCCGGCCGGGTGCTGTTTCATCTTACACAGTGGTATCTGTACCCTTTCTTTGGATGTGGGTCAAGTGGGAATTGAAACCAAATCTCTCCTGCATCCTGTACCGAGGTAAATTCAAGGATGATTATTGCTTAAACTCCCACTGCACCAATATACATAATGAGTTAATGAAACAAGGTGATAAATTTACATTTACTTATGAATGTAAAGTCAAACTGTGTTGTCCTACATTGAAGAAAGGTGCAGTAATAAATTACATCCAAATTTAAATACGTAAGCAAATATGTTTCATTGATTTCGAAGAGACAGTCAGGCATAGGAAAAAATGGTTTCTATTGCAAGCACGTGAATTGCTAACAGTCCAAGAAACAAGAGAGCCCCCAAGTTTTATTCATTGGAAACTGCTTCTTGGTTTAGATGTCACATGACACCAGTTGCAAGAGCTCTTCATTTCGTTAGAGCAGAAGGAACTGAGGACCGTGAGAAGATCCTTCGTTCGCCACCGATTGAATTGAAGTTATAGAATATGGGAGTGCAGGTACAAAACATCAGCGCCATTTGCACGCCGTGTCCAATTAGACGTGTATTATACAACATATGCCTGCGTGGAGCACTTGGATTTTAAGAATTATTGTTATAAATGTTTAATGTTTACAGACAAAAGTGATCCTGAACTATATTACAGGATTCTGTTACAAACACAATTTTCACGAACATCATCTTGATTTATCGAAACACGTCGAAGTATGAAATAAACGTGTTGTAAAACAACAATTTTGTGCATCAAGTTGGTCAATTACTGAGATAAATATACTGAGATGCACGGTCAGCAAAACGTCAAAATCAACTTGACTGGGAAAGATGATTGGTTAGTGCTGTACATCGCTGGTTGTTCTGAGAGCCGTACGGAACACATAAATAAATGTGGTGGACAGAAAAGTAACTTTTTGTTAAACTTTATGGAACGTACAGTGACGTCGGAGCCTTAAGGGTTTGAATATGAGACTTACCAGAAAGTCATAAATATCCAACAGTTCAAATCCGAATATGCGCTAAAATTTCAGCAAGTGCGTACTTTACCTTGTAGTCTCCTTTCCCTCCGTCTGTATTTATCACTTAGACATATCTGTAAAATTGAATAGTATTTTAAGTATTTTCTAATTCACGTGATCACAGACCTGAAAATCCTACGCTATATGACAAATTTACTCATGGCTTGGAACTAAGTCCAAGTCCTTTGGAATACCAGAATGATTCTGAAAGTTTGTTTGATAACTTTAAGTTTCTCAAATTTTTTAATTCAAAACCGGCAGTTGAAAGTGACGCCGTGTGGGCATGTAATGTTTTATGTATATCTTGATGGAATTCGTAAAACTTTTATAGCGAAATTAAACACTGAACACGTTAAGTTGTTCAGATTTTACATAAATTGAGGGTCGTGTATTACAGAGACCACACAACTTACTTCTTGTAAAATTCAGCTAGAGTTGATCACGACAATTAGGGAGAGATATTGACTTGTTTAAATTTTAAGTACGAAGTTTACGTCTACTGTCCGTTAGAGTGTTAATGTAGAACATTAAGTTTTTAATACACTGGAATGTAACGATAGCTTATTTTTACTGGTTTTATTAATCTTAGGAAAAGGTACAGTAGAAGACCGGTGCTTGTTTTCATGTACACATCTGTAATGTAATACTACCACTACACGGAAATACCGTGGTTTCTCCCCCCCCCTCCCCCCGGAGGGAGGGGGAGAAATTTTCTCTGGGGACGCTTGAAAAGTACGGTATACGAATCAAATCCGCACACAATATTGGAACTGAAGGACAACATCAGCCACGCAGTTGCAGCCGTCAACATCCCTGTGTTACATCCGGTATACCTCAACACGGTGACAGCATGACTGTTCACTAACTGTTCACACACTCTACGCAATATACGTAGTAACGCCAGAGAGAATATCACAAAGACACGTGCAAAACGAAAGGCAGGCTACTTTTTCGTGGCCCACCTTGCATTTTCGTAATTATGTAAGTATTTTCGTTATTCCAATATAGTTTGTTGTAAAATGAACACGTGAAAGGTGAATATTTTTAGTAGGTATGCATGTAGAAATAAAACAACATGTGAAATGTAGGGGAAAAAAAATACATTCATTCTATTCACAGCATATCAAAATTAAATTGTAGGAATGTGAAATGTACATTGAAAACGGGTGGCTTTGTAATTGAAAAAATGTCACGTGAGAATGCAACTAGAGTGTAATCACAATTCCCTGCCCGCCAGCCAACATGTATCAGAGGGATATGAAGCAATAAAAATATGTGAAGCCCAGAGATTGAAAACAAATCGAGTTCTTGTTATTTTTGTTGTGTTCGTTCAATAAACTCCACACCTCTCCCCACAGCGCAGGTTATATTGTGCTGTTGTTGGTGGTGGCGTGGGATGAATGGAAGGGCTACAGGAATTCAATTTTTGAGTGTATGTCATTTTTGATGTGCAGTGAATAGTCACTTTATTATTGGGCAACCTGCGAAATTAAGGATGGAATATGAATTCTTTTGTTTCCCTCAGTGCCAAAATAACATTAACGCGCTAACAGTACAATGGGTGCTTCCAAACACAACTTCGTTCGTTCACGTGTATAAAATTTGCCATGCTTGGTTCTATTTTATTCCTAAACTTAATGGATACCTCAGATTTAACAACAGGCCTCCAGGAGCAGGAACGAATCAGGGATGTTTCTAATAGGAAATATGAAAAATTGTTATTAAGAGTTTACTTTTTTTACTTTATTGTTAACAAATTATTAAATGTGTAGCTTTTCTCTCAAATTCTGTGTTCGAGCTATTGCTGTATGCTGCCTTCACTACGCCTACTTGTAGAATTCTGGTGGTATTTCTGTGTTATTTATTCGGTTCACGGAATATACCACTAGGGGCGGTACACGATTCGTTGGGAATTTTATTACCTGTAATACATACTTCGATTGTGGAAGACGTTTTGGAATCTAAAGCAGGAAATAGACTCTAACCTCGAGCTGTATCTCTAGATGGAGCAAAAGCAAAAAAAAATTTTTAGATACATCTGATTACAGAATTCCTTTTCTAAAAGAAAATCACATACACACACACACACACATACACAAACACACGCGGAAATGCTTGACTATGGGAGAAATATCGTGTGTCGGTTCCGGACAATGATAGCAGTTTTCTCTTCGTCACCACAACCAGGATAATCTGAAAGCCTCCAGCCTCGTAGTCAGTGTTCGCCGACCTTTGTGTACAGGAGTCAAATGGCTAGTGAGTGCATTATCCATCTAATCTAGAACTATCGACTGCGTGGGCCGTTATCTCGTGACTTTAGCGTGACCTCATGGCACTGTATAAACTTGGAGATTCATAGTACCTTCTTTGTTAAAGCGCGATTTTGGTTACAGGCCGGCATGCCACAGTACATTAACCATGCATTGAACTGACAATGGACATTTATTGAGTATCTTGTGTAGGAACTCTGTACTTATTTTGTTACACGTCGGTAAGTCGCGGTATATTTCACCTACATTTGGCTGATAATCCACAATTTGTATAGCCGGAATAATGTGCAGTATGGCTGAAAGTGATGCTCAGATGCGGTGTCGGTGAAACGGAGCGTAAATATTGGTGAAGACGTAGGCTGTGTTTCAGAATAACGGCAATTTATGTTTTGTTGGCGTGCGGGAAAGGAAAATTGCCTTGCTTATCTTTTCATACTTAGAACAAAATTTAGGTTTTTAAATACCTTAAACGAAACTTCTTAACCATATACAATTACGTAACTTTCACACCATTTGTGTCATTCTGAAGTTGAAAACGACGATTTAAACTTACGCCATGCGCTGCTAATAAACTGCACCAAGAATTGTGGCAGACAGACAGGTAGACTGGTTACAAAATTCACTGAAATTTATGAGTAGTATATTGATCATAGTAAACTTACCATCAATATTAGGCGCACGAATGTTGTGCCAGCAATAAGAGGAAAACATCATAATTTTGGAATCAGTTCTGACCAGTCCACACGATTAAAAATATTTTTCGGTTTTATTTTAAGTTTCACCTCAAACTGAGCCTTTTACGTAGCCACATTTTGTAATAATTAAACTCCGTGGCCTTAGTCCGCACGCGAAATATACCGACAGAGCGGACCCGCCGGTCGGCGAAGTTAGTGCCAACTTTTGCGGATAGAGGGGTGTCACGTGGTCAGCGCAACGGGTCCCCACAGCCGTTAATCTCTGTTTTCTAGACCTGGAGCCGCTACTTTTTTCATT
>Ga0131853_10002281_pt1 | contig 34414 bp, 31 predicted proteins | sample TergutLab28metaG_FD_92764 | JGI IMG/M metagenome (GOLD analysis project Ga0131853, IMG submission 92764) | Labiotermes labralis P1 segment gut microbial communities from Petit-Saut dam, French Guiana - Lab288 P1 (version 2) (version 2) | ecosystem: Host-associated > Arthropoda: Insects >... | reverse complement strand
CTCTTATCTTTTTTTGTTTTTCCTCTTCCTTCATTGTCCAAGTTTTTTTTCTCAATAAAGAAGTGGGTATTTTTTTGTGTTTTTTGGGGGGGGGGGGCTTGAGAAGTCTTTTTCCTTCTGGTATGAAACAGTACAACAGTACAACCTAAGGAAATGAAAGTGTTTTATGTGTTCTATAATAATGTTATTTATTACAATTTTACTTCTCACTGGATCTCTTCATTTAAAAGCCATTGTTTTCATTTTCCTTTTTGAAATTTTTAGTTCATATTTGGAGGTAACTGTCTCCAGTTCTTGTATAGAGATTTGTAGTGCATCTTCTGAATCCACCAATATAACTTGGTTGTCCACAAATAAAGTGTCATGTTCTTATTTCTTGAAATTTTTATTCCTTTATCTCTTCTTTCCATTCTGTAATAATATGACTCTTATATATGTTAATGTCAGTGAAAGGGGGCAACCGTGTCAAGCTTTCTTATTAATTTTTGTTGATTGTGTCAATGTGGTATCTAGTTTTATTTTTATGTTGTTTTCATATAGTTTTTTAATTGCCGTAAGTAAGGGATTAGGATTTTTTCTGGCTTGTGAAATGCTAAGTAGCATTGGTCTTATCTCAATAAAAGCCTTTTCATAGTCCAGAAAAAAGGAAATGTGTTTCTAAACACCTTTAAAGTAAAAGCTAATCAATGCAAGAATGTCCTTTCCTAAAGCCACATTTGATTTCATCGAAAAAAGTTCATGAATGTCTTTAATTTTTTATTTAGTATTTTAGTGTAAATTTTGTAGCAAGAAATTAGTAAGTGTTTCACACAGTGTGTTACACAGAGATCTTAAGCTTAATGATCAGAGAGCCCATTAATCAAACAAAATGCCTGGACTGAATTTATTCTGCTGTAATAAAAAAAAAAAGTCAGTAGCTGAGCTGGAGTCTTTGGTCATCCTAGTAGGAAAGTCAATTATGTGTATATGAAACAAGTTTAAGATTGCCAAAGTTGTTAGTTGTTGAGCAGAACTAAAAACTATGGAAAAAATTTACATTGAAGTCACCACAAATAATAAATTCTAATTTTGGTTTTTGTAAGTATTTTAATATTAAATCAAGTGGTACAGCAAATTCACCAAAATTTCCACAAGGAGATCTGTATATGCATAATAATATAATAAGGTGATTACTATTTTGATTTGGACAGCACAAACATCAGTTACTTTTTTAATACAATATTGTGATAGGTCAATCATACTGCAGTCTAGTTTTGACTTAATGTACATATATACATCTCCACCAGAGTAAGAGTTATGTGTTAACCTAGAAGCTACATAATAGTTATTAGGTTGAATCATTAAAAGATTATGATCTATGAAATAATGCTCTGATAAACATATAAAAAGAGGTTTTAGATCACAGCTGTCTAATATGCAAATTAATCATCCACTTTATGCTTAATGGTATGATTTACCATACATATCATTCCTACTTATTACTGCAACTCTCTTTTATTTGTTTGATGTTCTAAAAACTGTTATGTCAGGATACGATGTGACCATTTGGTTATTATCACTTCCCTTGTTTGTGTTTTCTAATATTTGGGTAGTCATTCCCTCTTTTAAATCCTTTTTCCACTCCAAACTGATAGGGATTTCTGCTTCTCTTCCCCCCCTTCGGTAATATATAGTTTTGAGACACTACTTTTTTAGAAAGAATTTATTTCCTTTACCCATTTAGATGTAGTCTGCAAAGAGTAAAACATTCCCTGTTAGTGTCAATTTCCAAAGCTGCGGTGTGTTTGAAAGTTTTACGTATTTCATTCATTTTCTAATCTAATGTTTATTGCTTACACAAGAGAACTCCATCAAATCATGTGGATGGGGAACACTTAGTAAAATGATATTAGTGTGACTACTGTCTTTGACAAAGTCTGTGATATATTTTAAGACCATCTAGGTGTTACCCACAACATTGGCAACATCACAAAAAAAATTGCATCACTTTTCATTAAATTCACTATGTCTTGCCTTGCAGAATGCACCCCAACATGTCAACACCAGTTCCTAAAATAAATCAAGGTAAAGTACGACTCAACGATCTTCCCTACAAGATCTTTGACACTCTTTTGAAAGCCCAGCAACCATAAACCCCCACCCAACCCCGGTCCTGAGACAGCCACATGTATCCATCACCCCAACACAGACCACTACCGAAGTCAACGCATATACCACCATGTAACGTCCACACAACAGAAGCCAGTCTGCACACGCTAAAACCTAACAAAAACCATATAAAGACAAGAGTGCAACGACAGCATAGAGTTTAACAGTGATCTCCATATAACAACAAAAAGTCTGTGCCAGTTAATCAGTGATTCCCACATACAACACATAACTGTGTTAGTGCCGAAGCTGAACCCATCACCACAGCGACAGACAGGACACCGACTCTACAGAGATCTCCGGGTACAATACACGAACGTGCCAGTGCAACATGAAGTGTCCAACACCAAAGCAAAACTAGAACCAGCTACAAGACATTTATCTCCAATGCCACACATAAGTACTGCTCAGTGCACCCAGATAGAGATCTAAACACACCTTATGGTCCCCATTACATATAGTTTTATCTCTCTCACAGATGTGACGCATTCAGACCAGCTATTTGCCATCCGGACCCCCCCTCCGCCAACACCAACAATGACAGAGCCCAAGGGAGATGACCCCCACCTAGGATACCGCTGTACCTGCTCGTACACAGTTTATATTTCATATATAATTTCCGGCCAGATGGTGAGATCTCAACATCCGCCACAATATATTTGGTCTCATAGAAATTTGCAACCTGATAATGGCCAAGTAGGCTGAAACATGTCATTCATTAACATCTAATAAAACTAGTTGTGTTTCGACGTACTTTACCTTGATTTATTTCATTTTACTAACACAATGGGGTTGCCTCAACTACAGATTGTAAGTACCAGTTCCTGGTTTAACCAGACTGTGAAGTTTATTATTTACATTAGTTTTTTCGCTCTCATTGTACCTCCTCTGGAATGACTAACATATCACATATCATTTATTTCCCTTCTGTAAATCCAAACAGGATCACATAATCCATATGGATATGGAAATCGTTATATTTGTTGGGATTAAGGGGTGACACCAACACAAGTGTGTACAACAATCACATGGTTATTTAGTATAATAAATATAATAAAATAGGACAATACAAATTGTTTAATGTAATAATATATATTAAGGATACAAATAAAAATTAAAAGTAAAAATAAAAATAAAAATAGTGGGGTAAGTTAGAAACAATTAGAGGTACTCTTTAAGTAGGAAATTTTCCTTTGTTACAGATAGTGGTTGGAAATGTACTAACATATTTGTAATACATACTTGTAAGTAAAGAGGAGGAACATGTGTCCGAAAGCCCTCGTGTCAATTCAGATCATGTGTCATAATTTAACTTCGGAGTTCAAAATATTCATCCAGGGAATAAAGGAATTTTAATGTAAGTATTTTTGTACCAATGCTTTAAATTTTTTTGTATTATCAGACTCTGCTTTTATGTAAAAGGGAAGCATGTTAAACACCTTAACACCCATATGGTGTACTCCCTTCTGGTATTTTGTCACATTTACAGAGGGTTGGTGTAAGTTTTCATGCTGTCTAGTGTTAATTTGATGTATTTCAAAATTTACCTGGAATTGGTTCTTGTTTCTTATCATGAACAATAGAAGGGAAAGAATATATTGAGAAGGGAGGGGTAAGATTTCCAAGTTAAGAAACAATTTTTTGCATGAGTCCGTACTTCTGCAGCCCATCATAATTCTGATAATCTTCTTTTGTAACCTGAAAATCCTAACACTGTCTGGGGAGTTCCCCCAGAATATTAAACCATACGTCATTATAGGGTGAAAGTAGGAATAGTAAATCACTTTCAAAGTATTTGTTACAAATGGTTTAACTAACCTCAACATAACAAGCTGAGCTTAAATTATTCTTAATACTTTCAATGTGTGTTTTCCAGGAAAGATTATTGATATATAGTCCTAGAAATTTTGTTCCATTTGCTATACTTATATGTTCATCTTCATATTTAATTTCTGTACCTGAGGTGCATTTACTTGCATTATTAAATTGAATAAAATGGGTTTTGTCAAAATTCAAAAATAGCAAATTTGATTTGAACCACTTATTTAGTTGTGCAAACCTATATTAAGATTGCTCTGTTACTGGTTACTGTTGGGGCTTGTTATTAAGATACTGGTATCATCAGCAAATAAGATGGGAAGGGCTTTATGTTTAACAGCCTTAGGTAAGTCATTAGTGTATAATAGGAATAGCAAAGGGCCTAAAATTGAGCCCTTGCAGCACCCCACATTTTATTTTGGTCCATTTTGAAACTGTTTGAGTTAAAAAGTGAGTTAGTAATGAGAACTCTTTAACGTCTATTCTGAAGATAAGATTTAAGTAAATATTTAGCCTTGCCGCTTATTCCATAATAGGATAGTTTTGACAGTAAAATATGATTAACTGAGTCAAAAGCTTTCTGTAAATCACAAAAAATGCTACCTGCCAATGTTTTATAAGGATTTTAATATTTCATTTGTAAACTTAAAAATGGCATCTTCAGTTGCTGTGCCTTTTCTAAAGCCAAACTAGTTTCCGACTAGTAAGTTATTAGTATTTAAGTGTTCAGTTACTCTAATATATAATGCTTTTTCAAAAACCTTCGAGAAGGAAGTCAATAGAGATATGGGCCTGTATTTAGTTGGGTTCATTTTGTTTCCTTTCTTGTATATTGGTTTTACAATTGAAAACTTCCTGTGGTCAGGAAAGATTCCTGACAAGATGGACTTGTTACAGATGTGAGTTAGTGGTGAGCATATGTCAGTAGCACTAACTTCTAAAAGTTTGTCAGAAATTTCATCAAAACCATGTGAGTTTTTTGTTTTTAATGCTTTAATTACAGAACTAATTTCCTTAGTTGAAAATGTCTTAATAAACAAAGGTGTGGTTGGATGAGCATAATTTTGTTCTAAATAATATTGGGTTGTAAAAACCTTTGCATTATTATTTTTATAATTTACTTTATTCATATTTAAATTGTCAACTATGGACGAGAAATAGTCATTGAAGGCATCAGCTATATTGTATGGGTCTTTTAAGTGTTTACTGTCTATCATTAATTCTTGTATGTCGATGTGGGAATAATGATTATTAGTTAGCTTCTTAATGATTTCCCAAGTTGCTTTATGTTTCTTGTTTGATTTTTTTATTTTTGTGTCATAATATAATTTTTTTGCCTCCTTAAGTACTTTGAGTAATATTTTACAGTATACTTGGTAGTGTCTTTTTAATTTCTCATCATTGCTATTTCTGCTTATAAGATACAATTCTCTTGTGTCTACATGATGTTTTAATGCCCAATGTCATCCAATTATTGTCACTGTTATTATGGTTAGTTACTTTTTTTAGGGGGAAGCTGGAATAGAAGATCCTCAAGTAGGTATATAGAAAGGAATTAAACCTAGCATTTACATCTTCACTGTTAAAGATGGAATCCCACGATTCGCAGCTTAGTTTATCAATAAAATCAGAAATTGTGTACTTATTAATTTTTCTAACAGTTTTTGACCCTTGAGTTGGTACGTAGGAATAGTGTGCTAATAGTTGATAGTTGGGCGTCATGGTCACACACTCCGTTTATAATGGGAGTTATTGTGTAACCTTCAAATTGAGATACATAAATAAAAATGTTATCTATTGCAGTAGCAGAGGTATTTTGTATTCTCGTCGAGAAATTAATAATGCTGGTCAAGTTATAGGACAGTAATAAATTGTCCAGTTGGCTTTTGTTTCCACTCTCATTAAGTTAGTTAATGTTTATGTCCCCATAGATAATGAAGTGTAGCCGAGGTTTATATAGGGATCGTAGAATTGTGTTGAGCTGGAGTAAAAAAGAGCTAAATTTACCAGAAGGGCCTCTGTAGAGTGTTAATATACATATATTCTGGGTGCCAAATGAGAGCTTTAAAGCACATATTTCTATATATTGATCTTTACAATGTTGCGCAATATCGATACTGGTAAAACCTAGACTATTATGGACAAAAATAGGAACACCACCTTTTACACATTGCTGTCTGCAGTAGTGATCTCTTATCAGAATTGTTGCTGTTTGTGAATATTGATGATTATAGTAGCATGCCTATTGTTTCCTTTTAGATCTCAGAAGAGTTACAGTTGTGGAACTTTGAGATGAGTGAGAAACTTCTTGCCTTGTCGGGCTGTGTTATGCCACAGGAAATGATCATTCTGGGCTCCCAGTGCAAAATTGATGCTGGCAACACAGGCATTTGAACCAAAGAAATGAGCTGTGAGTAATTTTGCATGATTTTAATGAGTTATTCATATGCAGTTAAAATTTTTATGTGCCTCTTACAAAAGAACTTTCAAAGCCACCTGTTAGCACTTCTGTGCCTGTTTGTCTGTCTGTCGTCTGTCTACATGTAGATTCAATTTTGTGATGTATCCTTGATTGTGGTCTAATTCAGATCATTTTAAGATTCTGATTATGTATGAGGCCAGTTTTGTGTGTGTGTGAGTGTATTTTAAGACATGATGAACTGTGCTATATGCTACATATATGTGTATTGTTGTGTTTATGATTCATTGACATTAAATCAGTCGGAGTAGAACTTCCACATATTTCATTTTCCATCCTTTGTCAGAGTTTTATGAAACTGAATGTTCAGCATTTACATTCGGGTATGTGTGAGTGTTATTCACTATTCTTCACATTCAAAGCATATTTCCTAAGTACTTCATTGCACTGATATACCTTTGGAGTCCTTTTACAGATCTTCTTTACGTCTATGGCACAACAAATTGTAGGTTTTATATAATTTATACATCACATAATCTTTATACTCTTAGTCTTCTTATTGGTTTTAAGTGAAGAACTTAGCTTTGACTCTCTGCTTACTTTCCTACCACATTGCAGCCAGTTTAATGTTTGTAATTATACTTTCATATCCGAGTGCTGCAGATTGCTCATTTTAGTGATGCATTCCTAAATCTGAAGAATAATATAATCAAGAAATGTGACGAGTTTTTTGGTGAATATATGATGGCAAAAGAGACCATAAACATGGATTTTAAGCATTCCTTTAATGAGAGTGCTCTGAGTCTTACAGTTGAGGATTTAGTCCATAGGTTTAGGAAGAGCATGGTGAGGTATGTTGTAGCCATAATTTTTCTGTCTTACTGTGGTTAACAAGGAAGCTTTTGCTGAAAGTCAGACTTGGATTTGTATTATCTGTGTATCAGAAAACTGTTTATAACCGACATGCAATCATGTTATAGTTCATCCAATGCTAATATCACAAGAAATGGATTCTTGGGTAGTGATTGTGCCAAGACAGCTAAGACATGGTGTCACACAACTTGTGTCATTGTTGCGCAGAGTTGCATACGGTATGGAGTTGTGTCTGGCAGCTCCAGCTTACCAGGAACTGCCTGACAACCATATATCAAGTTATGTGGAAGGCATTGCAAAGGCATTGCTGACATGCAACCCCAGACTTATTCTAGCTGTTCTTCCAAACAGCGAGATCTGTACAGGTGTGTTTAGAAAGACTGATTGATTTAAACTAACTGAGACAGTGAGTTTTGGGAAATAAATATGAGTTGTGTAGTGACAGTGCCATCAAGAAGATGTGTTGTATGGAGTACCCAGTTCCCACACAGCTGATTCTTCACAAAAGTCTAATCATTGAAAACGTCAGGTCTATTGCAACAAAAGTTGGTATTCAAATCAACTGCAAGGTTGGAGGAGCACCCTGGACAATTGACATTCCAGTACAGATGAGTTTATACTTCAGAAAGATAACATAGTCACATCTGTCTTCATGTGATTATATTAACCATACTTCTGTACCTCGTGTTGTATGGTGGTTGTCATTGCTGTGGTCTATGATTGTTGTGGGCTGTGTTTACTGGGCATTGGTAGGAATCAGTATTCAAGATACAAATACCTGCATGGACAAATGCTAGTGAAGGTACAGCTGATGGCTAATGTATGGACCCACTGCATGTATGAGACATTTTCAGTGTTTGAGCATACTATACTTCAAAATAACAAATTTTAACTTTGGCAGTGGTGAGGCATGAGGAAGACATAAAAAGATCTGCACTGAATTTATCCAGTCTCAGATGTAATTACAGTCTGTCTTACCTTCTGCAAATACATACGTTCTGGAATTGATGTGTGTGTGTGTGTGTGTGTGGGGGGGGAGTGCAAGGTCTGTCATTTTTAAATGCATGTATTCATATTTTCTTATCATGTTATCAAATTGGCATTATATTATGGAACATGTGGAAGTAGTCAAGATGTTATAAAATATTTTCCAAGTGAACTCTTTAAGAAAAACTTGTTATACTTTCTAGCCAAAAATATGGTACTGTATTTTATACCTACCCATTGATCTCTTTAAACTACATTCCTGCATCAACCATCTATGTGCCATGGATTTGATCCGGGTGGTTTTAATTGTCATCATCATCGTTATTGTCATCATATCATCATTTTTATCATCATTATCAGCAGCAGCACCACTACCACTACCCCCACCACCACCACCACCATCATCATCATCATCATGATCCTAAACATAATCAAGGCTTAGAGGTCTTGTCCAATGGCTTTACAAGCTGAAAGCATGTGGTTAAGTTGTGCATTAATGATTTTACATGGTTATGATACAAAAATTAAGTTCAATTTGAGAATAAGTGATGCCTGTGTGGATGCTTAGAGCAGGCATATTTTCACTTATGTTCATTTCTAATTTAGTGACTCCACTTGTTCATTATATGTATTACAGTGCAGTGCCTACTGTATGTCCCATAGGGTTTGATAGTGGTGGGGTTTGATATATACCATGATCCTTTACGATGGTTAAGATCAGTTGCAGGATTAGTGGCCTCTTTGGACAAACACATGAGTTGGTATTTCTTGGCAGTAGGCCATCACAGCACAGGCAAGGAACTTAGCAACAGTATATCCCTTAACACATGCAGTGAGTACAGAACTCCAAGAAGGAATTTATGAACATGACTGCTTGCATGCCCTTAGTTTTGTATGTGAAGTGGCTGTTCCATTTGATGTATACAAGTTTAGACACAATACCTTTGCTGTGAAGAATGTGTATTGAATGACATGATGCTGGTAAGGGTGAGAAGTATTAATATGACTGCAATTTGTACCCAATCTCCTGTTTAAGTGACATTGCTATTAAGTACCAAGAATGCATGGAATTTTAGAGTACCATGCTGTCTGCACACTTTGTATATGGTGCATTGGCATGGGAATAACTTAACCTAGAATTTTCCCTTACTACTGCTAACTATATTAAAGTAGCATGGCATCACTTGTAGTTACAAAATTTTGATTATTAGAATTGCTGTATTTCATAGCCATATAAAAGTATTAGTTTATCTTAAGTATTGTTCCAGTATATATGTTGTGGTTGCTGCAGGAATCACTGTTGCTACAGTTGCCTATTTAATGAGGAGAATAAGCTTATGGTGTTATCATGTCTGTATGTCCATCACTTCTGTATGTTTTCTAATAATTTTTGAACCATTGTAATCCATTAGCAGGAATGTTGAAGTACATATTTTGCTAAATGAGCCTACCCTGCTTTTCTACTCTTTGCTTTCTTGCAGCTGATGATACCAACTTGAAAGCTGTGCAAATGCCTGAGGTGTAAGTGATGTTAATGCTGTTGCCATTGTAGAAATGTAATATCTGGAATATGCAAGTTTTGTGAAGTATTTTTTTTATGGAATGTAAACAACAGACATGATAGCCATACAAAAAATCTGTATCTAGCTTGTGGTTTGGTAGTGATAATTGGTGAACATTTGCTACTAGCCATGTTATATTTTGCATGAAGACGACAATGTATGTACTTGACAAACTATGAATGAAATTATTTTATATATGGTGAGAGGTATGGTAGTGGTAACAGCATGAAATTTCAATATTACATCTGGCATATTTGTTGCAGTCTGTCGTAGTGGAAATTGTTCACAGAACTGGATCACTGAATAGTACAGTTACTAATTAGTAGTAGCTGATAACCTGATCATGTAAACTGGACCATTCCAAAGGAAGTATACATTGTAAGTTCTTCCTGGAACTGTTTGTTATTCTTTGACGGTACACAAAATTTTTCAAATAATATATTTTTATATGGTATCCAAGAAAGAGCATATATAGTCATGTTTTAATATTCTTGTCTACTTCTTTTTTAAAATCTACTCTGACACACTGGCATTGTTTGCAGCAATAGTATTATTGCCCTCTGAAAAATTGACTGAAAGCAGTTCACATTTCCAACACCAGGTTTTCTTCTAGGATCATCATCGACTATTGAAAGAATGGAGAAACCAGTTTTGACAATGTACTGCTTATTGCTCACAGTTATCACTGTGTTTTTATATTTTTTTATTTCATGCCACAGTGACTGTTACTTGCAGTTTTTCTCAGGTGGTTTCTTTGCAGAGTCTTACAAATTTAGCCAATTCTGCTTTCTTGCACTTTCCTTTGTATTTCTGTTCATCTTTCATTTGATATTACTTATCCTTGGCAGTTTAAAGTGCATTGTTCAGTAGCGTAAAATAATCACTATGTAACTTTTGTAAGTACTAGAACAAAAACCAAAGCCTTTTATTGCATTAGAATCAACACATAAATGTTTCAGCCTGTGCAAGATCACCATTAGTGTTGCTGCCAGTGCATTTATTAGTTTCATATCAGTGTCAGTATGAATATGTCTGTCGTGTACATTAAAACTATTGAAAAATAATCTGATTCAAAATTAGCATTGGCACTTTTAGTGTCACCAGCCACATGTTGTTAAGCTGCTCTCATCTGTATCTGTACTTGTTTAATAGTCAAAGTTCCAGTGCAATGGTATAACCAGCTAAAGAAGGCCTAGTTCAAGTGGAGTGCTGATGCAAACAATATGGAAGTGTATTACTGCATGTGTGTCAAAGGTTTGATGTAGCATGGAACTAGAACTTCTAAACTCAGCAGTGTTTACCAGTTAAGTCTGTGATTTGAAGGACTGTAGTTCTAAAATGAGTTGCTACAGAAATCTGTCACTTAATTTTAAGCTCATGGTTCCGTGCATCATAATTCAATGTTAATGAAATCCAACTAGATGCAACAGTATGCAGATATTTATTTACTGCAAAGTCACTCTACGTTTCAGGTGTCACAGCACCGATCATCAGGAGTACTAAAAACTGTAACCGCAGCCTCCGGTACAGGTCATAATATCAGTACAGCTACTTCCCTCCAACATGATCAGGCCACGTTGGAGGGAAGTAGCTGTACCGATATTATGACCTCTACCGGAGGCTGCGGTTACAGTTTTAGTACTCCTGATGATGGTTGCTGTGACACCCGAAACATGTAGAGTGACTTTGCAGTAAATAAATATCTGCATACTGTTGCATCTAGTTGGATTTTTATTAACATCTGTCACTTAATGTTCCAAGCTAATTTTACCTGTCATCAAATTACTACAACAAAGACAGGGATACATTATTAGCTACTGTGTTTTTCATCTTGAAGTGTAAGGGCTTAAAATTGTGAATGGGTTATCTAAGCAAGCTGGTAGATCCAACTCAGATAATGGACTGTGATAGACCAATAACAGCAGTGTGTGGAAATGCAGTGGGGGGGTTACAGGGGAGTTAGGCTTCCCATTGATGGAGGCACATGCTAGCAGCAGTCCATGGCAGTAATATAATATAGACATCACTCCATAGAATTTAACTATTAAATCATATTATATAGTTGTATGTAGCCTACTGTGTGTGTGTTTTTACATATTAAGGTACTATGTGTGCACAGACCCTTCACTCTTATCCTCATTATTTACACCCAGAGACAGTTTTGAGGTCAGAAGAGGGCTGGTGTCTTTTGAACAGTGCTTTTATGTTCAATGTATGTTTTATTTGGTGGCAGCAGTAAGCTAGCTAAGAGTTAGTTTTGCAAGCTAATAATTGGCTGCATGACCCCATGTCATTGATAGGGGGTTGAAAGTGCAGTGGACACAGTATCTGTGTTCAGAGGCATATGGGCAGCCCTGTAACATACCTAGTATTGCCTGTGGTTGAGATAAGACTGTACAGTGTTACAGCAGTGATATCAGCTAATAGAAGCATTGATAGCAAGAATGATGTGACCATGAAAGTGGAAACGTCTGTTACAAAAAATGTTGTGTTAACAGATGTGCAATAAAAGTTGGTTGGTTCTAGAAACAGTGTTTATTAAGACTCAGTTCTTCTAGAATGCGTCTCTGTAACACTGGGTCAGTGAAATTACCGAAGATCTTCTTTCTTTTATCTTCATAGTTGCACCATGAATGTTGATAGTATTAAGTCCTTTATTTGTCCAACTAATGCACACAAATTATTATACAATTGTTAAACAGTTAAAATCATTTAAGATTATAATAGTTGCTCCAACATGTTTCAGTTTACATAAACCATCATCAGGGACCTCTCAGCTTGTGCTTCGCTAAAGTTACAATGTTGACTTCGGTTACATATCGTTATTTGAAGTTATCGGTATTGTGGCTGCATATGCGGCCACATTACCGGTAACTTAAAATTACGATATGTGTGTTGCATGTTATTATGTCAGTGGTCTCAACTCGACATTTCTTACTTTCCAGATGGTTCCATTGTACAAATATTTTCTGCAGATTTTCTTACTAGTTTCATGGACTCCTTTTTAAAGAATTTCAAAGTAATTTTTTGCATATACTTTAGACCTTGCTTCTCTGCTGCTTGAATTTCTCTATAATTTCCATTCTCATTTCTCATATTTTGATGCACTGGTGTTTGTGACACAGGTACTGCATGTCGGATGCTTACAAACAGTGTCCACTTCTGCTTCTTGTTTTATGTAACATTGTCAATATGTAATGTTGAAAGTATGATAAGTGGTGATTGATTAATTGGAAAGGTTTTTGAAGGAGGTTCTCATGTAACTGTGTCAGTATTAGTCTGAAGAGATTGAGAAGAACCACAAAAAACGTTGGTCAGAGTAACAAGTGTTCCAGTTGAGATGTAAATCACATGTTTCCCATATGCAAGTCCAGAAATTTACCACTATGCCAACCTTCTTGGTCCTCTTCTGCTGTTGAAGTGATGTGGACTCTCAGGAAGAGCCTGAAGTGAATGTCCATTAACACATTGCCGTTGGGCTGGTCTTTAATTAAATACCCCCTGGTGACCGGACATTTTAAATGCTTTTAATGTTCATTCCCATAATATTTTGCAGGCTTATCATTCTAAAGTAAGGTTCAAGAGTGGTCTGTCTGCTTGTAACTTGAGGTGCAAACATCCTGCATGTAGCTGACGATGACCTTGAAGTGATCAGTGTGTCAGACCAGCTCAAAAACGTGCGTGTTGGACGTTGTGTAAGAAAACGCAGAAATGCGGGGCCCATTAACAACGCATGGGTGAGCAATCACGCATATCTGCGTGAGCCGACGGCAATGTGTCAACGTTACTGTGACATACATAATGTTCCAGCACTTTGTTCTTGAAACTACTTCCACTTTTGATGGAATGTATACAAGTTGTGTGTGTGTGTGTGTGTGTGTGTGTGTGTGTATGTATGTGTGTGTGTATGTGTATTTTTTTTTGTATATACATTTATTTACCAGCATGCTCCATTACTGTTGAGTAATACTACATGCATTGTTCTCAATTTTACATACTATGATCTATCTTGTCTATAAACATTTTAGAACATCTACTGACTACTTTTGCTCTGTTCTTCATTCCAGCTTATATTGTCTATGTATTCTTTGAATTTTTTATGGTACTTTACTCCTATTTTATTACAGCTCATTGGCCAATTTTCTGTCCTTGTCACTACTGCTTTTAGTTTTTCCCTTTCCTTCTCTAGGAGAGGGCAGTCAAATATAATGTGTTGCACCGTTTGCAGACCTTTTCTGCAAGGACACGTTGGGTCGTCTATTATTTTGTACTTGTGTAAGTAAGCTTTATGTTACCATGTCTTGTTACTATGGCTGTAAAGTTTGGTGTTGCGTTTAGTCTCAATTTTAGCCTATCCTCTATTTTGGGAAAGAATGCTTTTGTTATTGCACCTTTTGTTGTTTCTGTCCATTCTCTTTGCCACCACTTAACACTTTGTTCTTTTGTTCACTCATCACTACACTCTTTGGTATTTTTATGTAACACTCCTCGATGTTCTTGTTTCTTGCTGCTTCTTTCACCTGTTGATCCGCCATTTCGTTTCCTTGATGTCCTGCATGTGTCTTTATCCATCTGAATTCCAACCTCCACTTGTGTTGTTCCATTTCTTGGACTTTAGTTCTAATTTGCTTTATGAGGTTTGTATGTTTTTTCTTGTTTTGTAGTAGTTGAAGTGTAATTTTTGCTATCTGTGTGTACCAGTACTATTTTTTCATCTGATTCCATATTTTGTATATATTCTAGTGCTTTTAGGATGGCCATTTGTTCCGCTTGATTGTTAGTGCATAGCTCATTTAGTCTGTATTGCATTGTTTTTATGATGTGATTATTGAGGAAAATTACTACTCCAGCTCCTACTCCTAAGTCACTCTTGCTACCATCTGTATAAGCTTGAATAGGATGTAAGCTTTCTTCTTCCCCTTCTATTGTTTTGATGTGTGACACCAGATGAGTCCAATTTTCCAGTTCCATGTCTCTGTCAATCTCTGTTCCTATGCCTTGTGTAATCTCATACATTCTTCCTATTTCGTCTATTTTTATGTAGATTGACGTTATGCCATTTATTACGCACAATGCTTCATTCGACACTGTGCAGTAGGCTCTGACAATTCTGAGGTTTATATGTGTTTGTATCCTGTTTATTTTAGCTTTATAGCAGGACCTATTTAGCATATTTTTCCAGACTGGGGCTCCATATAACATCAGGGGCAAGATTCCTTCTGTGTATGTGTATGTGTGTGTGTGTGTGGGTGTTGTTGTTGTGTGTTGTGTGGTGTGTTGTTGTGTTGTGTTGTGTGTTGTTTTGTGTGTGTGTGTGTGTGTGTTGTGTTGTGTGTTTGTTGTGTTGTGTGTGTGTGTGTTGTGTTGTGTTGTGTTGTGTATTGTGTTTGTATTTGTTGTGTGGTGTGTTGTATGGTATTGTGTGTGTGTGTGTGTGTGTGTCTATGTGCGCGTGTTGTGTGTGTGTTTTTTGGTAAAGAACATTTCACTCTTGCATTATAATTGTATGAGTGAATTGATTTAAACATGAATTTTTTAAACAAGTGGCTCTTTTAAAATGGGACAAAATTTCATATCAGAGTAAGCTGAACTCCTACAACACCACTGTTTCCAGTACTGAAAAATCCCCATGTAGTGTATGAACTTGCAATGGCAACTCCCAGGCAGGAGCTCTGCCTCTGGGTCATTAGAAGTCTGTGCATTCCTGAATGACACATTTAACAACTGGCATGTTGCTTGGCCCCCATATTCATTGGACTTAATGCCACATGATTTCTATGCCAGGTTGGTGAAAACGTTGTTTATTCAACATCCCATTAACATTCAGACTTTAAGGCCAAGACTGGCATGGCGTTCTAGCAAATTACCCCAGAGCTGCTTGATGAAACGTGAGGCAAATGGCATTCCAATGTGAACTCCTGAGTGTGCTATGGGACTGATTTTGCAGAATAAAGCTCCTGTTTATGCTGCCTCTGTATGCCAAATATTAAGCAATAAATTTAAGAGTTTATATTTCATCAACATTTTGCAGTGCATTTTGAACTTATACCTACTGAATTATTTATTACAATACAACCAACAAAGTGCACAATGTACTGTAAAATACAATAAAACAGTATTAATATTTGTCCCTACATGTTTTGGCCATACCTGACAATGGTTAGGAGAGCAATCCTTACATCTTAAGCATTCTGTACCATCCAGGATGTATTGATTTTTCCCTGGGGATGACCAGGATTGGCAAAAACATGCTGGAACCCATACTGACAGAGTTATATTGTATTTTGTATGTTGTTTGTCTTATGTTGGTTTTATTGGGATAAATATTTCACATCATTTTACTTTTATCCATATCCAAACAGCTTAGTCTGTATAATGCTTTTATTTATATACAAATCAAACTTTTGTGTTACAAGATACCTTCTCTGTTTGAGTCTGAATTTATTTGTTTGTTTTGTTTGTTTGATACTGTTAATGAAGAAATACTTTCACCATCTCAACAGCTGTAAGTATGAACTTGTAGCTTTGTAACAATGGAGTTAGTATCTTAAATTTGGGCAGCACATGTTTCTGTATATTGATCCATTATTGAGGTTAATTGGCTAGTGAAAGTTCTTGGTTAGACTGTTTGTTCTTGTACTTACATGCAGATGACAATCCTCTGTGCATTTATAGGCATTTGTGTCATTATTTCTGTGGTACTGCAGGGAACAGTGCGAGTGCCTGCTCCTTGTCAGTATGCCCACAGGTTGGCATATCTAGTGGGTCAGGCCATTCATAAGGATCCAAGCACAAAATTGGATAAGCTGCTTTACTTACTATAGTGTGCAGGACAAGGGTCTTCATTCAATGCCAGTGCCTGTGATTGATGTTTGTGAAGGCTTGCTGTAACTAATCATATTTAAACTGAAATTATATGTGTAAGTAGGGAATTTTAACTACAAAGTGCATCGTGCCACCACTCTGTTTCTTCTTTCAATTGCATTCAGTTAATTAGTTGTTAGTTAATCACATAAAGTAGTTTGGAGCCTCTGATCACTGAGTCCTCCCACCTCCCTTTTCTTTGGCCCACATTTCTGTGTAAATGTCCAGTAGATTTCTTAAGGTGTTGATTTGTATTTATGTATCAGCTGTAGGATCCGGCACTTCTAACTTGTTGTAACAGTGAGTTTTTTCAGTTTTCCATAAATATTTTGTTGTAACCAATTCTGTAGATTTTTTCAGTAATATTTTTTACTGTTAATAATATTCATATCTGTTTCATTCAGAACGTTTCTTTTTGTAAGTTACCTCTGTTTCTGGGAAGGAAATTCACAGGCTTCCATCTTTAAATTCATGTTGGTGAATTCTTAAAAATTCTTTATTAATACCAAAAGAGGAAGTTCAAAACTGTCACAGGGTCAATATCTGCTCTCCCAGAGCAGGTAGATGCTCTTTTTAGGGAAAATATTCAAAAATTAATTGTTAAACCCTTCCATGATGAAACTTATTTTTTGAAAAACTATTACAACTTTTCTTCTACCAGGTATTGGGAGGGGTCCTTATAATACATTTTAAGAGTTGCAGGTTGTGACATCCAGCCTTGTCAGGTTGTTGTAGGATGTAAGTTGGCTATCAAGATAATCAAGTCATAGGGACAACAGCGGCTCTTACAGTGTAAAGGGAACAGTTCAGTGTATCATCATTCATTAGTATTCAGCCCTAGAGGCCAGTCCGGCAGGAACTGGAGCCTGGTTATGGAACCGATGTGGCTCTTGGCACACTGCATCCTAGGCAAATTCTTGGGGATAGTTTGCCATTGCTTTTCCCCGCCTTTTAGATGTTCCCACTTTCGCCATGATCCTGGTAGCAAAAGGTGGAACTGCTGGCGAGAAAGATGTCTGGTAAATTTAGGGATCTTTTACAAGCCCCAAATCTACGACATGGGACCGACGGCTTTACTTCCCCTCTGAAGGAAGGCGTGCCGAGGATTTTTTTTGCCCTAAAAATCCGACGGCTTCGGCCAGGTTTGAACCCGCGAACTTGGGTACCAAAGGCCAGCACACTACCTCTAGACCACCGAAGCCGATAGTTCAGTGTGTATGTAATAAAAAATGAAGTCCCTTGCAAGTGGTATATGCATCTTGGAAGGCTACAAATTTATTTATACAAATGGGAGCGGCAACTAATAGCAAGACAATTCAGTGGAGAAACTAACAGCCTGTTTGGTATTGTCTTGGTATTGACTTATCACAGTGAAGGTAATGTTCCCAGACACTATGCTTTTAGTAAGATTTCCAGGGCAGCCAAAGAGGTTGTGCCTATAAAAGATGAATAAGTAGGTGGGAAACATTTGCAATTTAATATCTGTCAGTTAATAAACCCTAAAATAAATCTGAAACATGACATTGAAGTGGAAGTTTAATTTTTACTAAGTAATTAATTACTCAAGAACATGAAACACTAAATGCATAGATCCTTGATATTTTATAAGGTGTAATACTATGGTCCAAAGTACCTATTATGAGTAAAGGAGTCTGTTGAAGATGACAATCCAGGATCTTGTTGCCAGACTACAGGCTCGGTAAGATAAATATTTATATAGTTGTATGTTTAAAGATGTATCTGAAGGCACATACCAAACATTAAGTAAAATGTTGTTTGAAATATATGTACTATTTATAAAATGCTTTGTTTGTGGCATTTTTAGTAGTATAACTAAATTAGTTGGTTTTGTAATATAAAACCTATATAGCTTATTCAACTGTGTAACATAAGTTAGGCCCTTGATAATGGTCCTAGGATCAAAATATATTAGACCATAATATATATAATAGCTCCATGAATGTTATGATTGAGTGGCTATTCTGTAAGTAAATTGCATGATATTTTACAGCGCACGTATATAATGCACTGTTTGCAACTTCTTCTTGTGTGAGACTGGCCTAAAGGTACACACCTAAAGGGAAGTAAGAACAAGGCAGCACATTTGCTGAAACTTCTAGAATATATTATAATTACATCATCTATATTACTGTACAACATACACAGAGTACAATGCTCACCTAGTCTGTATGCTTGTACACAGTCAACAACACTGTATTACAGCACAGAAAGAGAATGTTTAAAACAGCGTGTATATTTTTTTAAAATACAGAGACAATAATCTTAGACACTAACATTGCTGATATGTCTGTTGTACATCACATTCTCGAACGGTTGATATGTTTGATTTTTCAGATATCCTTTCCCCTCCCCCCCCCCCTTGTATTAAAACAATGCATTGTCAGTGATATGTTTAGCTTCAGATATCTAAGTTCCATTTTGTGGTTGAGAGAGGCTGCTGCAATGATGTTGGGTGTTGCTACCTCCCTCTCATCCACCTGTTGCCTCACTCTGACAGAATTAGAGTAGAAGAAAGTTCCTCTCTTCAATACACAGGCAAACACTGAATCACAACACGCACAATCTACATTTAGGAACATCAAGTATTGTTACAGGGTTCGAAATGCTTTGCCTCAGCCAGTAACAGTTTTTTTTTAAGTGGTGATATTTGATTCCTACGTAAGATTGTATAGTATTTAGCCTGAACTCCTAGTAGTTTATGCTTATATGTGGTACACAAGCTAGAGGTATGTCAGGTTTAGGTAGTGCTGGGTGAAGGCCAGATGGACAGAGCTTGTGTCTTACATAAAATATGAATGTTTTGAAAACTGAGTTTGCTGTCTGTAAGAGAATTGAATTTACTGGAGTACTTGTGATTTCATTGCTGGGTACCATTACTTTAAAAATTGTTTGTCAATACTGCAAGAAATGGTTACTTATTCAGTTGTACTTGTTTAAATGTAATTGTTTTATTTTACTGCACATATTAAATTGCTTAAGAATTGTGGATGTTTTAGCTGAACTGTTTGGAAAATTTACGTTGTATTACAAAAGCTTACAACTTTGGCATGGGATTTTCATGGCGACGTATTTAGTGGCCAAGCCAAGTCATAGCTAGCAAGCTATAATATATTCATACTTGCACTGTTAGACTGGGTGCACCCAACAGACTGGTATGTTCTGGAACATGCTTGTTGCCTTTGATGTGCCTTCTAGTGCTGACTCTAACAGATCTGCACTGCTAGAGCAAACAGAAGGAATGAGACAGAACTTGAAGCTTGCAATGAACGTAAAATTTCAAAGAGAATATTCTTTTTTGTTAGATGAAACGATAAATTTCTTAGTATCCTTTAGACTGATATACAACAAAAACTGTTTTTTCTGTGCCATATTTAAGTAAGTGTACTTCTGCCAGCATTTTATTAAGCAAATTTTGCATTACACTGTCCAAACAAAAGTTGACATTCTGTATTACATTGTTATCAGTAACCGTGCATCATTGACACTGTTCTTTGCATCAGTGAAGCATGTTCAGAGCAATACTGTGGCACTTGTCTCCAGTATGTGAGTTGTAGTGTTTGCTGTGGGATCTGTCTCCAATATGTGAGAAGTAACACTTACTGTGGCACACATATCCAGTATGTGAGAGGTAACACTTAACTTGTGCCACCCATCTCCCTTATGTGAGGGGTGACTCTTGCTTTGGCACCAGTCTGTAACACGTGAGAGGTATCGCTTACTGTGGCACCTTTCTCCAACACGTGAGAGGTAACACTTACTGTAGTACCCATCTCCAGTATATGAGAGGTAGCACTTACTGTGGCACCCATCTCCAGTGTATGAGAGGTAGTGCTTACTGTGGTACCCATAACCAATATGTGAGAGGTAGCACTTACTGTGGCACCCATCCCCAGTATGCAAGAGTTAGCACTTGCTGTGGCACCCATCTCCAACATGTGAGAGGTAGTAGTTATAGTGTAACATCTGTTCCCAGTATGTGAGAGGTGGCATTGAGTGTGGCACCTGTCTCAGTATGTGAGAGGAAGTGCTTGTGTACCATCTTATTGCATACTTAAAGGCCGTTGTTTCTGTCCAGTGAAAATGACTGATGTTGAGATATTAACAAAACTGTTGTGTTACCTACCAGAAGTCTCTTATGAAGAAATTATTTTCACAAACTGATACCACTTGTGATTTATGTGACAGGTTAGACAAGAATACGAGATGTAGACTTGTGAGATTTGTTAAAATACAACGTGTCTTAATACCTGCCTGCCTGGCTTAACAGGAGATTGTGGTAGGCTTACTTGCGGCGACGGAGGTGGGTGAAGGCGTTTATGGATGTGGCCTTGCCTGTCAGGCGCTTCTCACCTGCTGTGTGTTCTATGTTAGTGTCCTTTACCTGATCAGTGGCCACTGGGCCAATGCAGATCAGTGGGTCCTTAAAGTAGGAACACACCTGCAAGAAGAGGTGCTCATTACAAGTGTCAGCTAAATGATAATTGTATTAGATCTGCACCAATTCTTAGTGTGATCAAGGAAAGCTCACCTTTCGAGGTGCCTGTCTGTGGCGCCGCTGCAACTGACAGCAGAGTCCCTTCCTAATATCACACTCACTGCTCATGGTACAATCTTCACCTGTAACAAAGAGACATACCTACATTTCATTACCATTTTTATTTCTCATATTTAACCCTGTTATGCCACGGAAGAATTATTATTCTGAGGCAGTCTGTAGATGATGTCACACTCAGATTTCCATGAAATCGCAGCAGTCTTGACATCGTGGGTTTGAACATATAGGAAATCTATTTGAGAAGCAAACCTATAAACTTGGCAACCAGATCAGGCACAGTATGATTCCTATGCTGGCACTGTTGTTGCTGCACGTTGAGTTGTAATGAGTAATTGAATGCGTATGTACAGCCTACTTGCATATTCTGGATTTAACAGACATAAATTTTGTTTTTGGCTTGTGGTAGGTATAATGGAACATAGAAGCTGTTTTAGTGATTTGTAACTTTTTTAACTCCTTTATATGCAAGGGAGTGTAATACAGAGGTTTCTCTACTGTGGAAACCTATGTCAGGGAGGAATCCTATAAAATGTGTCATGATAAATTTATAAATCGGTTTCCCAGCATTTTAGTTTCGTCTAAATCAACAGTATGTTAACGAAGGAACAAATTTTGAACAACAGGTTCCTTGTTAAAGCAGAAGCTATAGATATCACTGTAAGTTCTTCCAGAAGAAAATTAGACGTTTGTGCTTTGAGTTCAGAAACGTGTCCTTTGCAGTATTTAAGGCACTTATCCCAGGAAATCAGTGTAGAGGCAGCCACATAAATGCTTTACTTGAAGCCATGCAATTTTACAGTTGTGCAAAACCTCCAGTCTCTGTTGTGACTGTATGGTTTTGTGACTCATGTGAGACAGTATGTAGCAGTGAAGTCGATCCATTTCTCGCTTATTTTAAAGATGAGATTATTTAAACATGTCAGTACTCAAAATGACAGATAGCCTGCTGGTTGACAGTTAATCCATGCTTGGAGAATAAATGTCAAGAAATTGTCTGGCATGCAGCATTAGCAATTTCAGGACAAGAACTTTAAAATGTTTTTAATTCTTTTTTCACCAGATGAAGAAGAACAGTGACAAGCAAAACACAGTGTGCCTTATGTAGGTATGACTGATCTGTGTAGTGGATGGCCATAAAGGATGCCAAGCCAACAGGGGAAGTAATGGGAAGGACTTCAATGAAAATGGATGAAACTGCCATACATGGGCCCTTAAAAGGGGTGTCATTGAATACTGTATGATTGTAGAGCAGAGCTAAAGGTGGGTTGCCTGGGCTTTGTTACTGCCTTATGTTACCTACCAGGGGAACTATGGGATTAGGGATGACTAAGTTGGGAATTCTTGACCCTGAAGTTGAAAGCACTACGGTCCTTTGAAAATTCAAGAACTACTTGCCCAAACACACAGCATCACATTCTAGATAACTTGCATCTTCAACAGCACCACTTTGAGAACCTCATATCTTGCATGATCTGCTTTGCATCAGTTGCAGAGTGACTGAAAAGGTACTGCTCTCAGGTACTGTTCATTTAAACATACATAATTCAAGAACAAAGATACTAATCTCCAGTAGTGTTTGTTGATATCAAAGTAATGCCTAGTCAAGTTCAGCATCATAAATCTTTCCACATGCATAATTTCCGTCTGTATCTCGGTGTAAGATTAGTAAGAAGAAGTAACAGAAAATTGGAGACATATGTTGAAGGTGCATATACTCACTGTACTGTTTCTTATTGGATGTGGGTGGCTGGCAAGTGCGTCCCTCCCCAGCAGCCTCAGTGCAGAGCAGCCCTGTCTCACAGTCATTGTCTCTTCGGCACAGCTCACCTTGCTTCAGTCCATAGGGAAATAGGCAGGATCCAACTACTGTAACAACAAAATTCAATAAGCCATGAGTCTAGGAGCAGTTGCCATACAACATTCTGCTTTCAGATTGTAGTGACAAGGATTGCTGTTGGGCATCTTCTTTTTCAGAGGTTGTAATACACACTGCATCTAGACAGACTCTAGAGCACATGCCACCTTCTCTATAAATGGGTACTCAGTCATTTCAGTCAAGTGCTAGAATCAAGAATTCATTCCCACGCATGTCTTCATTGTGAGGGGTGATTGCACTTTACAATAAATTTTCTTCACAGTTTCTGATTTGGATAGACGATTGTAACCCTCGCTGACAAGATGTTTGGCCTTCAATTAATTTCTCCTGCTGTGCATAGCTTTGTTTTGAAGTCTGTTCCGCCATTTATCTGATTGTTTGTTTCTTGCTATCAGTGGGGTTCTGTCAGGTATCATGGAAATGTATAAGTAAAAGAATTGTATTTTCTATAAAGGACTCCAGAGGGACTGAAGTAATTTTGAAGCCTTAGAATCTTGTAGCTGTTGAGCCAGACACCCATTACTAAATAATATTTTGAACCAACTGAAAATGAACTAATGTTCTACTAAGTTATACCATCATTATATCAGATGGCTGGATGGATGTACTTTTTAGATGGATAGAGAATCAGCACAAACCAAAAAATTGTGAAATTAAGTGTATGGCGGGGAGGTGGGGAGGGGGGGGGGGAGAGAACTGACCATCTGAGTTCATGTCAAGATAATATTGCAACAGAAGTGATTTATTTCTTCACCAATGAACATGTCAGTGACTCACATTTATACATAATTCAGGTTATATATGATCAGCCATATTAAAACTGTGTCATCTTTAGATGGTATGCAATCAGCAGGGCTAGAACAAAGTTGAACCAATTGCTGAACGAAGTTTTTTTTACATTTATTATGTGAAAGTTTCTTTTACCACATAAACGTGGGCCACATTGGTGAAAACTAATACTGCATTTGCATCAGTGTCTGAACATGTCTCATTAAACGTTATCCCAAGTGGCTTTTCTGTTTCAGCACAGATGAAGTAATTGTTGCCTGTGTTCTAAATTAGTTCTGTTCCTAGAAAACATACTTTAACCCTTGTCACATCTAGCTCGCCAGTGTCACAGTAATAATCATTGAATATGTGTGGGAGAAATTCTACTCCCTAACCTCAGAAGACTGTGTGTATCATTGTTGTAACCATTACATCTTTAGTGGACAAAATGCCAGTATTATATTGATAAAATCCATAAGTTCTAATGGGTTTGATATGTAGCATATATTAGAAGCATACAATTCTCAGTCTTTGTATGCTGAAACCTTGTGTGCAACTCATGAGTAATCTTTAAATGGATTGTAGGGTGTTTAGTATGTACTCATTTCATTGCATAGTGACTGTCTTAGAGTGTAGTTGTCTGTGATAATAATAGTAGATGAATTATTTTAGTTTTTGTGTACTCACTGCCATCCACATCAACACACACAGAACCTGGGCAACAGTGCTCATTGGCTGTGCACTTCTTCCCATAGCATGGCTCATCGTCCTCTTGCAGTTCCTGGAACACCTCTGCTGGATTCATATGCTACAACAAAATAATACCCAATATTACTTCTTATACATATCTGTCACACAGGCTGTCATTTAACGTTGGACTAAACAATTTTTTCCCCCTCTTGTAACATCGACAATCTTTAGTGACCAAAGATTCAATGAATGTTCCCACACCTCGGACTAATGGTGTTTTTGCTGGCAGCTGGTGGGATCTTGAAGAACCAGGCTTCCAGGTATTGGGTTATCATATACCTAAGCATTTTTGGTTGTGTTCATCCCATATAAGTAGTAAACCAATTTTTTTTTTGTATCGGCAACATTTTTTAATTTCAGGGCAGAAAAAAATATCTTGTCTGCAGCTTTCGGTTCACAGAGTGTTTGGACCTTGAATCTCAGCTTATGGAATCACATGTCAGATGCTGATCTGTATCAAACTAAGTGTAGTGTTGTGTTCTGAAGGTAAGTGTAAGTTTTTCACTGTTACCTCTGCACTTTAATAATAAAGTTATTGTCTTATTTACCAACTTTTGATAGTGTACAGGTCATTTTAAACATTCTAGGTTATTAGGAATTGTGAAGCGGAAGGAAGAAGTAATGATATTTGCCAGAAGAGACTTTATCAAAATAAAAGAAAATGTAGTATGATATGTGTTTGGGCCATATGTCTTGCCTAGAATTAAATGAAGTAATTAATGAATTAAATATTCTGAGCACCACATTGTGATGTTCATTGTAATAATAAATACAAATATTCTGTATGCAGAAAAAAGCAGTGTATAGCCCATGACCTTTCAATTAATGATGAATAATACAGCAGACGATGTGCTACATATGACCTCTAACCATATACGGCTCACTGAGTGGAAAAACGTTCACTGAACTGATACATTTTCATTGGGCAGAAAAATGCTCACTGAGTGGAAAATTTGTCGTCAGGTTCCCATTTAGGGAGTGGGCGTCTTGAACATCACAGTAACCTTTCAGCAGGTGCTCATATGTTTGGTGGATTACAGGTATTAAATTACATAATATATTTTTACAATTATAACAGCTGTTATGCCAATATAAGGAGCTTCATTCTTGTGGTAATTGTAAGAATTGAACACTGTGACTTATTTCTTTACAAGTGGCTTAAGTTTGACACCAGACAGTAAAATTTGTTAAGTGGAAGATCCTGAGTTTTGTGGAAGCAACGTCTATTTTACAGTTTCAAAAGGCCACAGAGGTCTTTGATAGAAGCACGTGTAGAGTATCGTAACATTTGTGGGTGTGCCAGAAAAAAGAAAAGGGATAATAACTTCAGTAAAAGGGACAGTAGGTGAAGGTACATGGTTTGCGACAGCTATAGCCTAACCAACTCACTCCATTGAGCAGAGTCCTTTCTAAGAAATTTATAATTTCATAGCTAGTCAAGAAATTGCCTGTTTCCATGTTCATAAGAGGCCACCACATGTGTCTGTCTTGATAGTGATTAATCCAGTACATGCCATCACAACTTATTTTTAAGATCAATTTATTTAGGCACTTTCGCAAAGTTGCAAAAAGCTACTATTAGCTTTGTCATGTCTGGCTGTCCGTCCGCATAGAAAAACTCGGCTCCCACTAGACGGATTTTCATTAAATTTGATATTCCACTATTTTTCAAAACCCTGTTTAGAAAATGCAAGTTTCATTAAAATCTGACAAGAATAACGGGTACATTACTTGCAGATCAATTTATATTTTTGGTCATATCTCACTTAATTCTTCTTAGAATGAGAAATGGTTCAGACAAACATTGTAGAGAAAATAGAAACACACATTTTATGCTCACTAACTTTTTTTTTAATTCATGCCATTTATGAGATATTCTGGAAAAATATCGTACAGCCGGGCAGGCCATGGGTGACAATATGGCGAATGCGCATTGCATGCAAATACACAAACACCCACAGAGTATGTAATACTTATTGCTTTTTCACTGCAACAATGGTTGCACGAACGCGCCTCAATGTTACGTTATACGTACATTGCCTGTCTTGTTCATTCTGTGTGTTGAATTTCATGTTGTCCGCATGCAGACCAAATTTTGCCCAAGTTGCCTGCACCAGATAAAAGGTCGAACAGGTCTTGTGTCGACATTTACCGACCTTCCTATCTCACTGTGTAGCATCACATTCCAGAAATCGATGGTCTACCTTGTGTAACATACATAACAACACTCTGATTTGGAGAAGAGAGGTTGCATAGAAAATCCCAGAGAAGAATGGAACAAAACTTCCGATACAACATGACACCTTACTGTATATGTAGGCGTATATCCTGCAGATAGCTTTCATGTGGTTACCGTAGTAACGTGTGCATTAATTGCGAACCCTGACGTCATTAGTCAGGTAAGATAAAATCTGACTGCAGTGCGTAGGATGTGGGTGGGGCTGCAGCATTTCACAAATTCGGACACAGAATGTAGATACGCCCGGATTTATCGACAGGAATTGCATTAGTGTAATTCTTCATTGGATCGCGGTAAAGATAAAGGAGCGTGAGGCGGTCAAGAAGTCGCGCCTCGAAATCAGAACTCTGTGTAGCCCGGTCTCTTTCCGCGTTTTCCCAATTTTGAATACGGTTTCGGTCTTTCTGCGTCAGGCGGTGATGCACACACGAGTGATCTCTGCATCGGAAGTAGGAGTTTCATTCTGGTCAGGAAAATGTATACTGTAGTACATTCAACTACATCAAAACTTCAGTCACACTGCGAACACCATCGAACGGTATTACAGTATCCACCTGTGACCGACGGAGCTATAAGAAGGTTATCGTTGTGGATACCGTAAACAGTGCCGACGAGATGGGGGGAGAATCGGTAAAAATTGCCGGGGCACTGGGGTCCGGAAGGGGGCCCGGGTCCGAGGCCCCGAATTGGTTTTTATCTTTCTCGGTAGCGTCACTTTTTGTCGATGGTACAAATTCAAACTTTCAGACCAATTCCGAGTCACTTGGCAACAGACAAACAGTCTTTCAGATTTAGAGTTAATATTAGTAGCTGGGGTGTCCTTGCGGCGGGGGCCCGAAAATAATTTTTCAACTGGGCCCGAAACCGCTGTCGGTGGCCTTGGCCATAAATGCATTTGGAGGAATGGCAGCAAAGTTTCACTCTTTCTTAATTTCGGCATTAGTTGGGGGTAAGTGGTCACGTTTACGACCTGCCCAGTTTTCCCTGATGGACTGATCCTCGGGTACTCGTTGGACAGAAGTGTAGTTAGACCAATTTCTGGTCAGGGTGCCTTGGTGTAGACACCCCTTGCCCCTGCCGGAAAGCAAACCACCATTCCTCACACGCCCAAAATAGTCACTATATCGACTGCGCTCTTCTGGCACATTACACCTTGTGCTTCTCCTAACAAGCTGTATTTGCAGACGTTTTCAGGTTCACTCTGTGTATTCTGTGAAATCGTGACGTCAGAGCGTGCCCCAATGACAATATTGCATAAAAGTGTTTCAATTGAAAAGTTGTTTGTGAGAATTTTTGAAAATATCTTAGAATTTTCAACGAGCATCCCACTTTTAAGTGGAAAATACATTCATAACGGTTACATTTTTCCGCACCCGTCCAGACCGTCACTGGACCCACCAAACCTCATGCACAGTGGCTACCGGGTATCTTTCCCGGCGGTAAAGCGGCCGGGGCGTGGCGTTTACCACACACCACCATCTAGTGCCGAGGTTAAAGGAAGATCACAGATGTGCCTTTATTCCCCCTCTGTGCCTGCATGGCCTGTTCTAAGGTGAACATTTTTGCATTGGACTTTGCGTGTAAATGAGACCTCCGCTCTGTTGGGACGCTACACTGAGTAGATTGGTGGGTATCGACATTTCGGACAACCTATCGGGTCTCGAAACGTCGTTAACTAACTACCATTCTATGCTAGATAACATCCCAGAGGAGCGAAGATTTCTAGATTGGAAGTTCTGCACTGAACTTTGTCTTCCCGTTATAGGAGAATGTCAAATACCGCAAATTGTGAGACGCCCCGTTGACTCTGGTGTAGACCCTCACATTGACCCAAGTGGCAATAGAGAAAACGGTCTACATCGTAGTATTTTCCCAGTAAATAACCACTTCCAAGAATTTGAATGATGTGGAGACAGATACTATTAGACTTTATTGTTGGTTGTAAAATTCAGAGGCGATCTTGAAATATGTGCTGAAGTACACCTTGGCTTACCCCAGTAAAAGGACAGGGCCCATTCTTCCTACTGGACAATTGTGCGTTGCGTATCAAGAATTATTCGAATTTGAAGGTATGAATTTGATTTCTTTCCTATCTAAGTACCAGGCTTCTTGTCAAGCAATTCCCTTTATTTTGACAAACGAAACACAATGTCCGAGCCACAGGTATGGAAACTAGTTGTAAACTAGTGTAAGTTATTTTTTGTATGAGTTTAACTTCGGTTCGGTCATTTTTTCATCAACGTATTATTTGGACAGTCTATTCAGTGTCGTAAAATTGACCGACAAATCGTACACACCATTCGTTCAGTAAATGTGACTCGGAAATGAGCGATCGACCGTGGTCGTGTTTCCATGGCAAATAGTAACCATGGAATTACAGCAGCTACTGTGCGTCCCAGAGGGAAGGTAGGCACTCTGCAGTTGATGTCTCCCACAGGACTGCAGGAATTGTATGTTTCAAATCCCAGAAAGTCCAGCTTCCGTGACCGATACTTCGTTCTAGAAAAGCCTCTATAAAACCCACTTAGAAAGTCCGAGGACTTTCGATAGCTCACGCAGTTAGCACCGGCCTGTCCCCGCGAAGGCTCGGGTTCGAACCCCGCCCCATTCGTGCGGAATTTTTGGTATTTTTCTTCGAGTATGCGAGCTTTTCCTTGTCAGTATAATTCCACCAATGCGACATAATAATGGACTCAAAGGTCACCGACAAAGTCTAACCTTAGAAATTGGCAGCACCGTTAAATAACACACTTAGTGGTTCCTTTTAAGTTGCTTGGTACAACTGCGAGTCCGTTTATTCGCTTTCGGTAAGCACCCAGTTTGGTTCCAGCAGTGGTACTTTGGTTGCTCCAGAGAAGTATCTCATGTCTCTCTACCGCATCCCCATCACCACCATTAACAATTGTGCTCCCACCACACCTCTTACGATGCCATATAACCGTAACAGTTGATAAAGCGGCGTAATAAAATTTCATAACCGATACAGATTACACATCTTTTCTAAAATTCAGGTATGATTTATCACATTTTTTCAAACAGTGTCTTCTACGAAATATTTGCAAATATATACGTACCAAAGGGCATATCAGTATCGATAACGCCGTTTGTGAGCGCGCGTGTGTCAGAATTATATTGAAAATAACGCATAATGTAGATCAAATCCGGGGGATGCTTTTTAAGGTTGAATTCAGTAATTTGGCTTCTCGTAATCTTTCTAGAAATAAAACGCCGAAAAATTCACGAACATAAATTTACCATTTTTTTTGTCATGGGTGTAAAATTCTGTTTCGAACGTACAGGCTATAAGGTAATCGCAGACTGCGGAGTTTTGAGAAGGATGTGCTAAAGAGTATATTTGGAGATGACAGAGAGAAAGCAGCAGGAGACTGAAAAAAAAAAGTAATGAGGAGATACAAATTTCGTACTATTTACAGAATATTCTTACAATTAAGAAATTAAGACGAATGAAATGGGAGGGGGGGAGGTGTTGATCGCATGAGAGAGACAAGGAATCCATTAAACATTTTGTTCGGAAACATGGACAGAAAATAGAGCTTGTGAGACCGCCCAGTAGATGGGTTTATAATTGGATCTTACACAGACGAGGTTGAACAATGTTGACTGTATTCATCTGGCTTAGAACAGAATCTAGAGGCGGGCCCAGACACTTGTGGCAATGAAATGTCTTCCATAAGATTTGAGTGATTATTGCTGAATGAATCTGGTTTTGTGGAGTCAGACAATTGCAGCAACGTGTGGGTAAAGTGGAAGATGTATGTGGGATATTAAATACAATGTACAGAACTCTTCTTGTAAATATCCGACGAACAGAAATTCAGAGGGCGAGTCTGAATTTGCAGCCGGCCAGGGCACACACAGCTACATTCTTCGCTTTCGTCGATGTGGCAAAGAAAATATTTTCCCTCATTATCTTTGAATCACAATTTCTGGGCTATTCTCCTTCAGAGAAAGATAATTCAAGATATTCTCTAGAACTGTAAGACGACGGTGGACTTATATTTTAATATAATGTATAATATATAGTTTATAATATATGTCGGCCGGGTAGTTCAGTCGGTATAGGGACTGACTACTAGCTGGACGGTCCGGGATCGAATGCCGGTGGGGACGAGATTTTCCGCCAATCCAGACCGGCCCTGGGGCCCACCCAGTCTCCTGTACAATGGGCACCGGGTCTTTCCCGGGGGTAAAGCACGGCCGGGGCGTGTTGCTGACCACTCACCGCCTTCTAGTGCCGCAGTCATGGAACAGTAGAGCTATACCTCTACTCACTCTCTGGGCCACACCGGGCCTGTAACGCGATCGCTTTACGTTTTTAATGTAATATATAACATTTACGTGTAAACAGTCGACATCTGTAGGAAATTTATTTCTCCCTTAAACATTCGGCCCCAATTTCAGACATCCTCTTATCTACTTATAAATGTTCTCAGGCTATGAGCCTTTTATCCCAGTGCTTTATTTATACCATATTGTTTTGTACGTTCTGTTCTTTGTTTTTCTTTAATGTGTTCTCTTTCTTGCTTATTTGTATTTCTGCGTTTTATGCTGGCTTTGTAATTGGCACTTGTGCTGTTGAGCCTGCGGGTTAATAAACAGCTAATGAATTAAAATGAATTGCATTACAATGTTAGACTTTTGAGATTATTAGCTTTAAGCACTTTGCCTTTCATCCGGTGCTTTCAAATTACAAAATGAATAAGAAATAAACAAAGCACTACATTTTGAGGACAGGATCAGCCCGTTTCTTCAGACGTCGCCTGTCGGGCCTAGCTGAGTCGGTGTTATTATTTTAGTCTGAAGACGGGAAACCATCTTGTCCCCGAATCGTGTTTTATTTTCTTTTCTTATTAATTTGAAAACACCAGCCAATGGAAACAAGTTCACTACACTAATAATCTTAAATTTTGTGCATTTTATTACAATCTTATGAAAAATAGATGATGGACATTTCCATTGCCTGAGGTATATTTTGTGTGTATACACCAGAGATCAATAGCTGGAGTCGAACCCAGGACCAAGCGAAATTCCATTGTTCGGCTGGTCGAATGTGGCCCTGCGCGGCGCAAGTCAGCACATCCCCTTGCCGCATTGCAGCTACAGAAGGGGAGGGGCTGTGAGGTCGACGAACAGGCAGCTTCCGAGGGCCCATTTTGATTATTGTGTTTGCCTACAGGAAGGTGGCAGTAACTGGTCTTGTTTAGTTGATGTATTTTTCGCACCTGTCAAAAGACTGACTGCTGTTACTCGCTGTTGAATGACAACAAAAAACAGATACGATCTCGGTGCTACCAATTTATACCGCACTTAATGTAAATGAAGTACCATTAAATTCAGCGCTTCTATCTGAATGCTCACTGCGGCCTGTGGTAAATCTTGGACTGTAAAACTAAAACCCGACAAAGTTGTGCGACTTTACTCTTGTAATGATCTGCATTGATTACGCTTCTTTCAAAGGGGTAAACACATTTTCAGCCAATCGCGAAGTCCGTGTATCTTCGAGGTTTGCACATGATGGGTAGCGTGTTTGAAATTCGTCCGAGGTATGAGTATTGTTCCGGGTCCTAGGCGTGATATTCTGTGACGGTGAGCGTCTTGCACCGGGTGAACTTCCGTCGGAGAAGTAAGCTTACTACTGCGTGTACAGAGTGTTTACAGAATCGTGTCAAGAGCCAGACAACCTAATCTTTGACAAAGGAAAAGCAATTCAGTTTTAATATCGACGACCACATTTCTGACGACAAAAGACATTGTGGCATGAAATTTGTAAACCCGCAATAATATAATCAGCCAACTAGATGCAACTAGGGTCAAATACAAAAATTTTCTAGGACATATAAATCCAAAAATGCACTTGTTTTCTTAGGTATGTATTATTTTCACGAAATCAGATACTTCGAGAAGGCTAGTAACATAACAACATTAACACTCAATATGAGCCGACCGACCAGGCTGACGAAGCGATCAATCTTCATATTTGTCTTCGGGAGATGCCTGTAAGCCTGTAATATGACACCAGCTATACCGAGATTTTAACTTGTTTTCTTCAGCTCATCTAGGAAAATTCCGGGGTAGTACCCCGATTAGGCCATAGCCACTTTCTTAAAAATTCCTTCTAATTTGTCATTTATCAGTTATATTTCCTCTCAATACAATAAAATATCACTTACTGACGGGGTATTAAAACAAATCCCCTCAAAATGCATATGGACGCCATACAAAGCAATGTGAACTTTCCTGCCGTTGACATGTACATTACGTCTGCAAGCCCATGACATGTTCAGGAGTCCAAAAGTCTGTGTGCGCCCCACTGTGGTTGACACATAGCAAAGAGACGTCACTAGTCAATGAAATGCTCTGTGGCGCCGATTCCTCTTACAGCTCTGTTGTGTTCATTTTTTTATTGTCTTCTACACTTATCTTCGCTTTATGCATCCACCTTACGACTTAAATACAATGGGGACTGCAGTTGACAGGGCCCTGTTATTCATTCTTTCTACCAGTGGTGCTGATAAGTCCTTAGCCCGATCAGGAAGGAAACAAGTTGCGCCTGTGAAAAGTGTGATGGACAGAGGAATGGATTGATTTGGCTAGGGTAAGGACCGGTGGTGGACTCTTGTGAATGTGGTGATGAACCTCCAAGTTCCGTAAAATGCGGGCAAACATAGCTTGTTTCCTTCCTGGTCGGGCTAAGGACTTATCAGCACCCCTGTAGGGACGCTCTAGATGTAATTTCCAATATCGAGGTAATTTTTGTTCACGTGTTTCGTGTACGAATTACGCAATAGTTTTCGATTAAATTTAGTACTGATGTGACCTACATTAACAAATGTATGCTTTGTTGTTGATTTATGCAGAATTCAAATTTTCACTGCACACTTTTGGCACAGTTCTCTGATATGTACCAAACACTTTAGCTGATATTCTACTGGTATATTCAGGCTTTTATTAAATGTCATATACAATTTTAATTTTGATATTACGACTCCTCAAATCATGCTTACAGTGTTTTTGTGAATCAGTGGTGCTGTAGAAACGAAGGAACATTTTGCGATGAATCTCCACACTAATATAGTGGCTGCGCTACATGCCGGACGAATGGCGGTAGAGACAAGACCTGCGTGACTTCAGACTTCTGCCGCAAATTAGATAAGAACTGCGCTCTTCTGGACTATTACGCAGCGGGTAGTGGCAATTCCTTACCGACGTTTCGGGACAACCTATCGGTCCCATCTTAAAGGGTCAAGAATATCAACATCAAATACGAACAACAGACAGAAAATTTTCGGTAATAAATAGGAGAGGAAAACAATGCAGTAAGAAAATTAGTTTTTTTTAAGACAGCAGTTTCATATCCAAAAGCATGTCCTTACGAGAAAGACAAAGATGAAAATGCGGCGCTGCAAGAGAGATTGGAGTGCGGGGGGGGGGGGGGGGCCCAAAAACCCACCGGGGGGGGGGGGGGGAAAACTTTTTTTTAACCCTTTCCCCTGTTTTGCCCCCCTCTTTGTGT